>Ga0316207_10000654_pt1 | contig 51516 bp, 56 predicted proteins | sample 6weekpyrite_MG_FD_204943 | JGI IMG/M metagenome (GOLD analysis project Ga0316207, IMG submission 204943) | Microbial mat bacterial communities from mineral coupon in-situ incubated in ocean water Damariscotta River, Maine, United States -... | ecosystem: Environmental > Aquatic > Marine >...
GTATATTTAACATTCCCTGAGCCTCCATTAGAAAAGCTGACATTTACGAACTTAATATTGGCACCAATTTTATCTAAAGTTTCACTTCCACTGAAACTGACTGCTCCCAATTTACCAGTTAGTCGAGTATTGTTTGTGGCGTTGTAATATTGCTGCTATCACTGCCTCCTCCACATCCAGAAATAATAAAAGTTAAAATTACAATTAATAATGGTTTAATAAAGTTTTTCATTTTCTTTCCTTGTTTTTCAGTTTTAATAAAAATAGTATATTCTTACTTAAGCCTAACGACTAAAAAAATCCATTTATGGCGTTAGATACGGCTAATTTGACATACGTCAATGTTAAGTTATTCTTATGTGTTCTACTCATAGCAACAAAAGTGTTAATAGCAACAAAAGTGTTAGTCAGGTAATCTCCAATTTTGAGAGGGCATATTGAAAGCACAGGCTATAAATCGTAAACAGTTTATGGAAGGTAAGTTTAAGGGTGAGCTTGCGCTTCGCCCCCCCTGGTCTATTGAAGAGTCCTCATTTACCGATGCCTGCACTCGTTGCTATAAATGTGCTGAAGCCTGCCCATCAAACCTGATTATAAAAGGCAGTAGTGGCTTTCCTGAAATGTGTTTTTTGCAGCAGGGTTGTGATTATTGTGAAGCTTGTGTGCAGGCTTGCCCTGAGTCTGTTCTGTCTCTTAGTTACCCAAATCAAAAAAATCCCTGGCAACAATATGCGGTTATTAATGAGCAGTGTTTTGCTTCTAAAGGTATCGTGTGTCGCTCCTGCGGAGAAATTTGTGAGGTCTTCGCCATCGAGTTTAAATTAGCAGTGGGCGGCTCGAGTCAATTAAATATTAATACCGCAGCTTGCAATGGTTGCGGTGAATGTGTGCATGTGTGTCCGGCACAGGCTATAAAAATTCGTAAGTATTCAGAGGGAACCACATCATGAGTCAGTACAATATTTGCAGTGCGTTAGTACATGCAAAGCTGAATGAAATAGATTCAGTTAAGCAGATTTTGAAAAATCAATCGGGTGTAGAGGTGCACGCTGAAACCGAAGACGGGCGTTTAATTGTGACGATTGAGGATGAGTTTAGAAAAAATATTGGGGAAAGAGTTATGGGATTTTATGAAATTCCTGGAGTGCTTTCCGCATCGATGATTTATCAGTTTAGTGATGATGAGCTTAACGAACAAGAAACTTTAGAAATACAACCTACCCAAAAGAGGATGTCAGCATGAAAATGACACGACGTGAGTTTGTAAAAAATAATGCGATAGCGGCAACTGCAACAGCGGCGGGTATTACTATTCCCGGCATGAAAGAAGTGTTGGCGGCCTCTGAAGAAAAAATTCGCTGGGATAAAGCGCCTTGTCGTTTTTGCGGCACTGGTTGCTCAGTTTTAGTGGGTACTCAAAATGGGAGAATTGTGGCGACGCAGGGTGATCCGGATGCACCGGTTAATAAAGGTTTAAACTGTATTAAAGGTTATTTTCTATCCAAAATCATGTACGGGAAAGACCGTTTAACCAAACCATTATTACGCAAAACTAATGGAGTTTACGATAAAGACGGTGAGTTTGAAGAAGTTAGCTGGGATGAAGCTTTGGATATTATGGCACTGAAATGGAAAGCCGCCTTGAAAAAAGATATGGCAGCCAACAAAGGTAAACCGGTGGATAAGTTAACCTCAAGCGTAGGCATGTTTGGCTCGGGTCAGTGGACTATTTTTGAAGGCTACGCCGCATCTAAATTAATGAAGGCAGGCTTTCGCTCAAATCACATTGACCCGAATGCACGACATTGTATGGCATCGGCGGTGGGTGCGTTTATTCGTGGTTTTGGTTCTGATGAACCCATGGGTTGTTACGATGATTTAGAGCATGCAGATGCCTTTGTGCTTTGGGGGTCAAACATGGCAGAGATGCATCCTATTTTATGGACCCGCATTACCGACACGCGCCTCACAAAAGATGATTGCGAAGTGCATGTGTTATCAACCTTTAAACATCGTTCGTTTGATTTGGCCGATAACCCAATTGTGTTTCATCCACAAACCGATATGGTAATTTTAAATTATATTGCCAATCATATTATTCAGACCAAAGCTTACAACAAAGATTTTATTGGCAAGCACGTTAACTTTAAAAAGACCCCCACCGATATTGGTTACGGCTTGCGTCCTGAACACGAATTGGAAAAAAAGAAAACCGGTAAGGGTGGAAAACTCAGTGGTATTTCATTTGAGGAATATGCCAAGAGTGTTGAAAAATATACTTTAGATTATGCCCATGAAATTTCCGGTGTACCCAAAAAGAATTTGCAGCGTTTAGCTGAGCTTTACGCGCACCCCACTAAAAAAATCACTTCGCTTTGGACTATGGGTTTCAATCAGCACACACGGGGTGTGTGGACCAATGGCTTAATGTACAACGTGCATTTATTAACCGGAAAAATTTCACAACCGGGTAATGGCCCATTCTCATTAACCGGTCAACCATCGGCGTGTGGCACGGCGCGTGAAGTAGGTACTTTCTCGCATCGCTTACCGGCTGATTATGTGGTTAAGAAACAAGCTCACCGTGAATTTGCAGAGAAAATTTGGCAATTACCCGAAGGAACGGTACCGGGAAAACCCGGTTATCATGCGGTGTTACAAAACCGTATGTTAAAGGACAGTAAACTAAATGCGTATTGGGTAATGTGTAATAACAATGTGCAAGCGGCAGCAAATTTAAACGAAGAAACATTGCCCGGATATCGCAATCCGGATAATTTTATTGTGACTTCTGATCCTTATCCAACAGTCACTGCAATGGCATCGGATTTAATTTTACCCACCGCGATGTGGACTGAAAAAGAAGGGGCTTATGGTAATGCGGAGCGCCGTACACAGTTTTGGCGTCAGCAGGTAGCAGCACCGGGCGAAGCAAAATCAGATTTATGGCAGCTCATGGCATTTTCTAAACGTTTTAAAATGGAAGATGTATGGCCGGCGGATTTATTAGCCAGGTCGCCACAATATAAAGGTAAAACTTTATACAGTGTGTTGTTTGAAAATGGTCAGGTTAACCAGTTTAAAAAACAAACTGTTATGGATGATCGTGGCAATCAATATCAAAATGATGAAATGGATGACTTTGGTTTTTATGTGCAAAAAGGTTTGTTTGAAGAGTATCGCCGCTTTCAATTAGAAGGTGTTAAAAAAGGTCATGAACAGGCTCCATTTGATGTTTACCATAAAACACGCGGCTTGAGATGGCCGGTGGTAAACGGCAAAGAAACCTTATGGCGTTACGCTGAGGGTTATGACTCGTATGTTAAAAAAGGCGAGGGCTTTAAGTTTTATGGTAATAAAGATGGTCGGGCGAATATTATTAGTGCGCCTTACGAGCCCGCCGCGGAAAGCCCAGATGAAGAATATGATTTATGGTTATCCACTGGCCGAGTGTTAGAGCATTGGCACTCGGGCACCATGACTCGACGTGTGCCGGAGCTGTATCGGGCTGTTCCCGATGCGCTTGTATTTATGCATCCGGACGATGCAAAGGCGCGAGGTTTACGTCGTGGCTTAACCGCAAAGATTATTTCTCGACGCGGAGAAATTGAAGCACAGGTAGAAACACGGGGGCGTAATCGTCCGCCTAAAGGTTTAGTGTTTGTGCCGTGGTTTGATGCGGGGCGCTTGATTAATAAAGTCACGCTGGATGCAACTGATCCGTTGTCTAAAGAAACCGATTATAAAAAGTGCGCAATTAAAATCGAAAAGGCATAAACCCTTAAACTCTCCCCATAAAAAAAGACGGGCTGGGGGAGATTTTAAATTCACAAATAGATTTAAAAGGAAAGTAAAAAGTGAATAATATAACCAGTCAAACAAAGCAAAGCCGTCGCCGCTTTCTGGAAAATATTTCCGGCGCGGCTGGTAGTGCTGTGCTGTTTGGAATGGGTTTGGGTTTATATTCACAGTCCTCAAAATCGATGCCCGCTAATGCAGTTCGCCCGCCAGGTGTTAATAATGAAGTGGATTTTTTATCGACCTGCGTGCGTTGTGGATTGTGTGTGCGCGACTGTCCTTACGACACATTAAAACTTTCAAAGCTGGGTGATGGTGTTGCGTTGGGCTCGCCGTATTTTAATGCGAGAGATGTTCCCTGCGAAATGTGCGAAGACATTCCTTGTGTAAGAGCTTGCCCAACGGGTGCGCTTGATTCATCGTTAAAGAACATCAACGATGCAAGAATGGGTTTGGCGGTGTTAATTGATCAGGAAGCATGTATTGCTTTTCAGGGTTTGCGTTGTGAAGTTTGTTACAACGTTTGTCCGGTTCGCGATAAAGCTATTTCAATTGATTATATGCATAATAAACGCACGGGAAAACATGCTTTGTTTATTCCTGTTGTACATTCATCGGATTGTACCGGTTGTGGTAAATGCGAACATGCTTGTATTTTAGATGAAGCCGCAATTAGGGTGTTGCCTACAAAATTGGCTAAAGGTGAGTTGGGTAAACATTATCGTTTAGGCTGGGATGAGAAGCGCAAAGCCGGAAACAGTTTAGTCACACCCGATGTTCAGCACCAATATAATTTACCGCAGGGTACACGCTATGAGCATGAAGGCGAGGGCCTGATTCAGCCAAACAGTACACCACAACAAAAAACACCATTTGAAAAAAGTGCGCTTGAGCACTTGAATAGCGGTGAATTGTAATGGCTGTTGTGCGTAATAAACCAGGGCAGGATGCGATTGAGAAAAACGGTTGGTTGAGTGCGCATAAATGGCTGTTGTTAAGACGCTTTAGTCAGCTGGGTATTTTGTTTTTATTTTTAGCGGGGCCATTGTTTGATGTGTGGATTGTTAAAGGCAATATGAGTTCTAGCTTAGTTTTAGATACGCTTTCTTTAAGTGATCCATTTGTTTTTTTGCAGTCGGTTTTTGCGGGCTATCATTTTGAATGGTCAGTGGTTAGCGGCGCTTTAGTTGTCGGTTTATTTTATTTTATTGTGGGTGGTCGAGTATATTGTTCATGGGTGTGCCCGATTAATATAGTTACCGATATTGCGAGTGGGCTTAGGCGAATATTGAAAATTAAAATATCGCTACATTTTTCTCGCACCACTCGTTATGGTTTTTTAGTGATGTCGTTTATCCTGGCTTCAATTACAGGCATGCTGGTTTGGGAATTGCTAAACCCGGTAACCATGATTCAACGAGAATTAATTTTTGGAATGGGAATGTCGTGGGTTTTTATTCTAGCGATATTTATTTTAGATACGTTTATTAGCCGGCGTGGATGGTGTGGCCACCTTTGTCCGATGGGAGCTTTTTATAGTGCGCTGGGGCGGTTTAGTTTATTAAGAATTAATGCAAATAATAGAAGTGCTTGTAATGATTGTATGGATTGTTATGCGATATGTCCGGAGCCGCAGGTAATTAAACCCGCATTAAAAGGCAATGACAGTCCATTAATTAATTCAGGAAATTGTACAAACTGTGCACGCTGTATAGATGTTTGCGCAAAAGATGTTTTCACAATTAAACATAGATTTATTGATTTTAAAACCATAACTTCACAAGAAGAGGTTCACTTATGAAAAATTCAATTTTAGCAGGGTTAATGCTGGTGGGGTCGTCAGTGTTGATATCAACCAGTGCAGGGGCTGGTGAAGTTAATTCATTGCGCGGCTCATCGGATATTGATGCGCCATCCAATGAAGTAGTAATTAAACGCAATATAAGTGATCAGGCCCCGATAACCCGTGAGTATGTTCAACAGCCACCTTTGATTCCTCATAAAACTAAAGGTTACAAAATAAACTTAAAGTTTAATAAATGTTTAACTTGTCATAGTTGGGCTAATTATCAGAAAGCTGGTGCCACTAAAATTTCACAAACACATTTTTCTGGACGCGATGGTGAGGACATGTCAAATGTGGCCCCGCGCAGATATTTTTGTAATCAGTGTCATGTGCCACAAGCCAATACTAAACCACTGGTGGAAAACTCATTTCAATCTATTAAAGTTATTCACTAGAAAAATAAGGGTGTAGCAATGAATATAAAGTCATTGATAAAAAAATTAAGAAGCCCAAGCTCCGCGACGCTAGGGAGTTTAGTTATTGCAGGATTTGTAGGCGGTATTATTTTTTGGGGCGGATTCAATACCGCAATGGAAGCTACTAATACGGAAACGTTTTGTATTGGATGCCATGAAATGAAAGAAAATGTTTATCAGGAATATAAAGATACGATTCACTATTCCAATCGCACAGGTGTGCGTGCAACCTGCCCGGACTGTCATGTGCCCAAACCGTGGATTCATAAAATGGTGCGTAAAGTTCAGGCTAGCAATGAGTTATTACATAAAGCCTTAGGTACTATTGATACACCAGAAAAGTTTGAAGAAAAGCGTTTGCAATTAGCACAAAATGTTTGGCGCTCAATGAAAAAGACGGATTCTAGAGAGTGCCGTAATTGTCATAATTACGAGTCTATGGATTTTACCGAGCAGCAACGCCGAGCTGTAGATAATCACAGCAAAGGTTTAGAAAGCGGTGAAACCTGTATTGATTGTCACAAGGGTATTGCGCATTCATTGCCTGCTTTGTATGAGGTTGATCCGAGTGCGGTTACAGGTAATGCGGGGCATTAGTGTAGAAATAAAAAACTATCTACCTTATAAATAAAGTAGTGAATAATGTATTAATGATGAAATTGTAAGTGATATCATGGCTGTTCATTTTTAGAAGACCGGTTGTACTTTCGATGCATTAAATTAAAAATGATAAGTATCTAAGTAGAGCTTTAGAGGTTTTCAGAAGTGGTTACTTTGTCTGGTTAATCGACCTGAAAGCAATAGAAACTGTGAAAATCAGCAGTTAACGATGAAGATTACATAACGAGAACTGAAGTTAATAAAGTATATTTGAATAGATAGAAGTTTTTTAATCGAACGAGCTTTCATGCTTTTATAAACCACATAATACTATGAAAAATATATGAATAATTTGTAGTAGCTTAAACTGTTCCTATTAGTATTTTAACTTTTGGAGGCACCTCAGTATTTACCGCTTAGTATCGATATAATTGGTGATTTCAGTTGGGTCCAGTGTAGAATCCCAGCTTTTCGCGCTATGTTTTAGTGCCCGTTTTTTCCATTTTTTTATGCGTGATCTAAATACCTGCGGATTTGCACTGTCTTCATTTAGTTTTATGACGTTCATTGCAACGATATCTATATTTTCAAACTCATCTTTATTAAAGCTGCGTTTAATGCCAGGTTTTAATTCTTCTTTCATATCACTAAAAATAAACATAAGTTGTGTGCCCGCCTGCGTGCTTTTTAAATGACTGCTGCATAACATCATCGCACCACTAATATCAGTGTATTTTGCACTGACTTTTTTATCTGCAAATTCATCGAGTTGTTTTGCAAAGTTAATTTTTTGCTTATTCGCCTGTGATGGTCTGTAGTCGAGTTTTAATTTTCCCTTGATGTTTTCTTCATTAAAACTGTTACTGTCAATGGTCATCAATATCAGGCTATCTCCTGGTACCAACGAGGGCACGATACCCGCCTGAATAATTTTAACCATGCTTTTTTTCTCTTTGGCATAGGTGCCAGAGATATCTGCAAGTGCACAGATGGCTGTTTCATATTCTTTATTGTCTGAACAGCTTGAAAGCAATATTAGTGTTGCAGCCAAGGTTGTAGTACATCGGGTTGCAGTACATCGGGTTGTTATATTCAAGGCTGTACTAAAAAGTTTTTTTATTATCATGTCTATGTCCAGTGAGTGTAGCTTATGATTTTCGCTTAACCAGGTTTTCTATTTGTGTCGGAATAATTATATAAGCATCATAAATATGAATAATGGTTTTCATAATGGTGCTAAGTAAGTGCCCAGCAATGCCAACGATATATCCAATAAGAATAACAATTAAAATAAGCAATCGGTTTAAAACATGCTGACTACTTTCAATTAACACTTCAAGTGGTACGGCAACCATTGCTAGTATCCAGGGCAGTACAAAACCTAATGTCGCCTGGCCAATAACCGTAACTTGAGAGCCTTCTATGCTAACCGAAGTATCTGCTTTTCCGGCTAATGCCTGCGTTGTCACCGCATTGGTTTCTGCAATGTTTTCGCGCAACACGGCTAGTGCGGCCTCTACTGAAGCGAGAAAAAACAGTCCGAGGATAGCGGCGTATAATAAAATTCGACGCTTACCGAGAGTTAAGCTCGCTATTTGCGGGAAGATATTGGTCACCATTAGGGCCTCCATTAAAAATATACCCAAAACAATTTCAAGGGTTACAATAACTAATGCGGATATATCTGAAACCTGCATACCTAATACACGAGTGCCTGCGGGTACCAGCTCTGACATGGGCAAGGCGATAAGTTGAAAGTTCACAAAGGCACCAAAGCCTGCCACCGTTATCACGATAATAGAAAAAACAAATAGTTTTGTGGCTTTAGAGGAGAGCATGTCGATGGAGTCATCACCGCCTTTTCTAACTTTTTCATACTCTGCCATGTATTTTTCAATTTTACCGGAAGTTTCCAGCACTAGTTCAACCCGGGTGTTAACTTCACTCATTATCTTTTGGACTTTTTTCCAGATTGGCGCTAAAGAAGAAAGAATTTTATGACGTTTGGTTGATGCTTTTTGCATTTCAGAGAGCGCCATTTTTTCGCCGTCAACCGCCGACTTGTGTAGCTCTTTAAGCATTTTTTCAATAACGCGATCACCGGATGCAGTGCCTTTAATGTTGGCAATTGATTCAACCGCATCATTCCACCCAGGTGCTTCTGGCACAACCTGACCACATTCCTGAAAATCCGCATCAATTGCGCTAATGCTCTCGTCAATTTTTAAATGCAGGGCAGGGTATTCTGCAAGGTGTTTGGTATAGCTGACTTCTACCCGTTTAAATTCCTGGGCAATTTTTTGTTCGCTCGCTGCAATATTGGATTCCAGTAAAACTTTTTTATTTTTTTCCTGCATTTTAATAACAACAGATTTAATCCACTCAGCGGTTCTTTCCAGTCCACCGGCGATACCGTCGTTCAAGCTTTCCAGGGCCTGATGCATGGGTGTGCGTGCTAAATATAAAAATACCATACTCGCAATAATAAGTACGGTGATAGATAGAAATGGCATTTGTGGCCATATATATAAACTACTCATTTGTAGCTCCTTAAACATTATAATTTAATAATAATTATTTTAGATAATTTTAAAGAATATCTATTGCGGAACACGATTTATGTAGAGTGCAGGAGTTGTTCAGCAATGACAGTGACAAAAGCGTATAAGCTTATGGTTTTGACTGCGATACAAACTTTAATCTCGTTAAAAAGTGTATATGAATTTGCTAGTTAAAATGTGATATAGTGCAAATTTAAACACAGTCGTACATATGTATTATTTAAAGCAAATTATGCCGTAGTGAGTTTTTCCCCAATTGGTATTTATGTTATAAATATTGGTCCACTTCGGCGTCAGCTATAATTATGTCATACAAACTGCTGAACATGTTCTATAGAAAATTTAATCTGATGCGCAGTTGAATGATAGTCTTTTTATGAAAAAACAGATGAAAATAGCCAAAAAACATTCACTTCAATTTTTACTCACCATTTTATTTGCCGTGCTTATACTAAGCGTTGGTGCTCTGCTCGGAATATTAAATTATACCCAAACTAAAAAATTGTTGTTGTCAGCATCTGATGAAATTTATGATAGAGCTTCTAAAGAAATTGTACTTAATTATCGTAAAACGTATAATCCGGTGCGTAACTCTCTGAAGATGCTTTCGCATTCTTCTCTCTCAAAAAGCAGAACATTAAATCATCGATTAAAATATATTGGCTCATTAGCAGCAGCATTAAAATCTGAAAAATCTGTTGCCGCTATTCAGTTAGGTTATGAAAATGGTGATTATTTTATTGTTAGAAAACTCAATTCAGAAAAATTTAAAAAAAAGTTTGATGCGCCTGCAAAAGCTGAAATGATGGTGGATAATATAGATTATAAAGAGGCAGGAAAATCCAGCTTAGTTAGAGTTTTTTTAGATAAACATTTACATATTTTGCAGCGTAATTCAGCGGTAAAAAGTGATTATGATCCGCGGGTGCGCCCCTGGTTTATACATGCAAGAGCTGAAGCGCATGCGATAGATCCATATTATTTTCATTTTATACAGCAAGTGGGTACGACAGTTACAATAAAAATGCAGCACTCGGAAACGGTGATTGCAACGGATATTACCCTCGAAAATATTTCTGCAGGTTTGATATCGTCAAAAATGACGCCATTGTCTGAATTATATTTAATTACATCAAAAGGAAATGTACTGGCCAGTTCTGAGGTGGACGAAAGTTTAATAAAAATTAATCAGCACGACGTTATACTTAAAAAAATGGATGAGCTACGCAGTCAGGTGGTTAGTCGATTTATTCATGAAAATCATTTCACAGAAAAAAGTCAAATTATTGAGCTTGATGGCGTTCATTGGCAAGGCTCAATTAAAGAAATAGGAACGCTTGGTTCTGATAAATTATATTTGTTAATGTTTTCACCTGTTAAAGAACTATTAAGTGATGCAATGAAAATTGCCTTAAATTCATTTTATTTATTATTAATTATTATTGTTTTAACGATTCCGATAGTTTGGTTTATATCAAAACGTATTTCTGCTGCAATGCACCAATTGGCAATTGATGCTAAAGATATTATGAATTTTAATTTTAATGAGTCTGGCCCCACGTTGAGTAGTATTGCAGAAGTTGATGACTTGGCAAATGCCCAGGCTTTAATGAAATCGAGTTTGAGTCGATTTATGGGTTTAATTAATTCACTTGCACACGAGAAAGATTTTGACTCTTTATTGGACAAAATAACAATTGAGACCTTGCATGCAAGTCAGGCGGATGCAGTAGCGACATATCTTGTAGATGATGATAAGCAGATTTTAAATCCAAATGCATTAAAGCTAAAAACAGGCTTAAATATTAATTGTGAGGTGTTACCTGAATTTTCGTTGTTAGAAAAAAATGAAATTTCAGATATTATTCATTCAAATGAGTGTAAGTACTTAATTCAAAATGCGAAGCAGGATAAGCATTGGTTGGCGCTATCCAAAAAATTAAACGATGATGAATTGCGTATTGTTTTATTACCCTTGCGTGATCGTCAAGGTGCATTTATGGGTATGATGGTGTTGGCTTATATCAAAAGCAATCCCCTGTCAGAAAATAATCAGCAACAAGCGCTTGCATTTGTACAGGCTTTTTCTGAGTTCTCGGCGGTATCCTTAGAAAGTAAATATTTGTTAAAAATGCAGGAAAATTTATTAGATGCCTTTATTAAATTAATTGCCGGAGCTATTGATGCAAAATCTCCCTATACCGGTGGGCATTGTCAACGAGTGCCGGCGATTACGAAAATGCTGGCACAAGCGGCGTGTGAGTCTAAGTCCGAATTTTTCGTAAATTATCAACTAAGCGAAGATCAGTGGCAGGAAATACACATTGCAAGTTGGCTACATGATTGCGGAAAAGTGACAACACCGGAATATGTAGTGGATAAATCGACTAAGCTGGAAACTATTTATGATCGAATTCATGAAGTGCGTACTCGTTTTGAAGTGTTAAAACGTGATGCTGAAATAAAATACTTAAAATCCTTAAATAAAGGTGGAGATAAAAATACGTTGCAGCAGGAGTTTAATGAAGCAATAAAAAATTTAGACGAAGATTTTGAGTTTGTAGCGACATGTAATCAGGGTGGTGAGTTTATGGAAGATGAAAAAATTGAGCGATTAAATAAAATTTCTGATATTCGCTGGATACGAACCTTGAATAAAAGTGCCGGTGTATCATGGGAAGAAAAAAAGCGTATGGAAAAAAATTCACAGCAAACATTACCCGTTGAAGAAAAATTATTAGCAGATAATATTGATCATATTATTGAGCGCGAGCAAGCTGACTTAATGCCGAGAGATAATCAATGGGGTTTTAAATTAGATGTTCCCGAGTATAAATTTAATCGGGGTGAGCTTTATAATTTATCGATAAAACGTGGCACCTTATCAGAAGAAGAAAGATATATTATCAATGGTCATATGGTGCAAACCATAAAAATGTTAGAGGAGTTACCGTATCCATCATATTTAAAAAATATACCGATGATAGCTGGTTGTCACCATGAGTCTATGGATGGTAAAGGCTACCCCAAGAGGCTGAGTAAAAAAGACATGCCACTCACGGCTAGAATGATGGCTATTGCTGATATTTTTGAGGCTTTAACCGCATCGGATCGACCCTATAAAAAAGCCAAAACATTAAGCGAGTCATTGCATATTATGTCGTCGATGCGCAATAATAATCACATTGACTCTGACCTGTTTGATTTGTTTTTAGAGTCGGGTGTTTATTTAAAATATGCGGAGCAATATTTAGCTGTTGAGCAAGTTGATGATGTTGATATTAGTCAGTATTTAAGCAATAAAAAATAACTGACATTATGGTTGAGTGTAAAAAGGTTCTTTTATTTATGCTGCTTGTTTTTTATAGCAGTATTAATTTTGCTGACATCATTGTTCGTGAGCTTGGTGTTAAAGATGATGAGCCTGAGCCGTTTGTTTTGCCTTATGGTTTTGTATCAGAAGCAATGGGAGCAGTGGTTGGTGTTGCAGGAGGTATCAGTGGCTTTCCGCAAGAGCAGAATAGTTTGATTGCGACTGCTTTGGTTAGCAATGAAGGGGCAGCTGCTGTTTATGTGTTTTTTAATAATTATCAGTTCACCACTAATACGCATTTATTTATGGATATCAGTTTAGGTTTGGGTGAATTTCCACAGCAACGTGCTTATTTAGATACATCGCCACCGGGTAATTCACCGCCTGCAGGTAGCAATGATTCTTTTCCGGATAATTATTTTGAAGTAGAAGGCTTTTCAAACTGGATTGAAATTGATTTTAAATACATATTTAATATTGGCAATGCTCAGTCTAACCCTATAAATACATATACATTGAGTGAGGGCTTATTGGTGGGGGGGGGCAAATGGTGGTGAAGTCTTTAATCCGTTTAAATCTGGGAGAACTTATTTTCAAACGTCTTTTTTTCATCACAATAGAAACTATGAAGTGGATACGGTGTTTCCCTTATCCACTACCGGCATTGGTTTTTCATTAAAATATGACAATACGGACTTTCCTGTAAATCCAAGTGTTGGCAGTGTGATGAATGTTGAAATAAAAATGGATCCAGGTCTGGGAAGTAATCAGCAGTGGAGTGCTGCGGAAATTGAATTTAGTACTTACTTTAAATTACCCAGGGGACCGTTGACCAAGCAGCAGGTGATTGCCTTTAATGCGTGGACGGTACAAACTTTAAGCGATACACCAGCACCGCATTATTATGGAGCAACATTAGGCGGACTTTATCGTTTACGTGCTTATCCGATTGAGCGTTTTCATGATAACAGTGCTATATATTATTCGGCAGAATTTCGCACCATTCCCCATTCAGACTGGATTCGTGATATTAGTTTTTTAGAGCTTGCGAATTTAGAGTGGTGGGAAATAGCTATTTTTTATGAGATGGGTCGAGTCGCACCCAATTGGGATTTTAAAGAGCTGCATAGCGCAATGAAATCGGATATAGGCATTAGTTTTCGAGTTATGGCGAATAATGATATAGGTCGTTTAGATATCGCATGGTCTGATGAAGATGGGCTATTTGGTTAATGTATGGACATCCATTTTAGTGGTTAAAAAATCATATTTGCATTAATTGCTCAAAAGGCAAAGACGATTTAACCTGGCTATGGCAAAATAGTGTTAATTTATAAATGGGGGCATTGAGTGAGATTCACAGTAGACGAATTTAAAGCTTGGAAAAATAAAAAAGTTACATTGTTGGGTATGTCAGGTGTGGGCAAAACCTATTTATCAAGTATGCTGCGCGATAGTCAGTGGTTTCACTTTTCGGGTGATTACCGTATTGGTACTCGTTATTTAGATGAGCCGATTTTAGATATGATTAAGCAGCAAGCGATGCAGGTGCCGTTTTTAAATGAGCTGTTGCGCAATGACTGGATTTATATTCGTAACAATATAAAAGTGCATGACTTGGGGCCGGTGCTAAGTTTTGTTGGTAAGTTGGGTAACCCTGAAAAGGGGGGAGTGGAGCTCGATGATTTTATAAAACATCAGAAGCTATATCGCGAAGCTGAAATAGCCACCATGTTTGATGTGCCTGATTTTATTAATAAAGCGCAAAGCATTTATGGCTATCAGCATTTTATTAATGATGTAGGTGGCAGCTTATGTGAGCTTGATGAGCCGGGGGTGATTGAAACCCTGGCTGAGCATACTTTAATGCTTTATATTCAGGTGACAAATAAGTCGGAAGAAGAAAAGCTTATTGCTCGTGCGCAAAGTGCACCCAAGCCACTTTATTATCGTGCAGAGTTTTTGCAGGAACAACTGGCAATTTATCTAAAAGAAAATAATATCGAGTATGCAGCACAAATGGACCCGGATGATTTTACGCGTTGGGTATTTCCACGATTGTTTCATTCTCGTATTCCTCGCTATGAAGAAATTGCTAAGCAAGGGTATACGGTAACGTCAGAAGAAGTGTCGCAGGTTAAAAATGAAAATGATTTTCTGCGTTTGTTAGAAATGGTCATTGCTCGACAATCTTAATGTTAATAAGTTAAGATGTTTTTATCTGGAGGCGGGGTATTAACCCCGTTATAACGGAATAAAAGTCCTGTCTCTAAAGGTCTTTAAATCGAGAGACTAAGCTCGCCCCTACATGAAATTTATATATAAATTTTGAAAAAGGTTTAAAAACTCAATGCCTATTGTTGCACATAATCAGTTACCTTCTTTCGGTCGTTTGCGTGATAAAGGCGTAAAAGTACTCGCATCCGATGCGGCGATGCATCAGGATATTCGTGAGCTGCATATCGGCTTATTAAACATGATGCCCGATGCGGCATTAGCCGCAACGGAGCGACAGTTTTTTAGATTGATTGGTGAGAGTAATCCAATTGCGCAAATTTATGTGCATCCATTTACATTAAGTGAATTACCGCGCAGTGAAAAAAGCCAACAACATATTGATCAATACTATGAAACATTCGAGCAAATAAAATCCCAGGGTTTAGATGCATTAATTATAACGGGTGCAAATGTGATTGGGGCAGAGCTATCGAATCAAGCGTTTTGGGGGCCTTTGATTGAGGTTGCTAACTGGGCACATGAAAATGTTACTTCAACACTTTGTTCGTGCCTGGCAACCCACGCGGTTTTACAATTTAGATACTCCCAACAACGCCAACCTCAAAGCCAAAAAAAATGGGGTGTGTTTACACACAAAATTACCGATCAGTTGCATCCGTTAATTACCGATATTAATACGCGCTTTGATGTGCCGCATTCGCGTTGGAATGATGTGAGTCGTTTGCAGTTTGAAGCGGCGGGTTTAAAAGTGCTGGCAGTGGGCGAAGATAATTGTGTGCATTTAGCAACATCTGAAGATGGCTTTCGAACGATTTTTTTTCAGGGGCATCCCGAATACGATACCATTTCATTACTCAAAGAATTTAAGCGTGAAGTGCTGTTATTTATTGACGGTGAGCGTAAAGATTATCCACCGTTTCCAGTTGCTTATTTTGGTGTGAAATCTTCTGCTATTTTACGTGAATACAAAAGCCGGTTATTAGAATCGTTAAAAAATAAAAAACAACAACCCGACTTTCCCGAAAACTTAATCGTGCAGGGGCTTGATAATACCTGGCATGATACGGCCGGAGAAGTGCTGAGTAACTGGGTTGGCCTAATTTACCAGCTGACTCATTCTGATCGTAAACTGCCGTTTATGGATGGGGTTGATCCACAGAATCCACTGGCATTATAAGGCACATTTAAACTTCGTTATTAATTAATAGTGAAGTTTAAATGCGAAAATATCTTTAGTGAATTGACACATTCGGATTAGATATGCCGTTGCGAATTTCATCGGCAGTCGCATCCCTAACTTCCAATATTTTAACTTTGAATGTCGCGCTTTTTCCCGCCAGCGGATGGTTACCATCAACAGTTAACTTATCACCCTCAATTTTGGTCACAATAAAGGTTTTAGTTTCGCCTTCACCATTGGCCATTTCGACTTGTGCGCCGAGTTTTCTAAACTGAGGTGGCACGTTTTCTAAATCATCGGTAAAAGTGAGATCGGGATCATACTCGCCAAAGCTTTCAGCGGGGGGGAGTTCTATCTCAAGGCTCTCGCCCTCACAGCAACCTTCCATGGCGCGTTCAATGCGTTCAATTAAGCCCATGCTGCTGGCCCCGTGTACATAGCTGACGGGTAAATCAACTTGTTCGACGATATTTCCTACATCATCTGAAATGGTATAGGTGAATTGTACGGCTTTATTTCTACAAATTTTTTGTACTGACATAATGGGACTACTGTAATTAATATATGGCGCTATTATACCTTTATTGCCTCGAACACCATAATTAGCACGCTTAATATGGCGATAGTTAAAGTATATAAAAACATCTGTTTCGATATTAATACACTAAGTGGAGATGTTAGAAGTGCTGCATTTGGGCGCAATATTAGTGTATAATTATTGACCGTTTGTTAAATTTAGAGATTCCCCATGGAAGCATCCTCCTGTAGTAAAGCCGAACCCTTCGCATTACAAGTTTTGGGCGACTCTATGCAGCCTGAATTTATGGATGGAGTGGTGATTGTGGTTGACCCGGAAGGGGTGATTCGCGATGGTTGTTATGTTGTAGCGTTAGATTTAAAAGATGAGTATACATTCCGTCAATATCGTAGCTATGATGAAAAACATTATCTTGTGCCATTAAATGATCTGTATGAAACCGAGGAGTTTAAAGGGCCAACCCATATTAAAGGTGTGGTCATTCAGCAGGCGGGTAAGCGTCGTAAAGACCGAAAGTTTTATTAAGTTATGTTGTTAACCTGTTATGTTTCAATCAGCACTAGTCATGTACATTTTAATTAAAACTCTATATCAGTAAAAAGCCAAGCTTACAAAATAAAATTTATCTCAATTGATGGCGAGGCAGAGAGCTTACGAAGAGGTATTGGGTATAGGGCACTAAATTAGTAATGGCAATTGGTTCTGTTATTTAAAATATAATAAGCCAATTGATAGTGACCAAAAAGCACGGTATTTTATTTTCAACGTTAACTGTCGTTTCGGCAAATTTCAGTCGGCAATTCAAATTCAATAGTTGTATTTTCTAATGAAAACTCTATCAACGCTGTTTTAATTTTTTGTTTTAATTCTATTTGTTTTTCAGCATTTATCATATCAGATATTTCCAAGTGTGCGGAGAGTACATGGCGCTCCCCATCTAAAGACCATAGGTGTAAATAGTGTATGGCTTTAACGTACTCAAGGGCACGCAACTTTGCCCGAATGGCATTTAGCATTTCAGTATCGGGTGTCGATTGTAAAAAAATTTTGACGGTTGTACGGGTGTTTTTTACTACATTTATTAAAATAAATAGGGTAAATAAAATAGACAGTAAAGAATCGAGAATCGGCCAGTTAAAAAACATTAATACTATACTGACGATCAATACACTAAGCCAACCTAATACATCTTCAAGTAAATGCCAGTTGAGCATTTTTTCATTTAAAGTTTTTCCAGCACTTATTTTCCAGGCGGCGTAACCATTAACCGTTACCCCCAAAATGGCTAACCAAAACATGCCTAAAGTATGGGGCATTACCGGTTCATATAGTTTAGGTATGGCTTGCGATAATACCCATGTCGAACCGCTAATTAAAATTAAACCATTGAGTAAAGCGCCGAGCAGTGAAAAACGGTGAAAGCCGTAAGTGAAATTATGGGTGGGATTTTTTTTACTGAGACTGTTTAACAACCATGCCATGCCTATGGATAAAGTATCGCCAAGGTCATGTACCGCATCAGCCATAATAGCCGTGCTGTTGGTTAAAATGCCACCGATGAATTCTATAATGGTAAAAAATAAATTTAGAAAAAAAACAAGCGCAATGCGATTGGAGCTGATGTCGTGATGATGGCTATGATTGTGACTTGAATTGGACAAGTTATGGTTCCATCTTTTATTATTCAGGTGGTTTGTGTCTTCTTGTTTGTTCACTATGAAAGCGGCTTAAGTTTAAGTGCCGGCATTAAAATATATAGCTCAATAAAAACATGCTGTCTCCTTCTTAAAAAAAGTAGGATTAAGAGGGGGAAGGTTTCAGAAAGTTTTCCTCAACTAATAATCCCTCAGTCCACGCCCATCTGTTCCTGGCTCGGGCCTTTACTAAAATAAGCATCCGCATCATCTTCATCCACTTCTTGTTCAAATTCATTATACAGTGCAAGTTCAAAATCAAACCAACCGCGTAAACCGGTTTTTAGTGAATGTACATTGGTGAAGCCCATCAGTTGCATCGTAAACGCAGCAAGGGCGCTGCGATTTCCTGAACGACAAATTACAATCACTTCTTTATCGCGGGCATCCGCCAGTGCGGGCACCGTGTCTTCATAACCCCAATCGCACGATGCCTCTAAAACACCGCGGGGAACGTTGATAGAATTTTTAATATGCACGGTGGCGTATTCATTAGGTTCGGTAATATCAATTAATAACACATTATCTGAGCTGTTTAGCTTTTCGTCTAAATCCCAGGGAAATACTTCATTGATATTCGGAAGTACATCTTCAATAAGTGATTTAAATGTTTTCATATTTAGCTATCTTTTTGTTTTTGTTGTTGCTTCTGCCTCAGGCCTTGTTCAACTGCAATTACTGCGGCTTCAACCCGCGAGTGAACTTCGAGTTTGCGCAATATTGCTTTCACATGCAGTTTCACTGTGCCATCTGAAATACCTAAATTTCTGGCGATAACTTTATTACTCTGACCATCAGCCAGCAAACATAAAATTTCTAATTCCCGTGGTGTTAATGCGGAGAAGGGGGTTTCTTTTTGTTTTATTTCTATGGGTTCACCCTGTACCATTTTTGCGAGCACATCGGTTAAGCCGTGGGCAACGACACTTTTGCCTTTTTCGATATCGCGCAATGCACTAACCAATTCATCGGGCTCCATGTCTTTTAATAAATAACCCTGCGCGCCGTTTCTTAATGCTTCTACTAAGTCTTGTTCTTCATTGCTGGTGGTTAACATCACAATTGGAATTTCAACTTTTTGTTCACGGGCTTTTTGTAAAACTTCTAACCCGCTCATGTCCGGCATGCGTAAATCCAGTAATACAATATCGGGTTTAAGCTCGTCAATTAACAACAGGCCTTTGGAGCCTTCCGCAATGGCACCAACCACTTCTATGCCACGTTGTTCAAGTAACCCTTGCAGGCCAACTCGAAAAAGTGCGTGGTCATCAATAATAAGTACGCGCATACTCAAGAGCTTATCTCCGATAGTCTTTGTAATGGGTCGTGATCAGTATCACTGCTGTAGGTGAAATCCAGTTCAATGCGGGTGCCTTCATCAAGGTCACTTTCAACCATTAAATCACCGCCTAAATAATTAGCACGCTCGCGCATAATGCTTAAGCCTACGTGTTTGCCCGGGTGGTCACTTTCTTTGGGCATAACAAAACCGTGTCCGTCGTTTTCAATTAAAATTTGATGGTGTCCACTTTCATTACAACGAAACATTAAACGCACGTTTTGTGCATTGCTGTGTTTGCGAATATTGTTCATCGCTTCCTGCACAATTCTGAATACATGCATTTCTAAATTGGGAGGCAGATCGGAGTGATCCCACTCTTTTTGTAATAAAACATGGGTGTTGGAATCTTTACGCATGCGTGAAATTAATTTCTCTACCGCTTCGATTAAACCCTGTTTGTCGATGGGAGTACGGCAATGTGCAATCAGTTCGCGTAAATCAGAGTAGGCTTCATCAAGGCTATTTTCAACTTGTTCAATACCGCGTATCGATTGAAACTCGGCGGTAGGTTGTAATGTTTCATCTAACACCCGCACTTGAAAACGTAAACTGGCGAGGGTTTGTGCTAATGAGTCGTGAAGTTCGTTGGCAATTAAACTACGCTCTTGCATAATAATCATGCGTCGCGATTCTTGATCCTGTTTAGCCTTTTCAATGGAGTTACAAAGCTGTGCGGCCAATGTTGAAAACAATTCATATAAATCTGTTTGATTACTTAACGGTATTTGGTTTAATTTAATTCTAATTACACCTAGCGTTCTATTTAGATGATGCAGCGGCAGGTAAAAAGATTTTCGGTCATCCGCTACATTACATTGTAATATTTCAGCGAGGCGAGTAACGTGTTCATTATCATGGATAATTGAATTATTAATTAATGTATCGGAGAGTTCGCGAGTGACTTTTACGCGTTTTTGTTGTGATACAATTTCCGGGTTAATACCTGCTCCAGTAATATACTCTAGCCAATTGTTTTCGGTAATTAACCAAACGGAAACATTACGGGCCTGTAATTCAGCATAGATTTTTTTGCAAAATAAATTTAAAATTTCTTTTAGTTCGCGCCCTGCATTAATAGTGGTGGTCACGTTATAAAGTATTTGTTGAGCTTTGTGTTGTTGCTGACTGTTGGAGGCCTGCTTACGCTGGTTGCTTAACGCGATATAGGAAATAGTAATGAAAACAGTAATAATTAATGCAACTTGAATTAGCAGTGCCAGTGATTTATTGGTGTCGGTATTCGCTAACCAAATGCTACTAAAAACTAAAGCCGACAATAAAATAAATAACGCAGAAATACAACTAAACAAATGCCGGTTAGACATTTGTTTAACTTCATAATAAATGCGTTCTGAAAATGACATATTTGTTATTAATAACTCTTAAAAATTATTTTCTTTAGGTTTCTTTATTGCCATACTGGCCTTCATAGATATGGTGGGATAAGGGTTGTAGAAAATAAATTACTCAGTCGGCTTAACATAACTCGGGTCATTAGGGTTCATAAAAATAAAATCACTTTTACCTGCTTCGAGTTCAACATAATCAATGGTCATGCCATTCATAAATTCATTGGCAGTGACCGAAACAATTAAATCAATGCCTTCGGACGTATGCGTAATATCATCGGATTTAACATCATCAAACCCCATGCCATAATGGAAGCTACCATCTTGCATTTTTGTGCAGGCCAGGCGCAATGGCAGGCCGTCTAAATTACCGTCTTTAGCTGACTGTTTAATCATTTTTGCCGCAGCGGGAGTGACTTTAATCATGTTCATGTTTTTAGACCTTTTATTAATTCGGGTTGTGTTTACACTGTTGCACAAACTGGACAAAACGTTGTGCCCAGTGGTTGGTTGCTGTATCGCGTAAATGCGCGTAACTGGCCAGTGTGTTTTTTATGACGATGCCGTCAGATTCACCATTGATGCCAGACCCGCGTTTAACTTTATACGCAAATTTAACACCTGCTTGTAGATTTTCAAGTGCAGAATAATGAAACTCATGACCGCCAATGGTAGCATCTGGAGTTGGTTTAAAATTACCCCAGGGGTGAGATGACGTTTCTTCGAGTTGAATGTAACCGCGACCTTGAGGTGTTTCGTGCATAACGCAATCGGCGGGAATAAAACCTACCATTTTGCCGTGCTGATCTTGCCAGTTGAGGCGGCGGCTTAAATACATTAAGCCGCCGCACTCTGCGTAGCAAGGTAATCCGTTATCGAGGGCTTGTTTTATTTGTTCACGTATCGGGGTATTTTTTTCAAGCTCGTAGATGCGGGTTTCAGGAAACCCCCCGCCAATAAATAAGCCATCAATATCAGGCAGCGTGGTGTCGCGAATGGTGTCAATGCTGATGAGTTCTGCGCCGGTAGCCCGAATCGCATCTAAATCATCGGGGTAATAAAATCCGAAGGCATCGTTTTCGACAATGCCAATTTTAAGGGGGGAGGTGATTTGAATTGGGTGTTGTTTTGGGGTTTTTACATCGGCAAATGCGGGTGCTGTCGTTGCGATTTCTCGCAGTAAATTCAAATCTACCTGGTCTTTTACAATGTCGCGAATTTGTTGGATTTTTAAATCTGCAGAGTCATCTTCATTACTGGGCATTAAGCCCAGATGTCGTTCATCAATAGAGAGTGCTGGATTTTTATAAACCGAACCAATGACTTTTACATCGGTGTAATGTTCAATTACCGAATGCAGTTTTTGCTCGTGTCGAGCCCCACCGAGTTGGTTTAAAATCACTCCGGCGATATTAATATCATTGTCAAAAGCCTGGTAGCCCAAAATGAGTGGCGCGATACCGCGGGTCATGCCGCGCGCATCGAGCACTAAAATAACCGGTGCTTTTAACAATGAGGCAAGGGCCGCATTGGAGTTGCTGCCGTCTAAATCTAAACCATCGTATAAGCCCTTATTACCTTCAATAACGCTAATGTCAGCATTTTTTGAATAACGGCTAACGGTGTCAATGATTTCGCTTTGTTGCATGGTGTAAAAATCGAGATTATGGCAGGGGCGATTTGCGGCTTTGCTTAGCCACATGGGGTCGATGTAGTCCGGGCCTTTTTTGAATGGTTGAACATTGCTGCCGGTTTCGGCGAGTGCTGCACACAGGCCTATGCTCAGGGTGGTTTTGCCTGAGGATTTGTGGGCTGCGGAAATGAGAAAGTGTGACATGTTTATTTAAAACCTATTTACCGTAAATGGGCGCAAAATACATAAATGTTTTTTGCGGTTACCTTGCTTTGCAAGTTTGCCGCAACAATTGAATAATGTAATTTTAAATTTAAAGCTGTGTAGCAACAAAACAACAATAAACGTTTTTATTCGCGTATTTTGCGTTCATTTACGGGAAACAGCTTTTGCTTTAAAAACAAACGGCTCGAAGTAATCTCCGAGCCGTTCGCTAATTTTGCCTAATAGTTTAGTGTAAAACTTAGTCAACCTTATGATGTGGATCAGCAACTGAGTCTTCTAAAGTGGCAGGTAAGAAACCTAATACTTTAATGCCCAGTGCAATCATAATTAATGACATTGCCACGCCGCCTAAACCTAATAGTAATTCAGGTAAGCTGGCAGAGTATTGTGTAGTTGCACCATCAAAGAAAGTTGAGCTAACCACTTCCATACCAGGGAACATTTCCATTGGATAGGCCTGACCTGCAATGATTACTGTATACATTGAAGCCATGCCACCCAGAATAACAAAGACTGATGCGATGCTTAATGTCATGCGGCAGTTTTTAAGCTGTGGTGCATAAATCATTGCGATAGGAAGTAGTGTTCCTAAAATAATCTGACCAATCCAATAGATATTTGAATATGTTGAACCGCCATTTTCACCCAGCAGAATAAACGCTTCATAACCGTGATGCTCAGTCGCATACAGGTTGCTTAAGTGATAAACGATCTGGAAGTATAAAGTGGCGAAAACAAAGGTACCTAACAGGCTGCGCAGACGATTGACAACAGCATCACCTAACGGGCGGCCTGTACCTTTATAAGATGCAAGCAGTACGAGGATGAATACCGCTAAACCAAATGAGAATGACATTATCACAAACATCGGGGCCATCATTGCCATGTCGTAGCCAGAGCGAGCGACAATGAATCCGAAGATTGAGCCGGTACCTGTTGTTAATGCTAAACGCCAGCCAAAAGCGGCGATGCCAGCATAGCGGCTGTATTTTTTCATCGTGCGATCTAACATAAACCAGGCGTATACACCGACGATCACGAAAAAGCCGTTATATAAAATCATGTTCCATGCAAAGATGGATTTGAAGTTATAGTAGGTCATTGCAACGATCAGGCGATCAGGGCGACCTAAGTCTAAAACCAGTACCATTAAACCACCGGTTAATAGCGCTATAGCAACCAGTGTAGAGAGTGGCGCGAGTGGCTTGTATATTTTCTTCTGGAATACTGAAGAAATAGAGGCAACATTCAGTGCGCCGGATGCAGCTACAATTAAAAATACCGCAAATACATGGGGCAGGCCCCAGACAATTTGGTTATCCATGCCGGAAACCCAGTGGCCTTCGTGCTCCATATAAAGCATTGAGCCAACAGCGCCCAGTATGAACATGCCAAGTAGTGCGATTAAGCCCAAGTAGCCCGAGCTTTTACCTTCTATCTGTTCTAAGTGTATTTTTTTCATAGTATTCAACTAATCTCTAATACTTGTAAATTTATTTAATAACTTTTATGCCGTATTCATTTTCCGACAGAGCTTAAAAAAACTCTGTCGAAAGCTTCTTAAATACCGCGGTAACGAACGCCTGTGTTCAGGCCAAGGTCAGCACGAATTTGCTTGCCGCCATGTTCTACTAATTGTTTAGATATTTCGCTATTCGGATTTTTAATATCACCGAAGATCATTGCGCCGTGTTCTGCTTCTGAGCAGGCTTCAACACAAGCCGGTGTTCCACCTTCATCTACGCGATGTACACACATGGTGCAGGATTCAACGGTACCTTTGCCGCGAGGAACGTAATCAACAGTGTTATCTACAGTTTCATGAGCAAATGAGCGGGCTTTGTATGGGCAGGCCATCATGCAGTATCGGCAACCGATACAGATGTGACGATCAACCAGTACAATACCATCATCACGCTTAAATGATGCGCCGGTAGGGCAAACATCAACACAAGGAGGTGACTCACAGTGCTGACACATCATCGGTAATGAAATTTCGTGCCTGGTTTGCTTATCGCGAAGGGTGACTTTACGAATCCACTGTTGATCGGTGCGTGGACGGTTGTGAGAAGCAATGCCGTTTTCAGTGTTACAGGCACTGACACACGCCGTGCAACCGGATGCACATTTTGCAGTATCAATTAGCATGCCCCAGCGAACATCACTGGTAACAGCCTGATCGGCAGGTTTAGCTTCTGCTACGGTGTGTAAAAATACACCCGGAGCAACAGTTAATGCCGCGGCAGCGGTTGCAGTCTGGCCCACAAAGCTACGACGGGAAACATTTACATCTTTACAACTCATTGCTTGCTCCCTTGTGTAGAAGTCGCGTCAGCCGATGTGCTGGCAATTTTTGTAGAAACTGGCTTTGACATTTGTGCACCGTGTGGGTTTTTACCTAGCGCTTTACTACCACTTGCTTCTTTATTCATGGGACGGTCCATGTGGCACTGGAAGCAGTCAATGCTTACCGCAGCAAAGTTATGACAGCTACTGCAAAAGTGCTGGTTATCGCCAAAGCGGGCAGTGGAGTCTTTAGGCACATGACAGTTAATGCATTCTTTCAGGCTGTACTGTTTAGTGCGAATACCTTCATGCATTGTTTCATCGCGCTGATGAAGCAGGTAGTTCATGTGATTTTTTTTCATATCATCTTCAGGCTCAACACATTCCGTCGTCCCATTAGTCGGGTGAGGAACTTCAGGTGCAAAAGATGGCTTACCTTCCGGTGAAGCAAACACAAAAGCGGAAAAAGCCAGTAGGGCTAATCCCGCGATTGTGATTAAAGTATTATGCATGCGTTTTTGAAACTGCTGCATTGGTTACTCCAAAGTTAAATAATTAGAGAGCTTATATTTGTAGATTAAATGTTAACTTGCTTCGTTTATTCAGTTTGCGTTGTTGGAATCCTGTAACTTTGCTTAAAGTCGCTGGATTCCCGATACAAGCATTCGGGAATGACGATGGTTGTTTTGTTACTTTTATTTAATCCGGTATTTCTAAATCTTAAATAGCTAATAATTTTCCAGTTTGCCTCTGTGAGGTTTCAGGTTAAGGCAGAAATGTAAGCTTACAAATGTAAGTGCACATTTTCTAACGAAGACCTGGAGCCTCACAGGGGTGAAATGGAGAATTATTTATTCGCCCATGCCCATGTCTATGTATCCTGTTGGACATACATCAGAGCAGATGTGACAACCGATACACTTATTGTAATCGGTATCAACATAACGCCCTGTTGTTGCCTGATCTTTCTTAACACGGAATACCGCATCCTGAGGACAGAAGATAACACAGTTATCACACTCGAAGCACATGCCGCAGCTCATGCAACGATTTGCTTCAGCAACCGCACCTTCTTCAGCTAAGCCATTCATGCGTTCAGCAAAGTGACCTAAAACTTCATCCGATGATGGAACATCTTCAGTACGCAGGTTACGAGCTTCCGCTTCAAAGTGACCTAAGAACATTAAATCCGTTGAGATAATTTCTTTGTCTGAACGGTCCTGGTAGTTATGAACTGCGTAATCTGAGCTATCTGTACCACGTTGATCGTCTGACGATAAATTGTAATCGTAATCAGCAGGAACTAAATCAGCTTCATTTAGTTTATCCATGATGTTGAAGTGATGAACGTCAACTTTAGGACGTTTTTTAACTTCTTTGCTGTTTAAGAACTGCTTGATCGTTTCAGCAACAACGCTGCCCTGACCAATCGCAGTAGTCAGTAGGTGGGGACGAACGATATCACCGGCAACGAAGTGACCCGGCTTACCAGGCACCTGATAGAACTTATCAGCATCGATTAATGAACGACCGTTGTCCATGTCTTCAACACCTTCAAGGTCACCAAACTGACCGATTGCAGATACGATAAGATCACATTCAACAATGTATTCTTTGCCGCCTTCTTTGGCAACAGGTGCGTTGTTAACGAACTCTGAATCAACTAATTTAAGTGCTGTAGCGCGACCGTTGTCATCCGTAATGATTTCAACAGGCATCACTTCGTTCATGATTTTAACGCCTTCGATAAGCGCATCATTCACTTCATGCTCAGCTGCCGTCATTTCGTCTTGTTTGAAAAGAGCGGTTAAAGTGACTTGATCACAAGCTTGCTTGTCAGCATCAGCGATATCGCCGTGCTGGATACGGCCTTCAGCTGAATCTTCTGGCTTTTCATCGCCCATATCTTTTAATGTACCGATACGGCGAGCAACTGAAACAACATCGATAGAGGTATCACCACCACCCACGCATACAATCTTTTTGCCTGTGTACTTCATGTCGCCTTTGTTGAACTGCTCAAGGAAGTCAACCGCGGTAATCGCGTTAGGTACATCGTTGAAATTATCGATGAATAAACCACGACCATTCTTACAACCGAGCGCCCATAATACTGCATCGTAATCGTTTTCAAGATCAGCAACGGGCACATCTTTACCCACGCGGGTATTTAATTTTGTTTCAATGCCGCCCATATCTAAGATACGCATGCATTCGTGATTCATTACATCACGCGGCGTACGATAGCCGGGGATACCGTAACGCATCATACCACCCAGTTCTGAGTGATCATCAAAAATAGTAGAACCGATGCCGAACTTACGTAAGTGGTAAGCCGCTGACATGCCCGCAACACCACCACCGATAATGGCGACTTTTTTCCCGCCTAAGTCAGGTAAACCGCCGAACTTGTATTTACCCTCGAAAGCGCTGTCACCAATGTATTGTTCAACTGAGTTGATACCAACAAAGTCATCAACCTCATTACGGTTACAACCGTCCTGGCAAGGTGCTGGGCAAACACGACCCATCATTGCAGGGAAAGGGTTTGCAGAAGTTGAACGCTGGAAAGCGTATTCTTCTTTCGTTATGCCTTCTGGTGGAGTTTCGATACCGCGAACGATATCCAACCAACCGCGAATATCCTCACCTGAAGGGCAGCTGCCCTGACAAGGTGGAGTGCGGTGCACATAAGTAGGACACTTATATGAAGTGTCTTCTCTAAAAATCTTATCGTGCATGCTTGACCATTCGTGATCGCCTTCTTTGAAGCGGCGGAAAGTCAAGTTGTTAGTCTGCATGTCTTCTTTGGAAGTGGCCATGCTATTCTCCTATATGCTGAACCGTATAGTTAAAAATCAAGTTGCGGCGTATCATACGGATTTACGGGGATATGTCTCTTTTGAAAAAGGGGTATTTACTTTTGTAAAAAACTCTTTTCCGGATTTGACATTCATTATAAATCCACAGTTCTCATCACAACAAAATCGTTTGTTAAATTTTGTCTTTACTGCTTTTAGATGTTACTCATTAGTCTTCTGGGTCAACCTGACCTTCGAGGATGATCGCATCACTGACTAATTGGTGAACACTCACAATCTGGTCCATTGTAAAACCGTAATACGGTAGTACTTTGGTAAACTGGCTCTTACAGATAGCACATATTGCCGCCATATGAGTTACACCAGATTCTTCTTTTGCGTTAATTAAGGCGGTTGCACGGGGCAAAATACCTTTAACACGTAATTCCATCAGGTCGTCAGTTAACAGACCGCCACCACCACCACAGCAGAATGTTGCATCGTGAATAGTATCTTTTTCCATATCAACGTAGTTATTACAAACCGCTTTAATAACAGCACGAGGAATGGTGAATTGACCACCCGGCTCGGTACCCATACCTGAGCCACGAGCCACATTACATGAATCGTGGAAGGTAACGGTTTTATCATCGTTACGTGACTTATCAATAGTCAGCTCACCTTTTTCAAGCTTATCTAATGTAAACTCGCAGATGTGCTGGGGAATAGGGTAGTTTTGATCCAGAAAATCAAAGGGGCCAGCTAATGTATTTAAGAAGCTGTAACCAACACGCCATGCGTGACCACACTCACCATAAACAATTCGTTTAACGCCAAGCTGTAAAGCGGCTTCACGGATACGCATTGAAATACGCTGCATATTTTCATATGAGCCAATGAATAAACCAAAGTTACCGGCTTCAGATGCAATCGAGCTTAAAGTCCAGCTAGTGTTAGTCTGGTGGAATACTTTTGCGTAACCAATTAAACCATCAATATGGGGTTCTGCGAAAAAGTCAGCTGAAGGGGTAACCAGCAGTACGTCTTTACCTTTTTCATCCAGTGGGAATTTAACTTCCACTTCGATATCATATTCAACGTCTTCTTCAAGACCTTCAAGTACATTTTTTAAGGCTTTTTCAGGTAAGCCCAGGTTATTACCAATGGTGAAAACCTTACCGATAATTTCATTCGCGTATTTTTGACCGCGGCCAATGTGTGCCATGATTTCACGAGCAGCCATCGTTACTTCGGCTGTATCGATACCGTAAGGGCAGAATACTGCACAACGACGACATTCAGAACATTGGTGGAAGTAGCTGTACCAATCTTGTACAACATCTTCTGTTAAATCTTTTGCGCCAACTAATTTAGGGAAGTACTTACCCGCAAAGGTAAAGTAACGACGGTAAACGCTACGCAGTAAATCCTGGCGAGCAACCGGCATGTTTTTCGCATCACCAGTACCCAGGAAGTAATGACACTTATCAGTACATGCGCCACATTTAACGCAAGAATCCATAAATACTTGCAAACTACGATATTTACCTAAAAGATCACCCATTTTATCGAGGGCTTTTTCTTTCCAGCCATCTACTAAAACATACTCAGGCATTTCTTTAGGGTCGTCATGAACCTTTTTACCAATGTAGCCCATGGCTTCCTGGAATTCCGGTTTTGCCACAAAAGGGCTCAGATGGCTCATTACACCATCTTTCGGCATTGGAACTACCGCATACTCTTTGACCTCAGGAACTTCGTAATCAGCCACTATTGGATTCCTCGTTTTACGAACCTTATGTTCGATTTTATTCGTTTAAATAAGCTGAAGTATTCAAGTAACTCCTAGCTTAAAAAAGTTTCTTGTCATTCCCGAATGCTTGTGTCGGGAATCTAGTGACTTTGCAGGTCTCTGGAACCCCTACAAAAACATTAGGGGATGACAGTAATTAATTCTTATTTAGTTTCTTCAGTTTTAGGCTCGCGAGAAGCAACTAATTCTGGGTAATTATTACGCGTTTCGTCAAGTGGCTTAGCCCAGTCAACAATGTGACGTTTTTCGCGGGGGTTATCTACCTGATTACGGGTTGGTGCGTAGAATACACCAGGAATATGTAGCAGTTTACTGATAGGTAGTATAAAACCTAATGCAGCCACTAATAGTAAGTGGATAACCAGTACGCTGCTTTCAGGTAAGCTTTGCAAATCAAAGTTTAAAATGCCTAACATGAAAACTTTAACCGCAACAATATCGATACTAAATTCAGGTACGAAACTCATTAAAAAGCCGCTAAATGCAATAGCCATAATTAAAAGCAGCATCAGGTAATCTGATGGTGCCGAGATGTAACGCACTCGAGCAACCAGGAAGCGACGTGCTAATAACCCGCCTAAGCCAATAAGCATACCAAATGCAGCATATTGACCGGTAATTTGAACAATCCACAAATTAAGCACGGGCATCATAAAACCCAATATACCTTCAGGGTCAATGATGTAACGTAGATGGCGAACAAACGCTAACAATAAAGAAACATGGAATAACCAACCAAACAGCCAGGTCCACTTGTTTGAGCGGAAAAGCGATGCAAATAAAACTACTTCTTTCGCTAATCGAAGAATTACACCGCCTGTTGATTTAGGGGCTGGAGTAACAGGGATTTTTAAAGGTGCAGGGGTTGCACGGTATTGACGGGCTTTTCGTGCCAGACCACCTAGCATAAAGAGTGTGGCTAAAACTAACAGCGCTGCAATTAAAGTTGACATAGTTTCGTCGTACTCCGCTACTTCATTATTAATGTAATTTATAAGTATGATGTCCAGAATCGTTTCTATCACTATCCAGAGGGTTTGAACTCACCGGATTCCCGATAGAAGCATTCACGAATGACATCATTATTTTTTCTTTAAAACTTTATTTATTAAATAAATCTCTATTCGAAATCGATTTAATAAATAAAAGCAGGGGAGAATTAATCTCCCCAACTTTCTGTACTGTTTTCTCATTTCAGGTTGCTGTCAGCAGGTTTCAGGTCGAGGCAGAAAATGTGAGCATGCTAATGCATGTGTCTATTTTCTAACGAAGAGCTGGAGCCTGCTGGCGGCAAGTTGAATTGAAAAATTATACGCAGCCTGTAGGTTTAGGTAATCCCGCATATTTACATGCTTGCTTACCAGGACCGTAAGGGAATAGCTCGTATAAGTACTTGCTGTTACCTTTGTCTTTACCAAGCTTTTTACCAATCGCTTTAGTCAGTACACGTACTGCTGGAGCGATTTGGTATTCGTCATAGTATTCACGTAAGAAGTTAAGAACTTCCCAGTGTGCTTCAGTTAATTCCTGGTCTTCAAGTCCAGCCATTACAGTTGCACATTCTGGTTCCCAAGATAAAAGGTCTACCATGTAACCTTCTTCGTCTGTTTCGAAAGTTTTACCGTTTGCTTCGAAAGGCATATCTATACTCCTAAGTATGAATTGTTAAACAGGTTATAACCAAGACTGACACGTGTCGTGCTTAGCCGTTAGTTCTACGAACCCGCTATAATCAACTACCTGAATACCGTCGATTATACGATCTTCACTCATACCGCGAGCAGCTAGATCGGGACCTAATACATAAACTGAAACATCTTTCATAACGCCGGCAAGCATATCGCTATGCTCTGTACCCGCCATTGCACCCAATGCACCGTCTTCGATTAATAAAATCGCACTGCCTTTAGCAGCTAGACGAACACAAGATGATAGTGAATCACGTTCGAAAGGTGATTTATTTACTGTGTGTAAAGTTGACATATCTCTATACCCCTTAGAAGCTTAAAACAACGTCTTGATCGTCGAAAACTTCAGCAAGTTCTGCTGAGCTCACTAAACGAATTGAAGGCTTTTCAGCCCAGTCGTCATCTTCGTCTTCCCAGACTAAGTCCATTAGATCATCTAATGTTAAGCCACGAGCTTCTAAAGACTCTTTTTCAACATAAAGTTTAGTAATTTCGTAATCGCCTAACGCTTTATACGTAGGTGAGAAATTCTTCATGCCAATGCCATCAGTAGACTGACCTTTTGCGATTTGGTAAACGCCGTCACCCACAAATGCTAAAGATACGTCCTGCTCAAAAGCAGCACCGATTAACACAACTTCTAAAGATTCAAGCGCATACACTGTTCCGTAAGGCGCTTTTCTATTTATAAACATGAATTTTTTAGTCGCCATCTTAATCTCCAAACACTAATTGACGGTCGGCAATAATGCCACCTTCAATCAACTGGCCTAAACCAGAAATACGGAAACCAGGTGCGATGTTATCGCCGTCTAAACCCTGGCGCTTAGCTTCGTCTGCATCCATGATGCCGCGACGCTGAGCTGCGGCGATACAGATAACCATATCGATGTCATGTGCTTCTGCAAGCTTTGACCATTCCTGTTGGATATTACGATCATCTTGAGGGGGAACAGTATAACGTGTACCGTTATTTACGCCGTCGTGATAAAAGAATACGCGAAAAATTTCATGCTCTGCTTCTAACGCAGCCTTGCAAAACTGCAAAGCTGTGTCAGATGCCTGGTGCGTATAAGGCCCTTCATTGACCATAATGCTATATTTCATCTTCATAAAACCTCTTAGAAACGGATATGAGTAGAAGCATTAAGGCTAGCACGCGCACCGCGCCAGTTATCAATGTGGTACTTAGTGAACGGTAAGCCAGTTAGTTCAAAGAAACGAGGCCAGCCGATACGTTCAACCCATTCACCAACACGCTCCCAATCACGAGCATCTTCTTTGTAGCACTTAAGAATTAACTTAACGATGCCCGCAGCCTCAGGCCAGCGGGGCGGGTTGTTAGGAATAGCAGAAGCAACTAATTTCTGGAAAGTAGGCTTGCCGCGTGCGTTTGAGTGGTTACCACCAACCCATACAGCTAATTTAGAATGTTCAGCATCGTTGATCATCATTGGAGGACAGGGAGGGAAACACGCACCACAACAGATACACTTCTTCTCATCAACCTCTAATGAAGGCATACCGTCAACCATTGCAGGGCGAATCGCCGCTACCGGGCAACGTGCAACAACAGATGGACGTTCACAAACGTTAGCAACTTGTGAGTGGTCAATCTTAGGGGGCTTAGTGTGCTGTACGTTAATCGCAATATCACCTTGGCCACCACAGTTGATCTGGCAACAAGAAGTTGTGATATGAACACGGTTAGGCATGTTCCATGATTTGAAATCGTCGATTAACTCATCCATCATTGACTTAACAACGCCGGATGCGTCAGTACCAGGAATATCACAATGTAACCAGCCCTGTGTATGAGACAGAGATGTAACAGAGTTCTTAGTACCACCAACAACATAACCCAGTTTTTCAACTGCTTCGATCAAAGGATCAACCTTAGATTCGTCTGTTACATAGTATTCGATGTTAGAACGGATAGTGAAACGAATGTAACCGTCTGCAAACTCATCACCAATCGATGTCAGTTCACGAAGACTGAATACATCAAGAATACGTTGCGTACCGACTTTAACAGTAAAGATTTCTTCACCGCTTTCAGCAACGTGGCGTAAAACACCAGGCTTAGGGTCTTCGTGGTATTTCCATAATCCAAAGTTACGACGCATTGTAGGATGCATGTACTGGAAACCGTCTGGGCATCCAGACTCGATGGGTGGACGCATATCTGCCATTGCCATGATTATTTCCTCAAAAAATTTTAAATTTAAACTTATAAAAACAGCCGTGGTTTAACCACGACTATCAGATTTTTTACTGCTAACTTATGCTTCAGCTTTACGCTCGAACCATTTAATAGCTTCGTCATCCCATCCGTCCATACGAACGTAAGAGCTTTGACGTGTAGAGCTAACCATGTTTGGATCAACTTCAACGTCGATACCTTCAAGGAAGTTAACCAGACCGATACGCTCGATCATTTCACCACAACGTTCGTGTTCAAGACCATTCTCTGCCCAGAAATCAATGATTTCTTCAGCCAGCTCAACCATTTCTTCGTAATCTTCACGCGTGTCAAGCTTGCGGAATGGAACAACAACCGTACCCATAAGGTCACCGATTTTCAGTGTGCGCTTACCACCGATCAGGATAGTTACACCCTTATCAGTACCCGGGCGAAGCGCCTTAGGCATAACGTTGATGCAATGCATGCAACGTACACAGTTACGGTTATCAACGGCAATAGTGTTGTCATCGTTCAGACCAAGTGCCTGAGTTGGGCAACGTGTGATCACGTTATCAATGATGTATTGACGGCCTTTAGCTTCAACGTAGTTTTTGAACTCAGCCTGGTCAACACGCATATCATCGCGCCATGTACCGATAACGGCAAAGTCAGCACGTTCGATAGCATTCTGGCAGTCGTTAGGGCAACCAGAGATTTTGAATTTGAATTTGTATGGTAGAGCAGGACGATGAACGTCATCTGTGAAGTTGTTAACCAACCAGCGCTGAGCAGCATGCTCATTACAGTTAGACATTTCACAACGAGCCGCACCAACACATGACATAGCAGTACGTACACAAGGGCCGGCACCACCCATATCCCAACCGTAGTCGTTGATATCATCAAAGAACTTCTGTGTGCCATCAGTTGTTGTACCGATGAACATGATATTACCTGTTTGACCGTGGAAAGTTTGCAGGCCTGAACCATACTTTTCCCAAGAATCACCAAGTTTGTTCAACATATCAGTTGTGTAGTAGTTACCTGGAGTTGGCTGAATACGCATTGTATGGAATTCTTTAGACTCAGGGAAAGCGTCTGCTACTTCAGAGAAACGTGGAATAACACCACCGCCGTAACCGAATACAGATACAGTGCCGCCTTTCCAGTAACCCTTACGAGTTTCGTATGAGTGCTCAAGCTGACCAAGTAGTGAGCTAGTTACATCAGCGATGAACTGGTTATCGTGGTTATCACGCAGTGCTTTAATACCGGTGATGAAGCTAGGCCAGGGACCTGACTCAAGTTCATCAAGCATGGGTGTTTCATAAATCTTCTTTGCTGCCATGGCGATCTCCGTAGTAGGGAAGACAGTTATTATAAAGGGGGGGCTACTGCCTTACCCTTAGCTTAAGTTTAAATATATGAACAGCGTTTTAATGAGTTATCACTTAGCACTGTCATACGATTAAAAATTCTTTTCGTTTTGTTTTAGAGGAGGTTTGCATAAAAGCACGCATCCCAAAAAACAGCCCGAAATTTAGTGGGTGTAGTGTAGGGGCAGTTAAGCCATCAGAACATCTATCCCTTGGGAGGGTGTAGACATTTCTGTCTATCCACAATGGGATAGAGCTATTTCTGGCGTGCATTCACACCGCACCCGTACAAACGCATAAAAAATCGGTGTCATAATATAGCACAATATTCATAGGTTCGTTAATCCCCGTATAAAAAAAATTGTACTCGATTAGAGGGAAATCAAACTGATTTGAATTATGAAAAAGCCAAATATATGTATTTATACCTGATAGGGGTATTGCGACTTCAGCGCGATGTTTAGATACTATTACGGTAAGTTGATTTAAAGAGAATGAGCTCAAGTGAAATTTAACCCGCTAAACCTGCAAGACGAAATCGGCTATCAGCAATGGCGGCAGCAAAAAATACAGGCTTATGAAAATGCGGCGCATATGAGTGTGGTGGATATTAGGGGTGAAGTGCCAACGGCTGCGGAGTTAAAACAATTGCAGCTAGCGTTGTATAATTTTAATTACACTATATATAGGTTAAACCAGCCGTCATTGGGCAGCAAAAATTTTGTGCGCCAAACCGGCTTATTGCTGGGGCTGAAGCGACTCGACGGTAACCTGTGCTCGGATGAAGATAATATAAGTTCTATCCGGGTTAAATCAGGCGGACGCTCCGCGGGATATATTCCCTATACCAATAAACCTCTAACCTGGCATACGGATGGCTATTACAATGAAGAATCAAAAACCATTCGAGCGATGGTGCTGCATTGTGTACAACCGGCGCAAAGTGGTGGCGATAATTTAATGCTCGACCATGAAATGGCCTATATCCAATTGCGCGATGAAAATCCACTTTATATAGAGGCCCTTATGCAGAATGATGTGTTAACGATTCCGCCGAATATAGAAAATGGCATAGAAATACGCGGCGCGCAAAGTGGGCCGGTTTTTTCGATGGATGCGCTGAGTGATAGTTTGCATATGCGCTATTCGGCACGCACCCGTAATATAGAGTGGAAAAACGACGCGCGGGTTCAGGGTGCCGTAGAGTGCATGAAGGCTTTATTAAATGTGAATAACCCTTATGTTATTACTTATAGAATGCGCGCCGGTGAAGGTATAATTGCCAATAATGTTTTACATAATCGCACAGCGTTTACGGACGCTGAAGTGGACGCTGAAAAGCGATTGTTGTATCGGGCGCGGTATTATGATCGAGTTAGCTCGTGATTAGGCGAAACTGAACGCTTAAAAAATAATGAGAAATAATGAATGATTTACCTAAGTGATATATTAACTCAAGAGCACGAGTTAGAGGATTTTGAAGGACTATTAGAAGTCGTTCGGCAAAAAGCTCGCGACGGTGAAATTCACTTGGATGTGGATATTAAGCCGCCTTACCCGGATGCGCCTACAGATTGGCAAAATCAGGTGGAAATGGCGTTCACCTTTCCCAATCGATAAATTTCAGCTGATAAATAAATGAGAGTCTAAAACCATGTTATGGCAGGAAGATAAAAAAGCCGCACCTTTTACAGTCCCCGATACAATTGCTGATTTATCGTTTAAATTAATTAGCAAGCAGGTACCACTGGACCATGCTCAAGCGCTATCTGACGAGATTTTAAAAATTTTGCCGTGGATAAAAGATGAGCCGCAAGCCGGTATTCACATGATTCACGGCGCCTCCACTGGCAATGGCTGGAATCGCCCTGAAGATGATTGTGAGGGTGCTTGTATCTATTTGTCAAAACGCTCAAGAATGCAGATTCGCATGCCTAAAAACCGTTACCCGGATATGGATAAGCTGATTGGCAAAACCATTAATTTAGCTGGGCATGATGTAACCTTTGGCAAATATCAGGTAAAACCGTTTACCCCCTTAGGCACATTATTTTGCCGCTATGTCATTGTCGGGGATACGGAAACTGAAGACGAATTTGTTGCTCGGGTGGCCGATGAAATGCAGGCAATGGGGGTTAACTTAACCAAAGCCCTGTGTGGAATGGGACATACCTTTAATTTGGCAAATGGCCCAGCTAAAACCATGAGTATTATGGTGGCAGATTTAGACCCGGAGGATGCGGTAACCCTGCAACAAACGGGAATAGGCGAAGGTCGAAAGGCGGGTTTCGGGTTGTTTTTAGCACACAAAGGTATTAAGGCCGTGGGTGATATGTCTGAGATGCAGCATTTTGATGGGACGTGACCTGGATTGATCTCCCTTATGGTTAAAGGGGAGTGTATACCTCTACCCGCTAAATCTGTTAATGACTTAAAATGCCTTCATTAATATCTAACTGAACGGCAGTGGATACTCATATATATCTAAAGGGATAATCGACTTTATTGGAATTTTGGCATAAAGTACGCACCCATATTTATATACACACGAATTTATTAATTTTTAAATTGAGGCAATATCATGGCAGCACTTGATTCTGTTGAAAGAACTGACAAAGGATATCTGGTTGATATTAACGACTGGAACGAAGAAATCGCAACTGAGCTTTTCGCTGAAGAAGAAATCGAGCCAACTCAGGAACATTGGGATGTAGTTAAATACGTTCGCGAAGAAGTTCTTGGTGGTGATGAGCCTAATGAGCGTGGCATTATGAAAGAAATGGGCAAGCGTTGGGGGCGTAAAGTAAAGTCTAAGGAAATGTATGAAATGTTTCCGGGTATGCCATCCAAGCAAGGTTTAAAAATTGGCGGTTGCCCCATGTCGACGCGTAAGGGTGGCTACTAAGCTAAATTAATATCGTTTCTATTCCCAATGGGGTAGAGGTATTTAACTGAAAAGTCGTCTATAATTCGCCCACGATGCGAATAAGTCGCAAACAAAAGAATTCATGAGGAAAATACCATGGCTGATAGAAATGCACTGATCAAAGAGTTGATCGACATGCAGAAAAAATTCATCGAAGATGAGCACAAAAATGGCTACAATGCTAAGAGCTACTTCACTCCAGAGTCAGGTTCAACTCTTGACGGTTACCGTGAAACATTCATGGATAAAGCCATGGAACTTTGCGATGCAGCTCACGTTGATAAAGGTTCTAAGCGTTAAGCTATATAATCATATAGATTATTTTAATGTTTTTAAAAAGGCCGGACTTGCTCCGGCCTTTTTTGTGGCTGCGCTAAAGCGTATATCTCCCCTTCACGCATATCACCAAACACTGTTCAGTTAAATCTCCGTCCACATACGCATTAAATTGATATAAGTATGATCAATATTCAGTACCTCATTATCATTTGGGTATTTGCTTTGTAATGCTTCCCGGGTTTTGTGCAAATTAAATAGCAACTCACGTTTTTCTGCATCGCGTATTAAACTTTGCGCCCAGGTCACTGCAACAAGACGTGTGCCTTTCGTTACCTGCGCAACATGATGCAAGGCACCGGATGGATAGGTGATGGCCGAGCCCGCGGCTAATTTAATTTTTTGTTCGCCGAATTGAGAATGAATTACAATTTCGCCGCCATCATAATCTGTGGGTTCGTTAATAAAGAGAGTGGTTGATACATCGGTGCGGTAGCGGCCCTGCATGGGCCCCATAACAGGATCATCTACGTGCTGGCCATAGGTTTCACCTGGTTCGTAACGCGCGTAAAAAGGGGTTGCGAGGCGGTGCGGTAATACCGCAGCCTGATAGCTTGGGTGGTTAAATAGCGCGTTCATCACAATATTATTTAGCCGAGTGTGTAATTGTGAATCTGTGGCTAGCTCATGGTTCTTTTTCACTTTGCGGGCGGTTTTACCCGCGCTTAAACGGCCATCCACATAATCTGCATTTTGCAGCATATCCCGAATGGTTTTTAATTGATTCGGGTTGAGTACATCTGGTATAGCTAACAGCATAATTACCTACAGTGAGTTGGGCTTAATGGGGGTTGTCTCTGCTATAATAGCGCCGAATTTAAAAAGTAGAGTCAATAATGAATTTTAATATTACCATCGATGACGAGTCTTATACACTGGAAGTAAAAAATGAGCTGATGCAAGAGTTAAAAAATGTTCACGCGGACATGGATGCAGAATATGATAAAGGCATACAGCTAGGTCGTTACTGGATTGAATCCCCAGACCTGGAGCAACGTTGCCAGCTGACTGCGAACAAAGTTGTGAGCGCCATTCACCAGGAAAATATTCGTCTGTTTTATTTAAATGCGTCTTATATTCTCAGTAAGTTTCCAAATTTAAAAAGAGTCACGGTCAGCTCAGATTTTGAAATAAGCGACATAGACATAGAACTGTAGGAGCGATAATTATTCTGACACAGAGGATGTTGGGATAGGGATATAAATGCTATAAAGCCTACAGAGTTTTAATCATTTTAAAATGCTGAATCGAGCCAAATAAAACATAACTCTTTTCAGTGACTTCATAGCCGAGCTTTTGATAAAATCCCAGTGCATTTTCGCGCGCATTTAAAACTATTTCAGTGGCATTTTTCTGTTGTGAATAGTTTTCAATATGCATTATAATTTTACGCCCAATTCCTTTGCCCTGATGTAAATCATCCACCGCCATATAACGTATTTGAAATTGATTTTCAGCGAAAAATTCTAACCGCGCAACACCATAAACAATATTATTTTCGATGGCTATAATATGATAACAGTCGTTTATCTGATGGTCTGTTTTATCCTGTTCACTACCTTCGGGTTGTTTCCAGGGTTTTCTTAAAATGCGCCAGCGTAAAGCGTAATATTGTTTAAACTCAGCGGCGGTTTTAGGTGAGGTTACTTTAATCATGCAGCATTTAAGTAAAAGACAACCAGGTTGTTGCTACATATTTCACGCCTTTTTGTAATTGCGAATTGCGATGTTCGTGAGTCCAAAACGGTGGAAATAAAACTAGCGCACCTTCTTTAGGTTGTACTGATGTGTTTTGATACATAAACTCAGTTTCACCCCCCGGGCCTTCCACATCATTTAAATACCACAACGCGACTAATTGCCGGTCAGCAAAATCATGGCTGCCACCGTCAATGTGCCAGTTATAATATTCACCCTCGGCGGTGCGCTGCATGTTATAGCCTACGTCCTTAAATGGGCCTTTAAAAAATGGAAAGCAATCAGAAAATTCACGTAATGAATTACTCAGTGAGCGCATTAATTCCTGCGAAATATCGCGCCAGTTTTTTTGTGCACTAATTGATATATCGGTAGATTGTTTAATGTTGGGGTCTTCTTTAAAATCCTGTCCGATTCGTCCACGATACTGTGATTCTTTATCACGTTCGAAGCGGCGAATCATTTCTCTGCAAATGTCTTTTGGCAGGGCGTTTTCATTAATGTAAATAAAGCTATTTTCTTTAATTTCTTTAAAGTTAACGAGGGGCTTTCTTCTGGTTGAGTCGTGATACATAATTTTTTTCGCAGGCATGACAGTATGGAATTTTTTTAAAGGTAATTGTTATTGACCAGGGTTTGTATTTTATCCTGAGATTTCACCGTGTGCTGTTGATAAATCGCAAGCATTCTCTCAGCAACATCAATCCAATGTGCATTGGCTTTGTCAACCAGTGCCAATAGTTGGCCAGTATCTTTGTTTTCAAGCCAGCTATTATAAGCCCGAGGTAAACTTGGGAAAATCATTTTACGCATACTGCTTAAATTAGCAAAATAAAAGTGGATTTGAGCCGTTTCGTTTTTACTTAATAATTTAGGTAAAGTCGACTGCATATCAGCAATATTATCACGTACCGCACGCGCCATAATTTCAGCCTGTGAGTGGGGCAGGTTGCTAATCATTTCTTCCCAGACTATGCCTAAAATTTTACCGGCTTTTATCTCGCCAATCTCATGTTGTAAAACCGTGTCGACCTCATTGTCTGTCATTTTTTCTAATGCTGCTTCGGGCTGGTTTTTAAAATCATAACTGGCGAGTGCACGGGACAGTGGGTTTTTCTGTTTATGCCAAAGTGATTCTTCATATTTTTCCCAGATAAAACGTCGTAAAGATTCGCGCCGAATAAAAACTGTTTTGTTTTGCATCATGCCCGGTGGTGCAGCTAAATCTCGTGCTAATTCTTTTCCGGAAACATACAGGGTGTAATCGTCTAAAACTTCTTTGTGCAGTAGCTCGCCCAAAAAGAAAACCGGCTTGCCGTATAGTCCGTAGCCGCCGCTGTAAATCAGTTTGTCTTTTTCTAATTCTTGATTAATGGCATCGTTTTCAAAACAATCCAGTTGTTGTGTGCCAGTATTTAAATCTTGCAGTGGTTGTTCATCTATTTCATCCCAAAAACCTTCACGTTGAGTTAGCCATTCTCCAATATTGTTGTTATCGATTTTTTGTGTGAAGGGGAGCTGTTTTTCCCAGCGATAAAATTCACGCATTTTTAGCAGGTAAATGCATAAGGTGTAATTACCTGCGTATTGGGCGTCGGAAATATGGCAATTGTGTTGTATTTGCTGGGCTAACGACATCGTATATCACTTATGGGTGAGGATAATTTCTTAGCTAAATAGTATACTATTTAACTATTAATTTCTTTAAGAGACTGCACCATGAGAATGAGAACCAAATGGCACGATAAAGAACGCACCGTGTCGGTAGATGAACAGGCTAATACCATGGCATTTATTTCATGGCGCATTGCGGCGGCACTGGTGTTGAATTTAGAGAATGAAAACTTTCAAACCGATACCCATAAACAGCGTTTAGATGTGATTCGAGAAGCGTTGGCATTTTTAGTATCGGTGACCGATCGGTTAGTGGCTGACCAGATGAGCGCAGAAGCGCGCCAGGAATTTGTGGCCAAATATGCGATTAAGCTATCGAAAACCTTTCAGGAAAATTGTGAAGATTTGCTGGGCAGAGATACAGACTATAAAACGGATTTTATCGATACCTTAAATCAGCGTTTAAATGCTTATGCAGAATGCTCGTGGGATGCTGAAAAACAAATGCCAGGTTTTCAATATAAGCGCGATTTTGGTGACTTGATTAGCCATGAGATGGGGGCTAGAGATAATAAGTGGATTACCGATCAAATAATTGAAATTGAAGTGCCGGATATGATGGAAAATTTGAAAAAATCTAAATATGAAATGGTGGACGGGCACAGTACTGCGAAGTTGGGGTAGGCTGGGTTTTTGTCAGCGTCAGCTAAAGCTAATTCCTGTAGCAATCGGTTCAAATAATCAGCACAAAAAAAGGCCCGAAATCATCGGGCCTTTTTTACATCTAATAAAAAGCTAAAAATTAAGCTTTAAATTTAGATGCATTATCCGTATTGTGCTCGCTGCCATCTTCAAAACCAGCATCATAAGCATCGTTAGTACGCTGCTCTTCACGCTCTGGGTTACATACATAACCACCCTGCCAACCCTGGATGTACTCTGGATCAATACCATCTTTTTCCAGTTTAACAACTGTATCGTAATATTCTTGGTTCATAGCTTACTCCTGGTAAAGACCATGTTAGTAGTCACGTTGTCGGCGTCATCACCCACAACTAAAAATTGCTAAAACGTGAAATGGCTTAAATAGCCGATTTCGTAATGCGGCGTATTATAGCAGACATATAAGCCGGCTATATATCCCTATAGGGAGGGTTGCGCCTTTTATTCCCCAGTAAATTTTCCTGGTAAATGGCTTGCTAAATTAAACCGGGAAAAGAATTTTAAGACTAAAACCTTAAAAATCAAGGTAAATTTATTCAAAATATTATTTTTTTCAAGTCACTGGAAGCAAGGCTTTAGCCTCGCATAGAAGTGCGAGACTGAAGCTTCTGCTGTGCAAGTGCGCGCGCTGGCTTTTGTAAATGGCTTTGTTCAAAGTGCTTTCTAGTTATCCACATAGCTAGTCAGTTTATGTGTTGATTAAAAATCTGTTAAAATACTCGGCTGAAATGAGAATTACTCTCCCTAAAAACATTGTTAAGAGGTTTACCCATGTCTGACGAATCAATCATTGACCCCGGCTTAGCCAGTGGCTATGCCGCATTTGAGTCTAGAGATTTTACCCAGGCAATGCGCTTGTTGCTGCAATATGCGGATCAAGGTGATGCAAACGCACAGCATAAGGTCGCCATTATGTATCAAAATGGCTTAGGCGTAGTTGCTAATGAAGATAATGCTTTTAAATACATGAAGTTAGCAGCAGAAGCTGGTGACCCAATTGCACAACACGGCTTAGGTTTTATGTATATGGAAGGTGAGTGCACTGCTCAGGATTTTGCTGAAGCTTTAGTCTGGTTCAAAAAAGCCGCAGAGCAAGATATGCTTGGCTCAATGACAACCATTGCGATGATGTATGAAGAAGGCAAGGGCGTGGAAAAGAACCAGGAAATTGCGCAGGAATGGTACAAAAAAGCGGGGTTTTAACTGTTTTTCTTAAGTATTACGTTTCGTTGCACAATTAATGTGTGATTTATTCACGGGTATTGTCTGGGCGTTGCAGCGTTTAACCTGCACCGGCTACTTCCCTGATTTTGAACAATACACGGTTGCTGCTATCGGCCCTCTTTATTGCCTTCTCTGGTGTATTCTTCTCTGGTATATCCTTCTCTGGTATATTCTCGGCGATATTTAACTGCCTGCCTAATTGACCTCACATCGACGTGTTCGTGGTGAATCAGTAGCGTGATGGCGATTTCTTCGAGCGCCGCATACAGGCAGAACAGTGCTGCTACCCGGAAAGGCCAGTCGAGCAAGCCGGAAAAAAGTAATAGGTAAGCGATGATGGTTACCGCGACTGCCAGTTTAACGCTCCAGGTGTGGTAACTGGTAAAACGGTGAAACTTGATGAAACCGATTAGCGCAGGCAGCACGAAGCAGGACACGATAACAACAAAATAAAGCAGTTCGCGCTGCAGTATCTCCGGCCATAATATCCAGGCGCAGATGGCGATCGTTGAATAGATGACGAAGTCACCCCAACTGTCGAGGTGTGAACCCATTTGGGTTATCTGGTTTAATGTTCTGGCGAGAAAACCGTCGAGCACATCGGTGAATTCTGCGAACAGCAATACTCCAATAAACCAGTAGGGCTGCTGGGTGAATGCAAAATAGAACAATACCGGTGCCATTAGTATCCTGATGAGGCTGACCAGATTCGGCAGGTTGAGTATTTTTTCATCTTGTTTCATGGGCCATTACCTTAAGAGCGTCGCTAAATACCATTAATAGGGTTTCTTACGCAGCCCCCACTTATAGAATATATGGGAAAGTACGAATTCGATTATGATAAAGGCCAGTACCAGCTCTATTATCGACAACAAGTCGAGTTTGAATGTGTGCCGCATCATCAATGCGGGTAAAAGTGATTCGGGCACCTGGTCGAGCAGGGGTGCCATACTGCTTGACGGCATCGACAGCCGGCGTTTTATAAAGCTGGAAACCAGGTCGCCGAGAACCGCGTAGCTTGCAATTAGCAACCCGGTTACCGGCGAGTAGTTCAACAGCCATGCGGCGATTGCAGTGGCCAGCAGAGCCGCAATAATTCCGCGCCATGTTTTAGAGGAACCGAATAGCTGGTTATCGTCGGGTAGTTTTTTGCCGAAGTCGACAGCGAGGTTAAACCGATTATTTAATAACCAACGGATTAATATTGGTGCACCATTTGCGATTATAATCAACACTAGAAGTATGGTTGGTTCAGCTGGCATTATGTATCTTGGTTGTTAGCTCATACATATCAATAATCAAAACACGTATTTTCGTAATCTCGTATTATTTAGAAGCGTGGAAATAGTGAAACGGGATAATTTGGAAAACACATGCCTGAAACGTCAATTAAAATACTGACTTACAATATACACAAGGGTTTCAGTAGCGGCAATCGCCGTTTCACCCTGCATGATATTAAAGAATCCCTGCGCCATGTTAATGCCGATGTATTGCTGTTACAGGAAGTACACGGTGAACGCATTATTTCAAAAAACCGTTTTGATGACTGGCCGAATAACCGGCAATTCGAATTTCTCGCCGACCAGATCTGGCAACATCAGGCTTACGGTAAAAACGCCATCTATGAGTCCGGACACCACGGTAATGCCATTTTAAGTAAATATCCGTTTGTTTATTGGGAGAATATTGATGTTTCCTTTATGCGTTCGGCCAGCCGCAGTTTGTTGCACGGCATCGTCGAAATACCCGCTATGGAACAAAAACTTCATATCATTTGTGTTCATCTCGGGCTGTTTGGTTACGAAAGAGCATCTCAGCTTTCTATTCTGGTTAATCGTATTAACTCACACATTCCGCATGATGCTCCGCTAATAATCGCCGGTGATTTTAACGATTGGCGTGGCCGCGCTGAGCGATATTTGCATCATGGGCTTGGCGTCAGCGAAGCATTTAAGGTTACGCGGGGTGCCTATGCGCGCACATTTCCTTCTGCACTGCCGGTATTATCGATGGACCGTATTTATTTTCGTGGGCTCGACATCATGCAATGCCAACGCCTGCACGATCAACGATGGGATCGCCTGTCTGACCATACACCATTATTAGCTGAATTTAATTTTTAGCGTTTTACTGATTTAAAAAGTTTCATGTGATAATGGCCGCACTGGTTTCTTTATGGGTATAATTTAGTCTGTGTTATTTTCATAGATTTAAGTGCGATACCCATGCTTATGTAATAATCATTGAGATAACTATTTTTAGGCATATTATCTAGTAGCTGTTATACTCCGAATGAATGATTAGACGCTATTTTTACTAGCTAAGATCAACTTAAATTATTTTATATTTACCTTAAAGCGCAACATTTTATTTTGTCTGATTCTGAAATTCCCGGCTACGTAATTCTGAAGAAAATCGCCAAAGGCGGTATGGCTAGAGTTTTTGTTGCCATACAGGCGACGGTTGGCCGCACCATTGCGTTAAAAATTCTTTCTAAAAAGTATTGTGAAGGCAACAGCTTTTCCAGCTTGTTTTTGCGCGAAGCAAATTGCGGTGTACTGAATCACCCTAATATTATTACCATTTACGATGCCGGTGAAACCGATAGCCATTTATACATTGCGATGGAATATTTACAGGGTGGCGACCTGAAAAAGAAAATCAAAGCCGGCCTAAGTCAGGAAGAAACAATAAGCATTGTGACAAAATTGAGTGAGGCGCTCGCCTATGCTCATAGTAAAGGGTTTATTCATCGTGATATAAAACCGGGTAATATTATTTTCAATGACGACAAACAGCCGATATTAACTGATTTTGGTATCGCCGGTGCTATTGGTTTTAGCGGCGAAGCAACACTTGCAGGCGGTATGATGATGGGGACGCCTTATTATATCAGTCCCGAACAGGCATCCTGCGACAAGGTTGATCACCGTACAGATCTATACAGCCTTGGTGTCGTTTATTATGAAATGTTAACCGGTAAAAAAATTTTTACCGCCGAAACTCCGTTTGCTTTAATTTATAAGCATTTAGAGGAGGCGCCGCCGAGTCTTGATAAAAAGTTCGAAGAACACCAGCCTATCATTCATAAATTATTATCAAAGAAACCAGTTGATAGATATGCATCTGCTTTCGACTTAATTGAGGATCTGACAAAACTCACTAGTTCAAAGAATGAACAGGCCGCCATACGCAATGCACGCATGCGAACTTATAAAAATGTGGCGGTTTTAATGGCTCTGATTTTCTCGCTTTTTGTTATTTTATCCGATGATGTGTCGGGCTATACCAAGAAGCAATTTGCCGATTTAAAATCCCTTGCCGCCCAGGCTGCCGAGCGAACAAAAGCCTATCTGAATGAATTAGAAAAACAGCGAATTATAGTTGCGGAGCAAAAAGAAGAAATACAATCACTAAGAGACCAGGTTGATGAAAATAAGGAAGTGTTAACTCACCTGAATAAAGCCGCTAATTATATGAGAGAGAAGCAATACATAAGGCCTAAATTTGCTTCTGCACTCAATGAATATACATTGGTATTATCAATAAACCCAGATAATATTCAGGCTAAATCTGGTATTGATTTTATCTCAAATTATTATTTTTCATTAGCAGAATATCAGGCATCTAAGGGGGCGCACCTGGACGCGCTTGAAAATATTAATAATGGATTGATTGCCAACCCGGATAACGACAAATTTATGCGTATGCGTTTCAATCTTATAAAAAAAATGGAAATCAATCGAAAGCGAATAGAGCTGGATAATGAATTATTATTAGTAAAGAATTTAATAAAAAAAGGCGACTATGAACAGGCATTAAAAAAGCTTGAATATCTGCAGACCATCAGTAAAAAAAATACACGTATATTGACTCTGATATCCATCGTGGAAGGGCGTCTGTCTAATCGCTAGCTCGTCGCCTTTGACAATTGCATAACTCATCAATAACAAAGAAAATATTTCTCTCGGATAAAGAGGCAAATTCAGTTCACGCATGTTAATGATCGATTTTTATATTGAGAGTTCTTTGCTCTGATGTGATAGCAGAAATTAGTAAACTGGCAGCAGACTCTAAATTTTTTAGAAGTTTGGTTGTAATTATTCTTTACTATCATTTATGTTCTGACTCATGCACTGGCTTAAAAATATGCATAGTTTTAGTCTGCTGATGCTATTGTTTGTTACTCTTTGCTATTTACATTACTACGGAAGACATTTAAAAAGTAAGGTTCGAGCGTATCAATACATTGTGACTTTTTATGGAATGGATATGCTTAAGCCTTAAACTTTTCAGGAGAAAAAATGCGACTCAAAGGTTCATGTCATTGTGGTTCAGTTAGCTTTCAGCTCGAGTCACCTCATCCATATCCGTACAATTTATGTTATTGCTCTATATGTCGAAAAACAGCAGGCGGTGGCGGTTACGCTATAAATTTAAGCGGAAATTATTCCTCACTTAAAGTTGAAGGTGATGAGCATGTCAGTATTTATCATGCAATCATTGATGGTAAACCCAGCCTTGCTGAGCGCCATTTTTGTAAACACTGTGCAAGTGCATTGTGGGTGTATGATTCAAGGTGGCCAGAATTGGTGCACCCATTTGCTTCAGCTATTGATACGGAGTTGCCGATGCCACCACAAAGAACACACTTAATGCTCGATAGTAAAGCGAAATGGGTAAAGCTTGAAGCTGATTCGCAAGATAAGTGCTACGCGCAATACCCGGTTGAGAGTATTGCACAATGGCATGAGAGATTGAAATTAGTTAAATGATTAGGGGGGTGATTTTCAGTTGTGAAAATCAACAAGATTGATTTAAAAATAGCTGTTTTTTATTTACATTTTCAAGTATGGAAAGGCCGAATGACTTCAATTTGGATTATAAGCCCCTGATCTAGTAGGTTAAAATCAGCCTAAAGTCTGCTAAAATCTCGCCTTTATTTTTCCCTTACGAGTGACAGGCCATGCGCCCAGCAAAATTATTATCTGTTTTAAATCGAGAATTCATCAGTACTGAAACCGGTCACCATACTCCCGTGATGTTGTGGGGCCCGCCGGGTGTGGGTAAATCGCAAATGGTTAATCAGGTTGCTGAAAAAAATAACATTCCGGTCATTGATATACGTCTGTCACAAATGGAACCCAGTGATTTACGCGGTATTCCGTTTAAAAATGGCGAGTCGGTAGAGTGGGCGGTGCCTTCGATGTTGCCCAGTGCAGAGCGTCACGGTGAGCAGGGTATTTTGTTTTTAGATGAAATTACCTCTGCACCGCCAAGCGTATCGGCGGCGGCTTATCAGTTGATTCTTGATCGAAAGCTCGGAAATTATGAAGTACCCAAAGGTTGGGCAATTTTTGCCGCGGGCAATCGACAGGGAGACCGGGGTGTGACTTACACCATGCCCGCACCATTGGCGAATCGTTTCTCACATTATGAAGTTGATGTGAATTTAGATGACTGGGTGTCCTGGGCGTGGGAGCATAACATTAATGAACGGGTGATTGGCTTTTTGCGATTTCGTCCCGATTTATTATTTGATTTTGATCCTTCACATAATCCGGTGGCTTTCCCATCACCGCGCTCTTGGGAATTTACCCACAATGCGCTGCATAAGTTTGAAGATCATCCCGATTTATTACTCGGCACGTTGCAGGCCTGCGTTGGCCCCGCGGCCGGTGTTGAGTTAAATGCCTTTATCGATAGTCTCGATCAAATGCCGGATTTAGATGCGATTTGTGCAGGTGAAAAAGTTTCGTCGCCAAAAGAAATTGATTTGCAATATGCGGTGGCTGCGGCCTTAGTTGGTCGTGCGATTCGCGTGAAAGGCGAGAGTGATTCGCAGCAGGTGCTGGGCAATATTTTGAAATATGCGAAAAGTTTCCGCCAGAAAGAAATGGGTGTGATGATGGTGTCCGATTTACACCGAGCGGTGGGTGAAGATATTTTTGCCGTGCCAGAATTTGCTGACTGGGCGAATGATATTGCGGAATTAATGATTTACTAATATCAATTATTATTAAACTGTACCATTAGACCCATGACAATAAATCTGGACAAAAAACTCGCCACCGCCAGAACCAAACTCATCCTGGAAAAACCATTTCTGGGTGCGCTGGTTTTACGTTTGCCCATGGTGCGCGCAAAAGACGACTGGTGTGATGCGACGTTTAGTAACGGTAAAAATTTTTACTATAACGAGCATTACATCGATGCGTTATCGCCGGAACAAACGCAATTTGTTTTAGCCCATGAGGCTTTGCATTGCGCACTGTCACATTTTGCCCGTCGTCAAAATCGCGTGCAACATCGCTGGGACATGGCCTGCGATTTTGCGATTAACCCCATGCTGATTAATGACGGAATGAAACCGCCGGTAGATGCGAATTACTTGCGTGAATACGATGGCATGACTGCGGAAGAAATTTATCCGTTGTTGCAGGATAACGACAACGATCAGGAACGCGAGCTAGAACAAAATTTAAACCCGGATTCCGATAACGAAAAAGATGATGATTCCGGTGGCAGCCCGGATCAACACGACCAAAAAGAAGGCCGTGATCAAAAGCAGAAAAGTGATTCAAAAGGCCAGGGTGAAGAAGATGGTGGTGCCCGTGAAGATAACTCTGACAAGGAAGATGGACAAGGCAAGAAAAAAGAAGGGCCGCCAGAAGAGGGTGAGGGTGAGCCTGATCCGTTAACCCCGCAAGAAATCGAGTCATTAAGTTTGCAGTGGCAACAGCGTATGGCCAGTGCCGCGCAACAAGCCATACAGGCGGGTAAAATGGGCGGCTCGATGGCACGCATGGTTGATCATTTATTACAGCCGCGTTTGCCCTGGCGTATGTTGTTGTCACGCTATATGACAATGGTGGCGCGGGATGATTATACTTATATGCGGCCTTCATCGCGCCGTGGTGATCCGGCGGTTTATCCAAGCTTGCGCAGTGCACAATTAAATATTGTGGTGGCGCTGGATATTAGTGGTTCGATTTCTAATAATGAAATTAATGAATTCATGTCTGAGGTCGATTCCATAAAAGCCCAGATGCGTGCGCGCATAACATTGCTGGTGTGCGACTCAAAATTGGATGGACCCTGGTTATTTGAACCCTGGGATGAATTCAGTATGCCGAAAAAATTTAAAGGCGGCGGTGGCACCAGTTTTAAACCCGTCATGCAATGGGCACAGACGCAGGATGAAGCACCAAGTTTAATTGTGTATTTCACCGATGCGCAGGGTGAGTTTCCAGAAAAAGAACCGGCGTTTCCGGTGGTGTGGTTAGTGAAAGGTAAAACACCGGTACCCTGGGGGCAGCGGGTGCAATTAAATTAATTAGCAGCCTAAGTTAAGAGGTGACTTATTGTCTATCCCTTTAGAAAAACGGGAGTACAAATTTTGTAGTGAATTCTCAAAATCACTCATTCAATATTCTAAAGAATATAAAGAAGAAGCGGTCGCGTTGGTTCGAGAGTAAGGTTATTCAGTGCCGGAAGCGGCTAAATCATTGGGGTTAGCCAACAATATGCTGTATCGCTCGAAAGAGCAAATAGAATCACAGCTTGAAGGAAAAACATTATCAGTCGACGAGCGAGAAGAGTTCAAGCGACTGCGTAAAGAAAATAAAAACCTACGTGTGTAATTTTTTGAATACAACGAGAAACTGATCTGTGTGCTGGGGCAACAATTTTAAACGCGGAAGATTTATACAAGATTCACAACCTTACCTACACCTTGGACCAGCGCGGGCACTTTAGAAAATGCACTGGAAAAATCGAGGATGAGATTGAAGTTCGGGAAGAAGTACTGAACAAAGCGCCTGAACTTGCCGATGACGATCAGTAATATAAACTATGTCGAAGCCGCAGCCCCGGCTTCTCGTTTAAACACCACCAGATGATCCACATCCAGGGTAATCCCCAGCGGCGCACCCAGCGTATGATTATGATGACTAGGCGCAATGCATAACACTTCCTGGCCACTGGGTAATTTAAGAGTATAGATAAAGTCAGAACCACGGAAATATTTTTCGCTCACTTCCAGTGCGATCGGGCTATTGTCGGTATGAATCAGGTCATCCGGGCGAATCAGCACATCTACAAAACAGCC
>Ga0316207_10000655_pt1 | contig 51499 bp, 38 predicted proteins | sample 6weekpyrite_MG_FD_204943 | JGI IMG/M metagenome (GOLD analysis project Ga0316207, IMG submission 204943) | Microbial mat bacterial communities from mineral coupon in-situ incubated in ocean water Damariscotta River, Maine, United States -... | ecosystem: Environmental > Aquatic > Marine >...
TTTCGGCACCGATGGTTTACCGCAATACAAACATGGCCCTGGTACCGCTCATCCACGGCCTTAATAAATTGACCGACTGGCTACCCAACGGAGAAGGCATCATGCCGTTCCGGGAAAACGCATCGGAACACCCTGAAATCAATTACCGCCATATCCCCGTTGACAGTCTCTATCAATTGCAGTCTTTGACCCGAAACCTTGAAAAACACCTGCCCCATATCAAGGTTCCCACACTTGTTGTCCAAGGCGACAATGATCCCGTTGTCGATCCCGAAAGCGCCCGGCAAATTCATGATCTGGTTGGCAGCCACGATAAATCCATCAAATGGGTTAAATCCGGCCGCCACGGCATTCTCAACGAAAATACCGGCGGCACCCGCACCGCTTTGTCCCATTTCATTGAACACGCGTTTTTTGAAGTCGATCATTTATCGGCGCCGCGCCTGCATCCACCGCCCGGCCCCATGGTTAAAACCGTTGACCGGATTTTATCGGAAAGTGTCGCGCACGCACCGGACAGGCCATGCCTTGATTTTTTAGGCCGGGTTCAAAGTTACGGCGAAACAGGTGATCTGGTAGACCGCGCCGCCAAAGGTTTACAGGAACTGGGCATCAAAAAAGGCGACCGCGTCGGATTGTGCCTGCCCAATTGCCCCTATTATGTCATCAGCTATTTTGCCACCTTGAAAATCGGCGCCATCGTTGTCAATTTCAACCCGCTTTATACCAAGGATGAAATCCGTCATCAGATCAGTGACAGCGGCACCCGGTTGATGATCACCCTTGATCTCAAAACCATTTATCCGAAAGTTCAGGCGGCCCTTAAGACCACACCCCTTGAAAAAATTGTTGTCTGTTCGCTCAGTCAGGCACTGCCCGCCGTCAAGGGTGTTCTGTTTAACATTTTCAAACGCAGCGAAATTGCCACCATCCCCGAAGACGACCGTCATATTGTCTTTGATGATTTGACCGCCCATGGCAATGACCCGGAAACGGTTTCCATGGACGCCATCGCTGATATCGCGGTGTTGCAATATACCGGCGGCACAACAGGCGTTCCCAAAGGTGCCATGCTGACCCACGCCAATATTGTCGCCAACGCCCATCAAACCTGTATATGGACCGGCACCATCGACCCGGACGGCGAACGGATTTTATGTGTCTTGCCGTTTTTTCACGCCTTTGCCATGACGGTGGGGATGAATTTGGGCATCATGAGCGGATCGAAACTGATCATGTTGCCCCGGTTCGAAGTGAAATCGGTTGTGAAAACCATCCATGACCGCCGCCCGACATTGTTCCCGGTGGTGCCGACCCTGTTGGGCGCCATCAATACTTTTAAAGGTCTGGATCATTACACACTGTCTTCCATCAACTTTTGTATTTCCGGCGGTGCGCCGTTGCCGGAGTCGACAAAAACCCGGTTCGAAGACCTGACCGGATGCATTGTGGTCGAAGGTTACGGCCTGTCCGAAGCCTCTCCGGTGGTCAGTTGCAATCCGCCCGACGGAGAAAACAAAACCGGCTCCGTCGGCCTTCCGTTTCCGTGGACCGATATCCAGTTTCTGGACATTGATGATCCGGAAAAAATCATGAACACCGGCGAGACCGGACAACTGGCTGTCAAAGGACCGCAAGTCATGGCCGGTTACTGGAACAACGAAGACGCCAGCGCGGAAACATTAAGATCAGGCTGGCTGATGACCGGGGACATCGGCTACAAGGATCAGGACGGGTATCTGTTCATCACCGACCGCTTGAAAGACATCATCAATTGTTCCGGGTTCAAGGTCTATCCGCGCACCATCGAAGACGTATTATACCGCCATCCCGATGTGGAAGAAGCCGTCGTCATCGGCATCCCCGATGATTACCGTGGCGAAGCGCCAAAAGCCTTTGTAAAAATCAAAACCGGGCACACGGTCAGCGAACAGGAGCTGTTGTCCTTTGCCCACGCTGAACTGAACCCGATTGAACGCCCCGTAGCAATCGAAATCCGGGACAGCCTGCCGAAAACCCTGATTGGCAAGCTGTCGAAAAAAGAATTGGCCGAAGAACTTGAAAAAAACGAAACCCCACCGACCCCTGTTAGGAATTCATCATGACACCTGTAGTAATTGCCGCCTGGAAACGATCCCCCTTTACACCGGCTTTCAAAGGCGAACTGGCCCGCGTCCGTCCCGACGATATGGCTGCCGCCGTGATTAAAGGCTTGCTGCAAAGTTGCCCCGTTGATCCGGAAAAAATTGAAGATTTGATCGTCGGCTGCGCCTTTCCCGAAGGCGAACAGGGATTTAACGTCGCCCGCCTGATCGGTTTTATTGCCGGATTACCGTTGACCACGGCCGGAGTCACCGTCAACCGTTTTTGCGGATCATCCATGCAGGCCATCCATATGGCCGCGGGCTCCATTACCATGGGCGCCGGGGATGCCTTTATCGCAGCCGGGGTTGAACAGATGTCGCGCATCCCCATGACCGGATTTAATCCCATGCCCAATGCGGATCTTTCTGAACGCTTCCCCGCCGCCTATATGGGGATGGGGGAAACGGCCGAAAATGTGGCACAATTGTATAACCTGTCCCGCGGCGAACAGGATGCCTTTGCCGCCATCAGTCACAACAAGGCGGCAAAAGCGCAAAGCGGCGGAAACTTTGATGATGAAATTATCGCCATCGACAACGGCAAACACAGGATCACCCGGGACGGCTGCATCCGCCCGGATACGACCGAAGCCAGCCTTGGCGGCCTGAAACCGGCCTTCAAGGAAACCGGAACCGTCACCGCCGGAACATCGTCGCCGTTGACCGACGGTGCCGTTGCCACCCTGATCACGTCGCTGGATTTTGCCGAAAAAGCCGGGCTGGAACCGTTGGCGCGGATCACGTCATTTGCCGTGGCCGGGTGCAAACCGGAAATCATGGGCATCGGTCCTGTCGGGGCGACGAAAAAAGCATTGGCCCGGGCAAGTTTAAGCATATCCGATATGGATGTGATTGAATTGAACGAAGCCTTCGCCAGCCAGTCCATCGCCGTGGTGCGCGATCTGGGACTGGATATGGAACGCGTCAACATTGATGGCGGCGCGTTGGCGTTGGGTCATCCCCTTGGTGCCACCGGGGCCCGGATCACGGCCAAGGCGGCGCAGATTTTAAAACGCCGGGGCGGGCGTTACGCCCTTGCCACCCAATGCATCGGTGGTGGACAGGGCATTGCCACCATACTGGAAAACCTGTCATGACAGATATTAAAAAAATAGCCGTGATCGGTGCCGGGGTGATGGGGGCGGGCATTGCCGCCCACGCCGCCAATGCCGGCGCCGAAGTCATCCTGTTTGATGTCATCGAAGGGGCCGCGGAAAAAGCCATCAAAGATTTGCTTGCTTCCAATCCCGCCCATTTCATGCATCCCCGTCTGACGAAGCGCGTTACCGCGGCGACCACGCCGGATGATCTGGAGCTGATCCGCGAATGTGACTGGGTCATTGAAGCCATCATAGAAAACCCCGAGATCAAGCAGCAACTTTACACATCCCTTCAGCCCTATCTGAAAGCGGACGCGGCTTTAAGCTCCAACACCTCGACCCTGCCGCTTGAAGTCCTTAACGCCGGGCTGGATGACGACCTGAAACGGCGCTTTCTGATTACCCATTTTTTTAATCCGCCACGCTATATGCGCCTGCTTGAAATCGTAACCGGACCGGAAACCGATCCTGCAATCACGTCAAGGATCACGGATTTTTGTGACCATCACATGGGCAAAACCGTGATCCCGGCCAAAGACACGCCGGGCTTTATCGCCAACCGCATCGGCACTTTCTGGCTTCATGCCGCCGTGACCAAGGCCAGCGAACAATCCATCAATGTCGAAGCCGCCGACGCCGTGTTGGGCCGCCCTGCGGGGGTTCCCAAAACCGGGATTTTTGCTCTGCTCGATCTGGTCGGACTGGATTTAATGCCACATATATTATCGAGTTTCGAATCAGCACTTGCCGACGATGATCCTTTTATAGCTCTGGGTAAAGCACCGGAGTTGTTACAGAAGATGATTGATGATGGTTATACCGGGCGCAAGGGCAAAGGCGGATTTTACCGGCTCAACACATCGGACGGCAAAAAGACAAAAGAAGTAATTGATTTACAGACCGGCAGCTACGCCCCGGCACAGCGTCCCGTTCCGGATGCGGCCAAAGTCGCCAAAAAAGGCGGATTGCGCGCCACCCTTGAACACGACAGCAATGAGGGCCGCTACGCGCGCTCGGTATTGTTACCCACATTGGCCTATGCACTTCGCTTGATTCCGGAAATTTGTGATGAACCTTATGCCGTTGATCAGGCCATGCGCCTTGGTTACAACTGGAAAAAAGGCCCGTTTGAATTGATGGATGAAGTGGGGCCGGCGTGGTTGTTGCACGCTTTATTGTCAGACGGGATTCAGATCCCGCCTTTGTTGACCGCCGTTGGCGAAGGAACATTTTACCGCACCCGGGAAGGCGGGCTTCAGCAATACACCCATAATGGCTATATCCCCGTTGGGCGCCGTGACGGCGTATTGTTGCTGGAAGACATCAAACGCAAACAGCGCCCGGTGATGACCAATATGTCGGCCAGCCTTTGGGATATCGGCGACGGCGTTGCCTGTCTGGAATTTACTTCGAAAATGAATTCCCTGAACCCGTTGATTTTATGGCTGACCGCCAAGGCCATCCGGCAACTCCCGGAACGGGGATTCAAAGCTCTGGTGATTTACAATGAAGGTCAGAATTTTTCCGTGGGCGTCAACATCGGCTTGTTGCTGTATGCGGCGAAATTGAAACTGTGGCCCTTTGTCCGCTGGATTTTAAAATTGGGGCAGCGCACGTTCAAAAAATTGAAATACGCCCCGTTTCCCGTTATCGGCGCACCGTCAGGGATGGCGTTGGGCGGGGGTTGTGAAATTCTGCTGCATTGTGACGCCACCCAGGCCCATAGCGAAACCTATATGGGGTTGGTCGAAGCGGGCGTTGGCATTGTTCCCGGCTGGGGCGGTTGCAAGGAAATGCTGTGCCGCCATTATGTTGAAAAAAATCGCCCGGGCGGTCCCATGCCGCCGATCTTGAAAACATTCGAAGATATCGCCATGGCTTTTGTCGCCAAATCGGCACTCGAGGCCAAAGACCATCTGTTCCTCAAAGACAGCGACGGCATTACCATGAACCGGGACCGGGTTCTGTATGCGGCAAAGACCCGCGCCCTTTCAATGGCAGCGGATTACAAACCACCTCGACCAATGGTCATGCATCTGCCCGGCAAAACGGCGGAAACCGCGCTGAAACTGGGGATCCGGGATTTTGTCAATAAAGGGGTGGCGTCCATTCACGACGGTAAAATCGCAACGGAACTGGCCCATGTTTTATCAGGTGGGGACACCGATATTCTGAACAGCGTCAACGAAGATGACATTTTCCGCCTTGAACGGGAAGCCATTTTAAAACTGGCCCGCAGCGATAAAACCATGGCCCGGGTCGAACATATGCTGAAAACAGGAAAACCACTCAGGAACTGAACCATGAACACATCCCTCGTCTGGCTTATCATCATAATAGCACTGGTCCTGATTTTTACCGTGCGTCCCATCCGGCGCGTTTTGTTTTCAGGCTGGATGCTGAAAATGGCGGCCCGGGCCTTGCCAAAAATGGGCGATACGGAACGCATCGCTCTTGAGGCCGGAACCGTTGGCTGGGACGGGGAACTGTTTTCCGGTCGCCCCGACTGGAACAAACTGCTGGATTTCAAAATCAAGTCCTTAAACGATGAAGAAAAAGCCTTTCTGGATGGTCCGGTTATCCAATTGTGCCATATGCTGGATGACTGGAAAATTGTGCAGGACCGCGATCTGCCGCCGGAAATCTGGACCTTTATCAAAGACAACGGTTTTCTTGGCATGGTTATCCCGAAAGAGTTTGGTGGTTTGGGTTTTTCCGCCCATGCCCATTCGGCGGTCATAACAAAACTTTCAAGCGTCAGCGTCACCGCCGCCGTCAGCGTGATGGTACCGAATTCACTGGGGCCTGCGGAATTGCTGGTTCATTACGGCACCGCGGAACAGAAAAACCATTACCTGCCCCGGTTGGCCAAGGGAGAAGACATTCCCTGTTTTGCGCTCACCGAACCGACCGCCGGCAGCGACGCCGCCAATGGTCTGAGCACCGGCACCGTTTGCCGGGAAAAAATTGACGGCAAAGACATCATCGGTATCCGGTTGACGTTCAATAAACGCTATATCACGCTGGCCCCGGTGGCCACCGTCGTCGGTCTGGCATTCCGGTTGTATGATCCGGACAAACTGATGGGCGACGTTGTTGATTTGGGCATCACTTGCGCTTTATTGCCCCATACCACACCGGGACTTGAAATCGGCAAGCGGCATGATCCCATGGGGGTGCCGTTTCAAAACGGTCCGGTTCAGGGCGAAAATATTTTTGCACCCCTTGATGTCATCATTGGCGGCTGGGCCGGGGCCGGGCGCGGCTGGCAGATGCTGATGGAACAACTGGCCGCCGGACGGGGCATATCCTTGCCGGCGCAATCTTTGGGCGCGGCGGAACTGAGCGCGCGATCCAGCAGCGCCTATGCATGGGTGCGTGAACAATTCGGATTACCGATCGGAAAATTCGAAGGCGTACGTGAAAGACTGGCCCGCATAGCCGGTCACGCCTATTTCATGAATGCCGCCAGACGCCTGGCTTTTGGCGCGGTCGACGCCGGTGGCAAGCCCTCTGTCATTTCAGCGATCGTTAAAGCCTACCTGACAGAAGGGTCAAGAACATGCATCAATGACGCCATGGATATTCACGCCGGGCAGGCCATCTGCAAGGGAGAAACGAATATTTTCAGCCAACCCTATAACGCCATTCCCATCGGCATCACCGTCGAAGGTGCCAATATCCTGACCCGGTCTTTGATGATCTTCGGCTTGGGTGCGGTGCGTTGCCACCCTTATGTTCAGGCCGAAATGAAGGCCATTGAAAACAGAAATGTCGCTGATTTTGACCGCGCGATTTTTAGCCATATCAGCCACGTCATCAAAAACAAAGCCCGGGCTTTTTTGCTGGGCCTTTCCGCATCCGCTTTGGCAACATCCCCGGTAGACGGCGAAACGGCCCGGCATTTTCGCACCATCACCCGGTTTTCAGCCATATTTGCCTTTCTTGCCGACGTTGCCATGATTACCCTGGGCGGGTCACTGAAACGCAAGGAATATATCAGTGGCCGTTTTGCCGATGCTTTAAGCTGGATGTTTTTAAGCACGGCGGCGCTTAAACATTTTCATGACCATGGCCATAAAAAAAATCAGCTTCCCCTTGTGCACTGGACCTGTACCCATGCCCAACAGCAAACGGAACAGGCCTTGTTCGGGATCATTGACAACCTGCCCAACCGGTTTATCGCCAAATCTGTTCAATTCATTTGCTTTCCCTATGGCCGACGTTACCGTACCATTGATGATAAACTGACCGATGCCGTTTGCAATGTGTTGTTGAACGATACGGAATTGCGCAACGATTTAACGGCGGACATATATATCCCGGACCCCGACAAGCCGGGACTGGGACGGTTGGAGCACGCCTATAACCTGATCCGGCAAACAGAGGATGCACGGGATAAAATCAATGCCGCCCGGAAAAAAGGCGATCTTGATAAACAGAATATCCTGACCATGGCAAAAACTGCGGCGGACAAAGGCGTGGTTTCACAACAAGAACTGTCCGCCATTCAACAGGCGGAAAACATCCGCAATGACGTGATACAGGTTGCATCCTACCCGGCGAAAGTCTATTCCGGGCTAAGGTAATTGAGTACAGGACCAACAGATGCCCGCACCCGGCAAACGTCAAAAGCAAAACCGATCCCGGCAACCCGTTTCGGAACATACCGTGATGATCACGGCTTTGGGCGGGCAAGGGGATGGTCTGTCCGCAGGGGAACCACGCTATTTCGTCCCGTTTACCCTGCCCGGTGAACGGGTTAAGGTACGAACACAGGGCAAGCATTCCCGGGCAACAGAAATTCTTGAACCGTCACCGGCCCGCATTCAGCACATCTGTGATTATTTCACCCGCTGCGGCGGATGCGCGGTGCAACATTTGGACCCATTATCCTGTCAAAAATGGAAAACCGATATCATCAAAACGGCCCTGCAAAGACAGGGCGTTCAACACCCTGATGCGAGCTTCATCGACGCCCATGGCAATGGACGGCGACGGCTGACGCTTCATATCCTGTTCGGTAAAAACCGTATCCGGATCGGCTTCATGCAAGTCCGTAGCCGGGAACTGATCGAGATTGATCATTGCCCGATCACCGAGCCGGGTTTGCACGGTGCTGTACAGATTGCCCGCGATCTGGCCGGGCCTTTCCAATCCATTGGCAAACCGCTGGATATGGCGTTCACCGTCACTGAAAGCGGTCTTGATTGCGATATCAGAGGTGCCAATACAATCCCCGCCGAGGCCCATTTGATTTTCGCGGAATGCACCGAAAAATATCAACTGGCCCGCATATCCGTGAACGGCGAGATTTATCTGGAACGGCAGAAACCGATCATCCGGATGGGCGGTGTCTTTGTTCCCTTGCCGCCGGCGAGCTTCCTGCAAGCGACAAAGCTGGGTGAAGAAACGCTGGCCCAACTGGTTTTGAAAGCCACAGGCAAAGCCAAAAACATCGCCGATCTGTTTTGCGGCATCGGTCCGTTCGCCATAAGGCTGGCCCACCATGCCCGGGTTTTTGCCGCCGACAGCAACCCCGATATGATCGGGGCGCTGAATAAAGCCGTCCGCACCAGTCAGGGCCTGAAACCGGTCACCGCCGAAGTCAGGGATTTGTTCCGCAATCCCCTGTACCGGGATGACCTGAACGGGTTTGATGCGGTTGTGATCAATCCGGCCCGCGCCGGGGCCCATGCCCAGATCACGGAAATTGCCGCATCAAATGCCGGTTTGTTGATCTATGTATCGTGCGCGCCAAAAACACTGGCCCGGGACGCCGCCATTTTAACCGAAGCCGGGTTTCATATCGAACAAGTCACAGCCGTCGATCAGTTCAGATATTCACCACACATCGAAACCGTTGCCGTTTTCAGGCGGTAATAATCTGTTTAACCGGCGGCCTTGTTGAAATCATCAATCATGTCATCCCAGACGGGAACCACATCCATCAAACGGTTCCAGAATTCAGGATCGCGGCGGGCGTCAAAATCAGCCAGTTCCACGCCTTGTTGTTCCACCCATGTGTAATATCCCAGATTGAAAATCCGTTCCCGGTCACGCATACCGGTTTCCAGCATATTATCGGTGGTGCATCCCAGAACATACCGGCCATAGGCTTCCGCGGCGGAGAGTTCATCAAATTTACCGGAAAAAGCGTCCGACTGTGCCTTGTTCATTTCCGTGTCGTACATTTCCGCACCATCGGTGGCCACCGTCAAAATCACATCATCCGTACCCAAATTCATGTACTTGGCCATCTTGATCGCGCCCAGCACATTGGCGACAGACGACAGCCCCAGATCCGCCAGACCAGCCAGAGTTTGCTGGCTCAACCCCAGACGTTTCGCCAGATAATCACGCCCGACCGTGCTGTTAAAAACCAGATTGAGCGCATCGGATGCCTTGTCGGAAACGGCGGCGACGTAATCCGTATTCAGAACGTTATGAATAAAGGGCACGTGTTTATCGCCGATGCCCTGAATATTGTGTTCGCCGTAGCCGTTATACATCAACGTCGGACATTCAAGGGCTTCAACGGCGCAGATTTTTGTCCCCAGTTTTTGTTTCAGATAATCCCCGGCCGCCAAAGTGCCGCCCGATCCGGATGCTGATACATAGGCCCTTGCTTTCAGGTTGCCGCCTTTATTGACAGCGTTGAAAATCCGTTCAAAAGCCGGTCCGGTGACGGCACGGTGAACAATATAATTACCGAATTCATTGAACTGGTTAAGGATCACATTATCCTTGTCCCGGGCCAGATTATGACAGGCGTCATAGATTTCCTTGACGTTGCTTTCGGTACCATAGGTGCGGACGATATCAGCCGGATCCTTGACCCAGTTTTCCAGCCAGTGAAACCGTTCCGCGCTCATGCCTTCGGGTAAGACTGCCACACTGTGGCAATCCATAATCCGGGATATGGCGACCCCGCCCCGGCAATAGTTCCCGGTTGATGGCCAAACGGCGCGGTGATGGCCGGGATCAAACTGTCCCGTTACCAGTCTCGGCACCAGACAGCCATATGCGGCCAAAACTTTATGGGCGCGGATCATGGGAAACCGGTTGCCCAACGCGACAACAATTTTGGCATCAACCCCGGTTAATGCGGACGGCAGCACAATATGATCCGGAACTTCAACCAAAGTTTTGCGGTCAGCCCCGTTATGCCAATGCACCCGGAACAGGTTGCGGGCATCGGGGGCATCAGGATCGGCCCCCTTGACCATGGCTTCGAAAGTCTTTTTTTCCGCAACCGGGTTTGCCAGTTGGGAAATTTTCGGCAATGTGATCCCGGATTGTTTGAAACTTGCAACAGCACGCCCGTAGGCATCCCGGTCAACAATTCCGGTTTCCAATTTAATCGACATTATTTTATCACCGGGAAGCTCTCCTCGCCGGTGCCCCTTACAATATTTAAAGTGATTTATTTTGTTTTCAGCGCGCCCTTGGTCGCGGTAATCAGTTGATAGTTTTCCGGTTCCCGGTGTTCGGCAAAGTTAAAAATATTTTCCTGTATTTCCCGGCACCGATCAAGATCGCATTCATAAAAGATCAATTCATCGTCCAGCGTTTCCGTTTCAGCGACGATTTCACCGGTTGGCGCGATGATACAGCTTCCGCCAATTAAATCACACCCTTCTTCACATCCGGCTTTGGCGACACCGACCACCCATGTGCCGTTCTGATAAGCCCCGGCCTGCATCACCAGATGATTATGAAAATCCTGCAAATGATCGTGTTCCGGTGCCGGTGGATAATGCACCGGTGTGTTGTAGCCGAGCATCACCAACTCCGCACCTTGCAATCCCAGCACGCGGAAACTTTCCGGCCAGCGGCGGTCATTACAAATACACATCCCCACCGTACCGCCAAAAGCCCTGAAAACGGGAAAACCCAGATTACCGGTTTCGAAATATCGTTTTTCAAGATGCTGAAATGGACGCCAAGGCTCATCTTCACGGTGCCCCGGAAGATGGACCTTTCGGTATTTTCCGACAATTTCCCCTTGATCATCAACCAGTATGGAGGTGTTGAAATGATGCGCCCGCCCATTTTCCTGGATGCGCTCAGCGTAGCCCAAATGAAAACCCATAGCCAGTTTTTTCGCCGCATCAAACAACGGCTTCGTATCCGGGCCCGGCATCACCGTTTCAAAGTAGCTGTCGATTTCCGCCTGGTCTTCCATGAACCAGCGCGGAAAAAAAGTTGTCAGCGCCAGTTCCGGAAAAACAATCAACTGAACGCCTTTGTCTTTCGCCTCTTCCATCAGTTTGATCATCCGTGAAACGGCGGATGCACGCGTCTCGTTTTTGGCAATAGGCCCCAACTGCGCGGCACCGATAACAATCGATCTGGCCATTTTCATTTCCTTCATTCTTGCGCTTTTTCAAGTACCGCGTGAAGCAACACATTGGCCCCGGCGGCAATATCGCTGGCTTTGGTAAATTCGTTGATGTTGTGGCTGATGCCGTCCACACTGGGGACAAAAATCATGGCCGCCGGACAGTTGGGCGCAAACATTTGCGCATCGTGTCCGGCCCCTGATGGCATGCGTTTTTTGCAGAGGCCCTGTTTTGCAGCTGTGCGTTCCACCAGATCAACCATGGTGGCATCAAAAACAACCGGTTCGAACCGCGCCAAAGTCCGTTTGCCCAGACGGACGCCTTCGGCCTTGGCAAATTTTTCAGCCGCTTCAAAAAGCCTTGCTTCGGCCTGTTTCAATAATCCGTTATCGGTATTGCGTAAATCAACGGTAATCAGGGCTTTGTTGGCAATCACGTTCACCAGATTAGGCCCCAAATCAATCACACCCACGGTTGCGACCTGATCCGCGCCCATGTCCAATGCGATGGCGCGGGCTTCAACCGCGATTCGGGCGGCGACAAATGCCGCATCGGTGCGCATTGACATCGGCGTCGTTCCGGCATGATTGGAAACCCCGCCCAGTGTAAATTCCGTCCACGATATGCCCTGCACGCCTTCGACCACACCGATCGTGATCCCTTCTTTATCGAGCACTGGCCCTTGTTCCACGTGCAATTCAAAATAACAATGGGCGCGCTGTGTTCCGGTTTTGGCGCTCCCCTGATAACCTATGCGTTGCAATTCATCACCAACAGTGACCCCGTCAATCCCCGTAACCGACAAAGCCTCGTCCAGTTTCAGAAAACCCTGATGAACGGCACTGCCCATCATATCAGGGGCGAAACGCGCTCCTTCTTCGTTGGTGAAAAAACCCACCGCCAGCGGGCGTTTTGTCTTGACCCCGGCATCATTTAACGTTGCGATCACTTCCAGTCCGGCCAGCACGCCCAGACAGCCGTCATAGGCCCCGCCCGTTTTAACCGTATCAATGTGGGATCCGACCATCACCGGTGGCCCGTCTTCAAAACCGGAACGATGACCAACCACATTGCCGATGCCGTCAATGGTAACATACAGCCCCAGTTCGCGCATCCATCCCGAAACCAGATCACGGCCCCGTTTATCATCATCCGTTAATGCCAGGCGGCAATTACCACCGCCTTCAAGCGCACCAACTTTTGACAAGGCTTCTATCCGGGACAGCAGCCGTTCAGTATCAATATTTAAATCCGTAGCATTCATATCTGGACATTCCTGATTTCATCGCCGCTTCGGCCGATGATTTCCCGGTAGGTTTCCGGGTCGGTATCGCCTTCGGACCCGATCACGATAACCCGGCTGTTTTCATCAAGCCCCAGCATGGCGCGCGCGTCATCATCGCCGGCGGCCAATAACAATCCGGCCAACCCGGCGACACCGGACTCGCCGCCGACAATGGGCCGGTCGCCGGCTTTTCCATCGGCCAACACCCGCATTGCATCCATGGCAGCGGCGTCGGGAATTGTCATCGCGGCGGATGCCCCGGTTGCAAGGATTTGCCACGCCAACGGTGAAATTTCACCGCACGACAATCCGGCCATCAAACTGTCAATATCACCATCAACGATGACGCTATGCCCGGCCTTGATGCTGGCGTACCAGCACCCGGCCTGATCCGGCTCGACGGTGATGGTCTTCGGGCGATCTGAGCCATAAATCTGCCACAGCCCGGCGGTGACGGCAGCGGCCAGCCCACCCACCCCGGCCTGTACAAACAAATGACTTGGTGGTGCTTTATCCGGCATTTGCGCACCAATTTCATGGGCTAGCAAGGCATAGCCCTGCATCACATGTTTTGCCGAGGCGACATTGCCGCCTGCTGCCGTATCCGGGACTTCAAACCAGCCCATTTGATCAGCGGTTATTGACGAGGCTCTGACCGCATCATCGAACGAGCCTTTGACGCGCTTTACTTTCGCACCGAGCGCGGTGATCGCCTGTTCCCGGCCCGGGCTGACGGCTTCGTTTAAAAATATCACGCACCGACAACCAAACATATGCGCGCCCCAGGCCACGGAACGACCATGGTTACCGTCACTCGCCGCGCATACCGTAATGTTCCCGGCCATGTCGGAATGCTTGCCATCAATCAGATCGCGACTTGTGACAACCAGACCGGATTGCTTGAAAATCTCGTCACATAAAATATGAAACACCGCATAGGCACCGCCCAACGGCTTGAAACTTCCAAGCCCGAAACGGGACCCTTCGTCTTTATAAAAAATTTCACCGATCCCGTATTGTTTTGCCAATCCCGGCAACGGCACCAGCTCTGTCGGCGTATAGCCGGGCCACGTCGTGATTTCATCGCGGGCGGTTTTAGCGGCCTCAACGGATATAACCTCAGACATGGTTTCAGGATAATCAACATCGCTTTGAAGCAAACGATTGGGGATTATTGAAAACGGGTGATGGTATTGAAATGCATTCATTCTGGGTAAATTCTTAAAAAAATTTCAAAAAAAATCATCCGGTAAAGGAGAGCTTAAAGCCGTCCTTCACCGGATAATAGTCAGGGATGCGGGATGCTACATACCGCTGTTTTTAATGGCGGCGAGATAGGCATTCATCATGTCTTCGCCTTCGGCACCGAACTTGTCCTTGATCAGTTTCTTGATGGCGGGCAAGGCGGCAGCCTGGAATTTAGCTTTTTCAGAAGCCGGCAAAGAATAGACCTGCAAATCCTTTGAAAGTGCAGGAAGTCCCCGGTCCGAGGCTTCAATAATACGGCTGATGCCACGTCCGGCGACAATCGCCGATTTGGCCGCATAGCGAACAACATTTTTTTCATCCGCCGTAAGGCCGTTGAAAAAGTCATTGTTCATGACCCAGACATAGGGTGTGAACAAATGACGGCTCAGGGTCAGATATTTCTGTACCTCGTTGAATTTGGCAAAGGCAATGATCGGAACCGGGTTCATTTGACCGTCGGCAACACCGGTCTGCAAGGCGGTGTAAACTTCGGACCATGCAATCCCGGCAGGCTGTCCACCCAATGCCTTGATAAGGGTTTTATGGGTTGCCAGACCCATGGTGCGGATTTTCATGCCTTTGAAGTCGGCCAGCGTTTTTATGGGTCGTTTGGAATTGGTAAAGTTGAAGAACCCGCCTGAATCGCCAAAACCCAAAACCTGTAATCCGGTTTTGCTTTCAATGCTGGCGGACAGTTTTTTGCCGAACGGACCATCAAAAACGGCATAAGTCGCCGAGATATTCGGAAACGCAAACGGCACATCCAAAGCCCCGATCAACGGATAGACCGAAGCAAACCCGCCGGTTGAATGAATGCCTGATTGAATCACACCGGCTTTCACCTGTTGCAACACTTCGGCATCTTTGCCAAGTTGCCCGGACGGGAACACTTGAACCTTGACTGAACCGTTGGTGCCGGCTTCGACCAGATTTTTAAAGACCGTCGCCATGGCTCCTGTTGCGTTGTCAAAGGGGTCGTTTTTATTCAGATGCGACAGCTTGATCACTTTGGCCTGCTGGGCGCTTACAGGGCCGGTCACCCCGAACGCCACGCTGACAGCAATCCCTGCTGCGATAAGTAGTTTTCCGATTTTCATAGTTTCCTCCTTTTGCTGTTTTGGGTTGGCTTGGTGGTAATTTTTTGCAAAGCCCGGTTACAAGCCGAGTAACCCGGGGATGAACATCGTAAGGTCAGACCAGAACGCAACCAGCGCAAGGATCGCAACCTCGGCGACAAGAAACGGGAGCAGTGAATAACTTATTTTTTCAATGCTTTCTCCGGTCACCGAAGACAGCACAAACAGACAGGCGCCAACAGGCGGGGTCATCAAAGATATATTCAATGCCAGTACGATCATGATCCCGGCATGAACCGGGTTCATTCCGATTTCCAGCGTCAACGGTGCCAGCACCGGAGCCAGAATAATCAAGGCCGCGTTAATATCCATGAACATGCCGACCAGCAACAGTAAAACCAGAATCAAAGCGATAATCACGTTGGGATTGCCGGACAGGGATAAAAACCACGCGGCAATGATTTGCGGAATTTGCATAAACGTCATCCACCAACCCAGTATGGAAGCCGAGGCAATGATCAAAAACACAATCCCGGTAATCCGGGCGGTACGAACAAGCATATGAATGACGTCGTCAACGGTAATCGCCCGGTACACAAACACGCCGATGACAAAGGCGTAAAACACGGCGATGGCCGCGGCTTCGGTCGGGGTAACGATACCGGATAAAATCCCGCCCAGAATAATCACCGGCATCAGGATGGCCAGAAAACTGGAACGGAAGGCTTTGAAAATCCGTTTCAGACTGGGGCCCTGTTCACTTTTCGGCAAACCCAGACGCCGCCCGAAGGCGGCAATCACCGCCATACAGATCAATGCGATCAACAACCCCGGTAAAATTCCGGCGGCAAACAGTCCGGCAATGGAAACCCCCATCAAGGAGCCATAAATCACCATCAGATTGGAGGGCGGGATGGTCGGGCCAATGATGGATCCCGCCGCCGTCACCGCACAGGCAAACGGCCGGGAATAGCCTTTCTTCTCCATTGCCGGAACCAGCGTATTGCCAAACGCCGCCGCATCGGCCACAGCGGCCCCGGTCATACCGGCGAACAGCACCGATGCAATCATATTGGAATGGGCCAGTCCGCCACGCAAATACCCGACCAGACTGTCGGCGAATTCAGCCAGTTTTTGTGTGATCCCCGAATGGTTCATGATTTCACCAGCCAAAATAAAAAACGGCATGGCCATAAACGTGAACAGGTTAAGACCGCCAAAAAACCGGGTTGCCGCCATGGCCAGAAAATTATCACCGCCGATTTGCACCAGTCCGGCAACACCGGCAATGCCCAATACGTAACCAATGGGAACACCAATAAAAATCAGGCCAAAGAAAATGATGATTACGATGGTCATCCGCCATGGGCCTCAATCTGTTTTTCAATATCCTGAAATGGATCATCATCCACATGCCGGGGCCGGAACTGCGTCAGGAAAATCTGCAACGCCGCCAGAAAAGCCGCCACCGGCACCGCCATATAAGGCACCACCATGGTCATGCCGAAAATCATCGAAAACTGGTTGGCGCCATCGACCGTCATGGTGACGCCGTAAAATCCCAGAAACAGGAAAAACCCGATCCCCAGACAATCAATACCCGTTTGCAAAACATCCCGCACCCGATCAGGCACGCGTCTGCCGATGAAATCAAGACCGATATGTTCGCGCCGATGGGCGCCTGAAGACACGGCCAAAAGCGCTGCCCAGATCATAATATACCTGGCCAGTTCCTCGGTCCATGTGATCCCCAGTTCCAGTACATATCGGGCAATAATTCCGAACCAGATATCCAGCACCAGCACAGCAATCAGCAACGCGCACAGACGTTCCACCCCCCAGTTGATTTTTCCGGCAAATGCCCACAGTGCAGAACGCAAGTCAGAATTCATTTGTTACCCCACCCCCGGGCATGGCTTTATTTTCAGAAGAGTAGATTTTTCTACATTATGCTGAAAAATTTGTTTCTATATTAAAAAAAGATAAAATTTCATATGAAATAACACTTAAATCAAAAATCCATAATAGCTTGACGCCAATTTAATGGCGCGTCAATATGATTCTGGAATTTTTGTTTCATTGAGGTTTTCAGACAGGTCATCACGATTGATTTCCTGTCGGCCAACAACGGATACACACCATGGACACAGAAACCCGGACACCCGGACTGGAACAACGGATTTTAAACCGCTACGATCAGTTTTCCCCGGCGGAATGCCGTCTGGCCGACACACTGATCAAATGCCGGGGCGAACTGGCCCGTTACAAAGCCACCGAGCTGGCTATGGAAGCCGATGTCTCCAAAGCCACCGTTGCCCGCTTTTTCCGGAAACTCGGTTACGATGATTTCAATCAGGCCCGCACACAGGCATTGAAATCAAAACCGTGGGGATCGCCGCTGGAAGCTTTGGCCGAATTAACCGAACCTTTACAGGGCCAGGGTCATTTTGGCCGTCACGTCGCCAACGATGTCCGCAACCTGACCGAAACCGCCGAGGCTATCCCGCCCGAAGACCTTGAAAAAGCCAGTCAAGTTCTGGCTAAAGCCAACCGGGTGCTGGTGGTTGGATTCCGTAACAGCCATTCATTGGCCGCCTATGCGTTCATGGTTCTGAATTCCATCAAACCCGATGTCCGTTTGCTTGGCACGGATGGCCTGACTTCGCCTGAACAAATTGCCAATCTTGATGACCATGACGCCATTTTTGCCGTAGGTTTCAGGCGCAGGCCCTACGTGCTTCGGCAAATTCTTGAAACCGCCCACAGACGCGGCACCAAAACCGTTCTGGTCACGGACACCACGGCCGACAAAACAACAAAGCTGGCCGACATTACTTTGGCTTGTGAAAATCAGGGCACCTATCTGTTTGACAGCTATGTCGCCGGATTGACGTTGCTTAACTATATCTGTTCCGCGGTGGCGCTTGAACTGGGACCATCGGCATGGGCGCGACTGTCGGAAATCGAAGACCTGCACGGTGCCTTTGGTGATCTGGTTCAACCTTGACAGCGGCGAAAACAAACCTGCGTATTGATGTTGCAGCTTCATCGGGGTACAAGGTTTTTCCTCTTTGAGTGTACAGGAAGAACCAACCCCCATGACATCCGATCCTTTTGCAAAGCTGATCCGGAAAACCGATAAAATCCTTGTCGCCGGAGGCGGTGGATTTATCGCCGGGCACTTTATCAAAGACCTGCGCAAACAGGGCTTTACCAACCTTCGCGCCGTCGATATCAAACCCCAAAACACATGGTTTCAGGCCTTCGACGATGTGGAAAATATCAACGGCGACCTGCGCCTGCTGGACACATGCCATAATGTCATGAAAGACGTCAAATGGGTTTTCAATCTGGCTTGTGATATGGGCGGTATGGGTTTTATCGAAAGCCATAAAGTTGAATGCATGTTATCGGTTCTGGCCAACACCCATTTGCTGATTGCCGCCGGAAAGGCCGGTGTGAAACGTTTCCTGTATTCATCATCGGCGTGTGTTTACCGGGCCGACAAACAAACCGACACCGATGTCATCGCTTTGACAGAAGAAGACGCCTATCCGGCCATGCCCGAAGACGGGTATGGCTGGGAAAAACTATTCAGCGAACGCATGAGTCGCCATTTTTTTGAAGACCGGGAATTGCAAACCCGCATTCCCAGACTGCACAACGTCTATGGTCCCGTTGGCACATTTGACGGTGGCCGGGAAAAAGCGCCGGCAGCCATTTGCCGGAAAGTTGCCGTCGCCAAACTGTCCGGAAGCCATGACATTGAAATCTGGGGTGACGGCAAGCAAACCCGGAGTTTTCAATATATCGACGATTGTGTGCTGGGTCTGCAAAAAATATTTGCCAGCAACATTTCCGACCCCATCAATCTCGGCAGCAATGAAATGGTATCCATCAATCAGCTTGTCAGCATGGTCGAAGACATCGCCGGGATCACCTTGAAACGCAGCTATAAACTGGACGCCCCCAAAGGTGTGCGTGGCCGCAACAGCGACAACACCATGATTGAAGCGGAACTGGGCTGGCAACCGTCAACGAAGTTGCGGGACGGGCTGGAAAAAACCTATGCATGGATATATGACGAATTGTCCGGCGGACGCAACCAGTCACTGTTCACGTCCAATTATGTTCTGCCGCACCTTTGATGTGTTATACGGCTTTTCCCATTACCGTTTCAGGCAGCCACGTTGCGATTTCCGGGAACAACGCCAACAAAACGATACCGACAATCATGCATAACATAAAAGGTAACGCGCCTTTTAAAATCTTCGGCAACGGCACGTCGGGAACAATGCCGTTAATGACATAAAGGTTCAGCCCCACCGGCGGCGTGATCAGACCGATTTCCATATTGATGGTGAACATCACCGCAAACCAGTAGGGATCAAACCCGGCCGAGGTGACAATCGGAAGCAAAATCGGCGCCGTCATCAAAATCACGGCGACGGGCGGCAGGAACATCCCGGCCAACAATAAAAACACATTGATAAACGCCAGTAACACCCATTTGTTCAAGGCCAGACCGGCAATGTCTTCGGCAATGGACTGGGTTACAAACAATGATGACAGGGTAAAACTGAACAACGCCGATGCGCCGATAATCATCAGGATCATCACGCTTTCACGCATGGAATCCGATAAAATGCGCCAGATTTCCTTCACACTCCATAATTTGTAAATGATCATGGCAACAATCAGACTGAACAGCGCGCCGACGCCTGCGGCTTCGCTCGGTGTTGCCACCCCACCGTACAAAACATACAAAACACCGGCGATAATAATCAGAAACGGGATCACCCGGGGCAGAATGGCAAAGCGCTCAATCCAGCTGTAGCCTTTGTCTTCAAGTTTAAATGCTTTGCCCTGTCGCCACGATGAAAAAATAGCCCATATCATAAACAGGCCCGTCAACATCAATCCCGGAAACACCCCGGCCAGAAACAACCGGCCAATGGATGTTTCCGTCGCGATGCCATAAACGATCATGGTAATAGACGGCGGGATGAGAATCCCCAGCGTCCCGCCGGCGGCAATGGATCCGGTCGCCAGACCATCGTTGATGCCGCGGTTGCGCATTTCCGGGATACCCATCTTGCCAATGGCGGCACAGGTCGCAGGCGACGATCCGCTTAAGGCAGCAAAAATGGAACAGGCGCCGATATTGGATAAAATCAATCCACCGGGAACGCGGTGCAACCAACGGTCCAGAGCTTCATACAAATCCTTGCCCGCCGGGGTCGATGCCACAACCGCGCCCATGACGATAAACATCGGGATCGACACCAGGGCAAATTCAGCAAGACCGGCAAAAAAAGTTTCAGCGATGGTGTCCAGTGACTGAAAACCTTCGACCAGACCCAAAGCGACAACAGCCACCAGACCCAACCCGAAAGCCACGGGGATACCGCTTGCCAGAACAATAACGGTAGCAACGGCAATCAGTGCGCCAATATAAATGGGATCCATCGTTATTCCCCTTCAAACGGATTGTGGCTGTCCATGGCAAACGGCATATCCCGGCCCGTTAACAGGGCCAGAATATCGGCAACGTATTGCAAGGCCAGAATGCCGATGCCAACCGGGATGGATAAATAGGGAATCCACAGCGGCAATTCCCAGATCGTATCCGTTCGCCAGCCACCAACCCAGGCATCATAAAAAAATTCAAACCCGAACCAGGCCAGAACAAGGGCGAAACCAAGCCCCCCTGTTGAAGCCGCAACCGCCAACAGTAACCGCCCCTTTTTTCCCAGAAACAACGGCAACAGATCCACATTGACATGACCTTTTAACAACAACACGTAAGGGCTGCCCAAAAGCGTCGCCGCCACCAGCGAATAGGTGATAAAATCCGTTTGCCAAACCGTTGATCCGTTCAAAATATAACGGATAAACACCATTTGGCAGACCACCAAAATGGCAGCCCCCAACAACGCAGCCGAAATCATGCCGCATGCGGTTGAAATCATTTTCACAAACCGGATAAATCCCGCCATGGTGCGCCCCCTGATTTGCTGTATCTTTGGCCGGTTAAAAAAAACCGCATCCCAGATATGACGAAGGATGCGGTTTATTATGACTCCGCTCAGGTGATCAGCCTAATACAAAATCAAGACGATTATTTAACCGCCAGGGCTTTTTTAATCAAAACGTCACCGTTTTTGACCTTTTTGGAAAAATTGGCATAGGACGTTTTGTTGGCAATATCCCGCCATTGCTGGGCTTGGGCGGCGGTCATGGTCACCACTTTGACGCCTGCTTTTTTAAAGACATCAACCATTTTCTGATCCAGTCCGGCGGCTGCGCCGACAAAGAAATCTTCGGCTTTCTGTCCGGCCGCCATGATGGCTTTTTGCTGGGCCGCGTTCAGTTTATCAAAAGATTTTTTTGACATCAAAATCGGCTCGTACATGAACCACAACGCATTGTCGCCCGGTGCCGTCAAGCATTTGACCTGTTCATAAATACGGTAGGAAACAAAACTTCCCGAACTGGTATTGGCGGCGTCAAGCACGCCGGTTTGCAAACCGGTATAGATTTCAGAACTGGGCATGGAGGCAATGGACGCCCCGGCCCCGACCAGCATTTGCTCGAACGCCTTACCGGCGGCGCGGGAAACCTGCCCCTTGATATCGGAAGGCGACAGGATGCAGTTTTTCTTGGAAACAAAACCGCCGGCCAGCCAACCGTCAGATAATACAATCACGCCCGCTTTGTTAATAATGCCTTTGATGTCATCCATAAACGGCGAATCGTTCAAACGCCTTGCCTGTTCATGGTTTTTCACCAGCCCCGGCATCAAGGTGGCGTCAAATTCCGGATGGCGACTGGCGGCATAGGCCAACGGAAAAGCCGAAATATCAAGCCGTCCCTTGGTTAACGGTCCCCATTGCTCTTTGGGTTTATACAATGATTTTGACGGATAAATTTTAACCTTTAATCCGACGTTGGCTTTAGCCACTTCATCGGCAATGATTTGCACCATTTTATGGCGCACATCTTTGGTGTTCCATTGATGGGACGCCTTTAACGTAATTACATCCGAAGACGCATAAGCCACTGAGGCACCGACAAAGGCCACTGCGGAAGCAACCGCGAGACCCAGTCCTGTTTTTTTAAATAACGAAGTTTTAATCATCATCTTCTCCCTGATTTATTGTCTGCCTGTTGAAAGGTATTTTTTGCGTTGATACTTTTTGTCAGCTTTTTATTTTCTGCCCGTGTCAAACAGCATATGTATAATTGTGTACAAGGTCAATTAAATTGCATACAATATCAAAGATAGCTTTGCACCCTGTTTTTTGCATACTGTTTTGCAAGGCATAATCGCACCTTGAAGGAGATCCCATGACCGGCTGTTCGGCCCAGGCACTGAAACAGGAACTGGAACAGGAAATTATCACCGGAATTTTAACACCCGGCACCCGGCTTGACGAAGTTTCGCTGGCCAGGCGCTTTAACGTATCCCGGACTCCGGTCCGTGAAGCCTTGAACCAGTTAAGTATGCTGGGGATTGTCGAGCTTCGCCCGCGCCGTGGTGCCATCGTCGCCACGATCGGATTGCCGGAAATCCTCGAACTGTTTGAAGTCATGGCCGAACTGGAAAGTTTTTGCGGCAGGTTGGCCACAGAACGCATGACAGAGGATGAAAAACAACGCCTCAGGTCCATCCACCTGTCGACGGAAAAACCGGTCGAAAAAAATTTATATGACGATTATTATGATATCAACGTCCACTTTCATGAAGCCATCTATTATGGCGCCAAAAATGCCTTTCTGGCCAAAGAAACCATGCGACTGCGCAACCGGGTCGGGGTTTACCGCCGTTTGCAACTGCGCGCCCAGAACCGTATTGACAAATCCTTTGCCGAACACGGTGCCATCGTTGACGCCATTATCAACGGCGACGGGGATTTGGCGGCATCATTGTTAAAAGACCACGTTTCCGTTCAAAGCGGATCGTTCCGGGATTTCGTCGCCACGCTTTCATGGAACATGACTGAAAACAACAGCGCACAGCCCACCCGGGAGGAATCAACGCATGACAACTGAAGGCCCTCTGTCCGGAATTATCGTACTGGATTTAAGCCGCGTATTGGCGGGACCATATGCCACAATGGTATTGTCCGATCTGGGCGCACGGGTGATTAAGATCGAAACCCCCGTCACCGGCGATGACGCCCGTCATTTCGGTCCGTTCATCAAAGGGAAATCGGCCTATTTCATGTCACTTAACCGCGGCAAGGAAAGCATGGCCTTGAATCTGAAACAGGATGATGACCGCGCTGTTTTTGAAAAACTGGTTGGCAAAGCCGATATACTGGTGGAAAATTACCGCCCCGGGACCATGGACAAGCTGGGGTTCGGCTGGAACCGGTTGAAAAGCATCAACCCGCAACTGATCTATGCCGCCATTTCCGGATTTGGTCATTCCGGCCCTTACAGCAAACGCGCCGCCTATGACATGGTGGTTCAGGGTATGGGCGGAATCATGAGCGTCACCGGCCACGAAGGCGGCGAGCCAACCCGGGTCGGCACATCCATCGGCGATATTTCCGCCGGACTGTTTGGTGCCACCGGCATTTTAGGCGCCCTTTATGAACGGCAAAAATCCGGCAAGGGAATGATGGTTGATGTGGCGATGCTTGATTGTCAGGTTGCCATGCTGGAAAACGCCATTGCCCGCTATACGGCGGATCATATCGTGCCGGGACCGTTGGGTGCGCGCCATCCTTCGATTACACCGTTTGCCGCTTTCAAAGCCAGTGACGGCGACATCATCATCGCCGCCGGTAACGACGCCTTGTTTGAAAAACTATCCATCGCCATCAACCGCCCGGACCTTAGTAATGACCCGCGGTTTAAAAACAATGCCGCACGAACGGAAAACCATGATCAACTGACGGATATCATCAATCAGTCCCTTGAACAGGACAGCGTTGAAAACTGGCTGGCCGTGCTTGATCAGGCCGGGGTCCCCTCCGGCCCCATCAACAATGTTGAACAGGTTTTAAATGACCCCCATGTCAATGCCCGCAACATGGTCATCACCGCCGAAGACGGCCAATCCGGAACCGTGACCATGGCCGGGAATCCGGTCAAACTGTCCCGCTACCCGGACCCGGAAACAAGACCCCCGGCCCCTGATCTGGATCAGGACCGGGAACGCATTCTGTCGTCGTTGCAGATAAAAGATTAGGGCAGGCAAAATGTTCAAAACTTAACCAAAGGACACTACGCCTAAATGGGCTTAAATGGTAGTAACTTGGGACTCAGGTCAACTGGATTCTTTATATGCTTCCCATTCATCGTCGCTTACCATAGCCCTGTAATAATTGGAATGTTCGATTGTTTTCATTAAATATTTACCCTGTTTTGGATTTGAAATTATTTTTTTGCCGTTCGGTAATAATAAGATCGGCATTGGCTGTAACCTTTTGAATCCGAAAAATTTTTAAAATAACCCGGGAAGTATGGTGCCGTACAATCAAAGTAATTTGCAAAAGAACGCTTTAGACAATCAATATCACCGCTGGCATTCTCCGCACACCACCGTGCGGTTTTTCCGTAATAAGTATCTGAATTTGAGGCTAAATTAACGAGCCATTCATCAGCCTCTCCAGAGTTTTTATTCAACTTTTTCATCACTAGATCACGGTATTTAATTGATTTCTTATCTCCTCGATAAGCGGCCACTGAAAACCATTTAAAAGCTTCATCGTCATTTTTATTGACTCCGAGACCCTGATAATACGAAAGCCCAAGCAAAAAACTTACAATAGTAAAACCTTCATCGGAGATAGTTTTTAGGGCTTTAAATGCGATCTCTTTGTCTCTAGATTTTGAACCACTTTGAAAAAAAGAGCTGCTGAGCAAAAACTGAACTTCTTTTGCAAGCGGCTCCCCATTCTGTACAGCCATATCTGCCCAGTATTTAGCTTTATCGACATTTCTTTGCAGGTACTCCCCTGCAAGACGATCGTAACTTAAGTAAAGTTGTGATCTAGGGTGATTTTGCGATGCTGAAGATATCAAGAAATCTATTATTTCTGTTGTAATAGGGAGCCCGATGTCGCCGGATGCATAAGTTATAAACAATCTGTATTGTGCCTCCGGATCTCCTTTTTTTGCCGCCGAGCGTAATAATTCCAAACCGCGTTTTAAATTTTTTTCAACAAACACGCCTTCTACAAGTAAGACACCGAGTAGGGATTCAGCCTTGGCATCCCCCGAAGGCAACATTTTTTCAAGAGTTTCGACAGCCATTTCACCATTACCATCGTAGAGGTAGTCAACGGCAACTTTAAACAGATCGTTCGCAGAGGCAAAAGCGGGAGCAGGAGACATCCATGCGATAAAACTCAGCAAAATTGTCATCAAGCGTAATGTAGTTAATACATTTAACATAGCAAAGCCGTTTCAATAATTGAGATCGACACATTGAAAAAGAGCAGTTTTTTCGTCACTCTGATTAGCTTTATAATATAACAACAACTCACCCAATCATAGTAATTAAATTTACTATAGTTGTTTACTAGGCCATGTACCCATAAAAAAGATTCCCTTTTGTTCTGAAATGTGATTCAAGATTCCAAACAGCAGGAGTTATCACATGGGCGGTCTTTACAATCTTAGAGCGTACACGCCGCAAGCCGAACCTTGCCAACCGGGTCGATGAGGCCACCGATGCTGCTGTCATCAAATCGGCTACGGACTTTCCGGCCTATGGTCAGGCACGAACGTCCAATGAACTTCGCAAAGCAGGTGTTTTTGTCTCGCCCTCAGGGGTGCGTTCCATCTGGCTGCGTCATGATCTGACCTGCTCAATGATCAAGTGTTGCCGTTTTACGAGGAACACGAACTTCCGGTGTTGCGTATCCTGACCGACAGGGGGACTGAATTTTGTGGCAGACCGGACAAGCATGACTATCAGCTGTTCCTGGCTGTCAATGATGCCGATCTTGACATCTGGCTTCATCACGACAACACAGAACGCACCCATCAGGGGAAAATGTGTTGCGGAAGAACGCCCTTCGAAACCATGATCGAAGGCAAACAAATCTGGAAGGAAAAATTTGTGAACCAAATTTAAACTTACAGACGCCACCTCAAAACCGGGTACTGTCAGATCAAGTCTGAACTTCTACACTTAATTTCAAGGGGTTGCCGACCATGCGGACATCTTCAATCAGCTGTGGCAGGCCGACTTCACCTATATTGCCGTTGCCTGCAAAACCCGGTGTTGCTGCAAAAATTCCCCGACCCATGACGCCGTTTCAAAGGCACCGCCGACACAGCTACCCACCGAAGGCCCACCCAGATAATTTCCGGTGACAAACAGCCCCGGGTTTTCATCACCCATCGCCTGAACGATTTCAACCCGGTTTTGATGACCGAGGTTATATTGCGGGATACCCGTCGGCCAGAACCGGACTTTTGCAACTGTGGCCGGACCTCGGGTTCCGAGCCTGTCTTTGAATTCCTGTGCCGCCAAGGCCCCTACATCCTGTTCATCCATCTGTCTGATATCCGGGAACCGGGCACCGCCCATATATGCCGCAAGCGCCACATGACCTTTCGGTGCCCGCCCGGCAAACATCGATGACGGAAATTGCACCCCGGTAAAGGGGCTGTTTTCCGAACTGGGCGACAGATAGCCCAAACCGTTCAAGGAATGATCCACATTCGCACGCTTAAACCCCATAAAGACCACAGCCAGTGGCGGTGCCGAAATACCGCCGATAGCCGAAGCCGCATCCGGGGCAACGTTTTCCAGCATCCCGGCGGCCACATGGGGCTGGGTGGCGACAACAACGGCGCGGGCCGCCAAAGTTCCGTGTTTCGCCGTTTCAATCACGTAGCCGGATCCATGGGACCGTATTTTTTTAACCACCACACCGGTTTTGATGTGATCCAGCAAAACCCGTGACAACATTTTTGGCAACGCGCCAATACCATCCTGCCATGAGTACAGTTTTTTCGACGGCATGCGGCCATTATCCCGGTATCGCGCCCACATGCCTTTGCTGAGCGAGCCATATTTTTTTTCCAGTTCCAGAACTTTCGGGAACACGGAACGCATCGACAGTTGATCTGACCTGCCGGCATACAATCCCCCGACCAGCGGGTCCATAATGCGGTTTGCGAATTCCTGACCAAACCGTCTGCTGAAATAATCCTCAACCGTTTCATCATTTTTATCGGGGTTATCTTTGATAAAATTTTCAAACAACATCCGGACCCGCCCGGTTACAGACAGATAACGGGACGTCATGAACCCCAATGGATGAACGGGAATACCTTTCAACTGACCATTTTTTACCAGATAACGGTTTTTAACACCCCCGCTCAGGTCAACAACCGAGGACGCCATCCCCAGCACATTTGACATTTCCCCGACTTCGGGGACAGCGGCATTGATGGTACTGGGACCGTGTTCCATCAAAAACCCGTGGATGTTTTCGCTGATGGCATTACCGCCGGGGGCGCGCTGGCGTTCCAGCACCATCACGTTCACGCCTTTTTCACGCAACCGCCACGCCGTGGTCAATCCGGACACACCGCCACCGATGACAACAACATCAATCACCGGGCACCCCCGGACGTTTAATCACGTTTGCAAATTTTTCCAGCATGCCACCCTTGCCGAACCTTTTTTCCGCCGCTTTGGCCATATCACCCACTTCGACAGATGTACGCCCCTGTTCGCGAACAAAATCTTCGACACTACGGCGCACCATCCGTCTGACAAACGGTGGCACACAAGACAGCCGTTTCTGGGCGGATCGGGACCAGACCACATCTTGCCCGTCAGTGGCCAAAACTTCGATCACGGCACCGCCGCCCGGCTGATAGCCACAGAGAAAATCTTCACCCATCAGATTGCCGTCCCGCGCCAATGGCCGGGCCCGGCATCCGCCACAAACGGATGCGTATTCGCAATCGCCGCAGCGCCCTTCAAGTTTTGGTTGGCGCAGTTTTTCAAACTGTTCATTGTGTTGCCAGATATCGGAAAAGCTGGATAAACGAACAGAGCCAACCTCGGTTTCCATATAGGGACACGCGGTCACCGCGCCTTCGGGCGTCACCCGGCAATACCGGGTTCCGGCCAGACAACCACCGGCGTCATAGCCTTGCGCCAAAGTAATCGGCCAATCGGGGTCCAGTTCAAGAGCCATGCGTTTGAAATGCGGTGCACACTTGGCGCGGATCATCAAATCCTTTTCCGTGCGCGAACGGGCGGTAATTTTCCCAAGTACATCTTCGTAGGTTTCCATGGAAATGTTGGTGACCTTTTCACCGCGCCCGGTACAAACCAGAAAGAAAATATTCAATGCCAATGCCCCGGCAGACTTGGCGAATGCAATCATCTGATCCAGTTCACAGGCATTGTCATCGGTTACCGAATAATGAATTTGAAACGGCATGCCCTCTTCCCGGCACGCATCCAGCGAGGCCATGGTTTTTGCCCATGCCCCGGGACAGCCCCTGAAATGATCATGGAATTCGGGATCAAGGGAATCGATGCTGATACCCGCCCCGGCCAGTCCGGCTTTTTGCAAACGTTTGATCCGTTTCGCATTAAGCAACACGCCATTACTGCCAAGCACGACCATTAATTTACGTTTCGCCGCGTGGGCGACTAATTCTTCAATATCGGGGCGCAACAGCGGCTCGCCCCCGGTCATCACAATCATGCATTCCGGGGCCAGTCCGGCGATATCGTCAATCAGGCTTTTAACCTCAATCGTGGTTAATTCACCGTCTTCACCGTCCAAACGGGTCCCGGCATCAAGATAACAATGCTGACAGCCAAGATTACAACGCCGGGTCAAATTCAGTGCAACCAGATAAGGTGGCAACACATCCTTTATATCTTTCCCCGGCTTCATGTCATTCCCCGGATAGTTCGGGCACCGGGCACATGGCTTTGCGAACCTCCTGAATAACCTGTTCCGCCAGTTCCAGATCGACTTGCTTTATCTTGCGTTCCCGGGCCAGATCTTCGACTTCAAGACGCACCGTATCCCGGACCATTTCCGGCACCCGGGCCAACCGCGCCAAAGCGGCAGATGACCATTTCGGCCCGTCGTCACCGGCCAGATCAAGAAACGGCCGGACATGGCGGATGCCGACTTCATTGGCCTTGTCCCGGCGCGCCCGTTTTACTGCACGCAAACGGATGTTATCGGCCACCGCCGCGTCGGTGACGGTTTCAAGCAATTCTTTTGCGGATTGACTCCAGCTTACGGTGCGTTCGGGGTCATTATTTTTGGCCCCGAACCCGGGCATGACATCCTTCATGACCCCGTCAACGATGGCCGATGTTATAAAGGTATGGCCCTGTTTCTGCGCGTGGCGCAACACCATGCGTTTGGCCATATCGCGGACAAATTCCGGAGCTTTGGATATTTTTTTCTCGGCCTCGATACTCCACGCCACCGTTTCTTCGGCGACAATTTCCATAGGCGGGGTATACATGGTTTCGGTCAGCCAGACATTGCACGGTGACAATCGCAACAAATTTTCCGCCGTGCCGCCAATATCCAGTCCGGCATCGGCATGAACACCGGTTTTCCCCACTATGACAAGGCTGGCATCGACGTCTTCAAGATATTTCATCAATGCACGGTAAGGTTTCCCGTCCAGTAGCCGGGTTGTTAATTCCGCACCCAGATCCCTGGCGACCGTTTCTGCCACATCAAGATGAGATTGATAAATTTTGGCAATACCATCATCGATCAGTTCTTCGTGCAGTTGTTCCTGTTCTTTGAAACGGAAAACTTTTCCCGCCTCTTCGGATAAGACAGCGGCGATTTTATTGAACGCCACATAGTGATAATAGGGATCATAAGCGGCCACCGCGTGCACCGGAACGCCCAGCCGGGCACCCAGATCAAGAGCCGTCATCAAGGCCCCGCCCGATTTTTCCGAGCCATCAATGCCGACCACAATCGGGCCAGCACCGATAGATTTTTCCGGGTTGCGAATAACCAGCGTATCTATCCGGCTGCGCCTGACAACGCGTTCACAAACCGTTCCGATGACGCCGCCCGGGACCGCGCCCAAACCGACAGCCCCCAATACCAGCACATCGAATTCAGCACTGTTGGCGGCCTCGGCTATGCGGGCGTAATTTTTGCCTTCGGGACTGAGGCGGGCAAAATCAACATCGGCCTGGCGGCACTTTTCCATGCCGACATCGTGATAGCTGTCCGTGATGATATTCAGGCCGCGACCAATCAGGTCATCATGGACATCGCGCTGATATTCCATTTCCTGTTCTTCGAGGTAGCGTTCGGGAAGGCCGCCTTCCATCATTTTAAAGCGTTTGTCATGCAACTGGGCGGCATAGGCATGAATCCCGGTTACGGTGCCACCTGAATTTTTGGCAAGCCCAATGGCCGCATCCAGTCCGGCGTTGGCGTGTTCCGAAGCATCCAGAGCCACCAAAAGCCGTTTCAGTTTAACCGGGGCCGTATTCAGGATAACATCATTATCATCCGCATCCGTTACCGGACCGGCCCTTTCCGGCGACACGTTCATAACCCGTCCTTTTAATCAGTGAAACAACCAGTACGTAAACAACATCAAAATGACGACGACATTGACAGCGGCCCCGGCCAGCACAAAATAATCAAAACCATTTCGTGGCGGGCGCGGGGTCGGGCCATTTATGATCTTGCCGTCATTCATTTTTAAAATGAAAAGTTAACGGTGACTTTGCCATTGGCGGCAACGTCAACGGTGCCTTTTTTGGTGCCCAGTGAACGGTGCCAGGCATTGATTTTATATTTGCCCGGCGGCACATCCTTGATTTCAAATTCACCCTTGTCATTGACCACGGCATAGTACGGATTTTTTGCCACAAACACATAGGCGTGCATGAAATCATGGGCGTCGCATTCCACTTTCATGGCCGTGCCTTTGCGTAGCTTGATTTTTTTCTCGACAACGCTACCGACTTCGGGCTGGGAAACATTAAGAACCGTGCGGCGGGCTTTTTTAATCAATTCATAGGTATGGATATTGTGCAGCGTTTCATCGGAATTAACCGCTTCAAGCACACCGCCATTTTCCATCACCGACAAAGGCGGTAAAAATTCACATCCCTTTTGGTTGAGTGTCAGCTTTTTCAAAGCCGCCGGGAAAGGTTTGCCGGATTTGACTTTGACAAGATAAACCACCGTATCCAGCAAAGCACCGTCTTTGACCCGGACGATGGGTACATCACGGGTGCCGGTACCACATACTTCGGGATTTTTCGATATGGTATAGGATTTGGTTTCCGGTTTGACATTTCCGGAGCTGATTTTACCGGTAATGACCCCACCATTCTTGACCGTGACTTCCTTGTACTTGGCGGCATCGGCAGCGGCAAAAGGAACGGCGATGGCTACTGTCAGAATAACGGTACTTAAAAATCGTTTCATGGTAATCTTCCTTTGTTGGTTATATTGACCGATCAGGCCGCCATCAATTTATCCGGCAACGGTTGGCCCAAAATCTCCAAAGCTTCTATGGCCACTTTCCAGACCCTTTTCCGGTCTTCGTCTTTGAGTATCTGTACAAACAACCCGGATGCGAATTCGGTTTTGTTCTGGCGCAACATCATCGCCACTTGCCGTACGTGGTAGCCTTCAAATTCAAGGGCAAATTCTACCAGCCGGCGGATGATGGCTTCATCGGCGTTAAGGGCCAGAATTTCTGCAGCGGCCAACCGGACCTGGGGAATATCATCCTTCAGACAGGGTTCAAGTTCCTGATAGCCGCAACCGCACCGACCCAATCCCCTGACCGCTTCGGTGCGGACAAAGCTGCTCGGGTCTTGCAGGCTTTTTTTCAACATATTGGCCGCACCCGGTGACGGTGCCTGCGCATAGGCCCGGGTGATATAAAAACGCACGTCCTTGTCCACGTCGTCCAGTTTCCCGAGCAGGGTATCTGTCACCACATCCGGGTATTGCCCTGTCTTCCCGCCTGTTTCCGTGAGACTGTCCGCCGCTGTCAAAACCAGTTCCCTGTCAGTTTGATTTATGGCTTCGGCCAAAGCAATCGCCACATCGTCTTGGGTAACCCCCCCCAACAGACGCGCCGCGAAACACCGGACATCCTGATAAGGGGCAACCACTATTTCCGGTGAAACGGTTTTCTTGTTTTTGCTGCGGTTTGTCAGTTCAAGGAATTCAATATCGTGTTCGGAAAGTTCTATGGCCTCGTCACCGGCCAGAGCGGCATCAACACTTTCAGACGGCGCACCCATCAATGCCGCTAACGTCGAAGCCGGGAATGGGTCGTCTTCATCTTGACCTTCCACCGGTTTTAATTGTCCCGATGCCAGCATAGGCTCCGCCGCATCGATGGTATCAACGACAGGTATTTCTTCGCTTTCAGTGCTTCCCGTTTCTTCGGATACAGTGGTTTCGTTTTCTTCTGATTCTGATTCTGTTTCCGGTTCCGGTTCCGGTTCGGGGACGACCTCACCCCGAAGCGATGCCAACAATATTTCCATGGCCGCATCCTGAACCGGACCTGTAGATTGGGCATAATTTTTTATCGCTGTCATGGCATCAAGGCGAAGTTGGCGGTGATCGTCGGCCAATACGCTTTTTAACGCATCCAGCGCGGCTTGGTTACCCACCATTGCCAACGCCTTGACCGCACCCGAGCGTACTTCAAGCGATAATTCAGAATTGTGCAAGGCCCGGATAACTTCGTCCTGCATCTGTTCAGGATCAACCGCAATCAAGGCCATCAGAGCCAGTCCGGCCACTTTGCCGTCCCGGCCTTCGGACATTTCCAGCAAACGCCCCGTCAAACCCAGTTCATCAACCACATCCGGATGGCGGATGAACTGATCCAGTACGGCGGATTGAACATCCGGGTTGATATCAAACAGCATCGCCGCCAATCGGTTCGGGAAAGCCTGCCCGCAAACCGGAACAAAAGCCGCCCTGATATCGGGGTTTTTATCCAGCAGAAGCATTTCCAGCCGTTTGTCATGGCTGTCACGCCCGGCCAGTGCGTAGCCGGCGGCCATTCGCACCGAGGCGGCTTTATCATTAAGCGCGTTGCCGACAATTTTGGACGCCAGCTTGCTGTCCACCTTCCCCAGCACCGTTATCGCCCGGCGGCGGCGGCGTTCATCTTTGGCAGAAGCATATTTCTGAAGCGCGCGCTCACCCGCATCACCCAAGCGGGCCAATGCGGCAAATGCCATTTCCGTCATATCCTGTGCGTCTTCGTCATCAATGGCTTTGACAATATCCGGAACACTGTCCTCATCGCCAAGACGGGCCAGAGCCTCAATGACCTTGATCTGGATATCGAGCCAGTCATCCCAACCGGTTTGATAAAATTCTTCTTCATCCCAGACAATGTCTTCACTGCGGCCGTGCAACAGTTCCCGCAAAACCGGAATAACCGGCTTGTATCCCCATCCCGACAGGGCTTCAATGGCCGTTATTTTGACTTCCGGGCAAGGGTCACCCAAAAGATTATCCATTAAAGGTTCCGCCGCAACCGGATCATTTATTTTTAACAATGCCGCCGCCGCATCGGTGCGCACATCGCTGTCTTCGTCAAGCAAGGCTTTGATCAACACCGGTACGGCTTCACCATAACCGATCCGCCCCAATGCCGTGGCCGCAAGGGTTCGGTGGATATCAAGTCCGTTTTCCAGTATCTGGCTTAAGGCTTGACAGACGGGATCTAACGAATGGGGCATCATGAACTTTCAAAATATGAAATAAAAACAAAGTCAATGTAACGGGTTCTATTGTTAGAATAATTCCATAACCGTCGGCATTGACATAAATCAAACACGTAAAAACGGTTGGAGATAACGTTCTCCAACCGTTTTTCCGGAACCGCCTAAATGATATCGCGCGGTGCGAAAGACATTGAGCGGAATGTGTGTTTATAAGGCGAGACACCGACTTTCTTGATTTGGGCCACACCCATTTTGTAGTTATAGTTACCGCTGATCCAATCGACGATACGGCCTTCCAACGCATTTGCAGGTTGTTGCGTATGCAGAAAGTCCATATAAAGAACGCCTTTCTTGATGTGCCGGGCAACAATGGCAACACCGGTGACAGCGGCTTTTGAAAGCACCACATTGCCGTTTTTCATCTGCCCGCTGAAGGAATAATCACTGCCTTCAATACCCAGTGTGGTTTCTTTCAAGCCCGGAACCCGGTCAGAAAACACCATTACCATATCGCCACTTTCGATGCCTCTGGCTTTGGCGTCATCGGGATGAATTTCAACCCAGTTTTCCGGCCAGCGCTGAACGATATAAGGTCGGCGCCGGTCATCAAACCCGGACTGCCAACGTTCGTTGGAACGCCCGGAAGTCATCCACAACTCATCCCCTTTGGGTTTCATCCATTCCCAGTAATCCGAAAACAGTCCCCAGGGCGATTTCTGGATGTTGCACCGCCCGGTCTGACTGTTGAAATGCGTCAGTTTTTTATTGAACACATTGCCGCCAGCCGGACCGGTTTCAGACAACACACGGGTGGTGTCATGAAGTCGTTTGGTCCCGATCAGATTGCCATTGTCATCCATCATGACAGGCCCCTGAATACCGTTGGTACCAAATTCGTTCATTTTTTCGTGCAGGGTTTTGCCTTCTTTCTGTGCAGCAACCCTGACCATGTTGAAGTCTTTTCGACCCCCGCGCGAGAAGCGGGCGGCTTCTTCGGCGACTTCATTGGAGTTATTCCAGTCGAAGCCTTCGAAACCCATGCGTTTTCCGAGTTGAGCCATAATCCACCAGTCGGGTTTGGCTTCGCCCGGCGGATCATAAAACTTGTTATACAGCCGGAGACGGCGTTCACCATTGGCCCGCATGAAGTCTTCTTCGCCCCACGTCGACGCCGGGAAAATAATATCGGCGAACTGTGCGCCAATGGGGTCAACCAGGTAAATTTCCTGATTGATGACAACCATACCCCCGGAATCCGCCCGTCGTTTAAGGGTGTCAATGATATCCTGTTTGTCATAGGAACGAATCTGGTGCGGATTGGCCCGCGTCAGTTCATTAAACCGTTCGGATAATTGTTGCGATCCGCACATGGCCTGTATCCAAGTTGTCCCGATGACGTGGGCAAACCGGGTATGCCCGGACATGGTATAGGTATCGGTATCAAGCGCCCGACGGCGACGGCCGGGAACCTTCATCGGTGATTTATTGCGCGGATATTTACCGCCGCGCTGGCCGCCACGCTGGTGACCGCCGGCACGTCCGATAACCTGCCCCGGACGACCGCCACAACCACAAATAATACCCAATGCTGAAATGGCCTGGGTATTGCCGGTATTATTGGACCAGTAAAACCCTTTTTCGATCATCACGGAAGTTTTGGGCCGTTTGCCACCCACCGGTTTGGCCATGTACTCTGCGGCCAGACGGATTTTTTTGGCATCAACACCAGCGACTTTGGCGGCATGATCGAGTTTGAATTCGTCCTGTGCCAACAGCCATTTCTTCCAGTCCTCGAAACCCTTGGTCTGGAATTTGCCCCACGTTGTCCGCCATTGCCACGGCGTATTGCGGGTACCCTGACCGAAACCGGAACTGGAACCCCATTTATCGTTGACCCAGTTCTTGATCCATTCTTTGTCCTGCCAGCCATTTTCAACAATGATCCGGGCAATGGCATTAACCACCAGTAAATCAGTCCCCGGCGTCACGTCCAGCCACAGGCCGCCATTTTGTTCGGCATAAGCCACACCGGCCGTCCGCCTTGGCACCATCATCACGCATTTCTGGCCGTTCTGAATGCCGCGCATGATCCACTGCGTCCACAGAATGGTTTTGGTTTCATAAGGATCGGTACCGCAAATCAGTAAAGTTTCCGCATCGCGCCAATCTTCGTATGCGGGGCCGAAATTATCAAACCCGGCATCCCGGAAACCCGGCGTTGAAGACACATCCGACGGCGTATCGTGGAACGTGAAATTGGCCGTATTGATGTGACGCAAGGCATATTTGGTAATGGCGTAGGTATTTTCCAAAAATTGATAGGAATAAGTTTTCACGCCATAAGCATTGGCACCGTGTTTTTTGATCACGTACTGACCGACTTCGGCCGCAATATCCAGCGCGAAATCCCACGGTACCGGTTGCAGAATACCATGCAAGCGCATCATCGGAGAGCGTAAACGGTCACGGGTTGGCGTTTGCGGATTATAGCATTTTTGCGCAATACAGCCCCCGCGAAGACTTGAATCACCATCAATATTGACGAATTCGGTTTCCTTGTCGGGGATAATCACCACATGGTGCGGTTCGCCCTTATGCAGCACGATATTGTGCTGGTTAGGTGCCACCCATGGCCCCAGAACTTCCACCGGAAAATCAACGCCAAAGGCATTTTGATCAGCTTGTGGGCCGCCTGATTTGGCAACCACCGGCCAGCGATAGACTTTATAGCCACAGGCAACAATACAATAATCGCAAGCCGTGGAAATGATATCCGCCCCCTTTGGCGGCAACGGAATATTGGTATCGGGGATATAGTATGGTGTAGACACGGTATTTCCTTCCTTATCCCTGGAGATTGTCATAACGGCCGAAGATCAACCCGAATACGCCGACGGCATAAATTTTGTCGCCTTCAAGTTCGAGTAAAATCTGTGGCAGGCTTTGATAGGCTTGACCCGAAATCAGAATTCCATGCCGGGTTAAATCATAGGTGCTGAGATGCAAAGGACACGCCCCCAATGATTTTGTCTCACCTTTATACGATCCTGAAAGATCGCCGCCCTGATGGGTACAGGCATAGTTAAATGCCACCACATCACGGTCCGGCCCCACACCGCCACCGGCGGGCACGCCCAGTTTGACGACCATGTTTTCAGAAAACGCCTGTTCATCCGGATATTGGAAATCCATTGGCGTATCCTGTTTCAAATCGCTTAGATTGCCGATCAGTTTTCTCGGATAACTGGACACCAGTGCCGGAACCTGTTTGGCAAAAGGTGTTCCCTGATCAAGCGTTATCACAACGGTTGCGGTTGCCACAGCGGCACTGGAATTCAACAGGAAACGCCGACGTGACATCAAACACTTGTGCGATGTTCCTGATTTTTCCGGCTGTGTTTTTTTCAGCGCCGGGGTCGCAGCCGGGATTTCGGTTTGAGTATGATCATTCATAATCTCGGTCTCCCTTAGTTAGCGTTGGCGACGTCTGGTAACGGCGCATAAGGTGGAAGTTTGGGTTTTTCCATTTTAATTTCCGGCCCGCTGAATGCCTCCAGAAAGGCAACCAGATCCGCGACTTCGTCATCGCTCAGGCCAAGGGGTTTCAGGATTTTGGTTTTGTTTTTGGCCATGGTGCCATCGGTGAAATCATTGGAACCCCCGCCTGCATTATAGAACTGCACGACTTCTTCGAAATCCCAGAACGCACCATTGTGCATGTAAGGCGCCGTGTATTTGGTATAACGCAAAGGCGGCGTACGGAATTTACCCATATCGCGTTTTTGTTTGGTGCGATAATACAGTCCGGCATCGTCCTTGATTTTACGGTACATTTCCTGGGTTACGCCCTTGGCATACTGTTCATAACGGAATGTGATCTGGGCCAATCCGTCTTCGAGCCAGCGTTCCGCCGGCGGCACGCCCAGATTGTAGTATTTCTGGTCGCTGGCTAACGGACCATTGTGGCATTCGATACAATTGGCTTTGCCGTTAAACAGTTTCATACCGCGCACCTGGGATGCGTTCAGGGCTTTTTTGTCACCGCCCAGATATTTATCCACCGGGGTATCGTTCTGAATAAGGGTACGTTCAAATGATGCAATCGCACGCCAGGCATTGCCTATTTTCGGCCACTCATCACCGAACACCTGCCTGAAGGCTTTCCGGTATTCAGGAATGAAAGCCAGTCTGGCTTCCATCACATCATTTTCGCCGTTCCCGGCAACGGCCCCTTTGGCCGCGCTGGGCGCCTGTTTTTCCAATGACTTGGCAGCACCGGCCCAAAACAGTTTTCCAAGATAGGCGGAATTGATAATCGACTGGCTGTTCCGCCAGTGGACCGTGCCCGGATAACCGCGTGACAGAGCATCACCAAAGGCCCAGCCCTGTGCCGGTTCATGGCATTGTACACACCCGGTCGAGGCGTCGCCGCCGATACGGGGATCAAAGAACAGTTTTTTACCCAGTTCGATTTTTTCCGGTGTTTGTGGATTGTCCGCCGGAATTGGAACTTTTCCAAGTTGTGCCAGCGGTGCGTCTTTGTCCGGATCACCGGCCGCCTTGGCCGGTGCCGACGTCAAAGCCATTACAGCAGCAAGTGCTGTGACGGCGATGAAAGATGATTTCAATAACATACGACTTTCTCCCTTGACGAGCTTAATTGCGGACATTGCGCCAGTCTTTGATGGCGGGGTATTCCGACGGGAATTTGCCCTTCCAGACGTACGCTTCACTGGTTAATGGCTGACCGGACAAAGACTTCAGAAAAGCAACAAGATCAGCTTTTTCAACTTCTGTCAGACCAAGCGGTTTCAATGCGGGATCACGGTTTTCCGGATCGTCGCCACCACCCTGATTATAGAACTCGACCACGTCATCCAGCGTTTTCAGCATGCCGTTGTGCATGTAGGGTGCCGTGTATTTAAGTTCACGCAAAGTTGGCGTCATGAATTTACCGATATCCGATCCATCCGCTTTATGGGTACGAACCTGTGCGCCCACATCACGGCGGATATTCATATAGTTTTCAACCCCCATGAACATGGCGAACGCCACATAGGTGGTATGGCGGACGGGGTCCTTCCAGATTTCGGGGTTTTCCGGAACGCCGATGTTGTGGGGCTTGTCGTCACTGAAACGCGGACCTGAATGACACTGGGCGCATCCGGCTTTGCCTTTGAACAAATCAAAACCGCGGGCTGCGGATTTGGACAGCTTGCCGTTATCAAAGTCCGATCCTTTGGAAATCAGTGTTTTCAGATATTCCGGAATGGCTTTGCGAATGGCGCCGTTTGATGGCTCGCCATAGCCGGCGTCTTTGAACATCTTGACATAGACAGGGTCCTGCTTGGCCCGTTCCTGCATCAGACGCATATCCATGTTCATGGAATAATCTTCGGTCAACGATTCCCGGGTGACGTCATTGAGATTGGTTCCCAACCGGCCATCGTGAAACCACGCGGCTTTTTTCGCCGTATTGATCAACGTTGGTGTATTCCTGAAACCATTTGATCCGGGATAGGCTTTGGATAAAGCCAGCCCGTCGGTGAACCCTTTGTTCGGTTGATGGCAACTGGCACAGCTGATAGCGGCGTCACCTGACAAACGGGCATCGAAAAACAGACGTTTTCCAAGCTCCGCTTTCTTGGCGTTGAATTCAAGAGGTTTAACGGGACCAAACCCGTCTTCGGCTGCGATTACAGCTGGTGCTGTAATGGCGGTTAATCCGGCGGCAACAATACCGGCACCGATAAGGCTACCGGCAAGTGATTTTTGCAAACGGAGTATTTTGTTAGGTATCTTTTTGATCAAGACAGCTCTCCCCTGAGAGTGATTAAATTCACCGAAACCGATCGGCGCTACGCAATTAATAAAGCAAGGTCTGTGCCAAATTTTTGCCACATTTTTTATTGTTTAATATCAGTGTGTTAAAAAAATAACCCTCCCTATTTTTCAACTGAATTCCGGCCCGCTTTAACGCCCTGATCAATTCGGATTATGCAATGCAACAAAGCGTTAAAAGATTACATGTTTTTGCTGCCGCAATTTTTCAGACTGCAGGATTTTCAGGCTCCGGTTTTTCACCCCGGCGTCTTTGCCGCCGGGAGGCAAACATGAACAACAAGCCTGCGATCAACCCGGACGATCCGCTACCGCCATACAGAACCAGATTGTTTTGTTCCGGTTGCAACAACAACCAATACCAAGTGGTGAAACTGTGACGGCTTCCTTTTTCACCGTTGAGGCCATCCCAGTCGGCAAAGGAAATCGGAATATAGCGGCCTTCCTGAAATTGCAAATCAGCGTCGTTATCCGTTTTCAGTGACCGCCTGAGGACGATACGCCAGCGACCGTCCTGCCACTCTCCACCGGCTTTCAAAGTGCTTTCACCAACCCTTGGAACGGGCGGCTTGTCAGGCCCGGCCGCATCAAAGATCATGGCCCCGGCCGGAACTTCCGGCTCTAGGGATGGCGCTTTCCAGTACCACATATTCACAGGCAGTTTTTTATCACCGTGACGGAACCACGGTTTTTCGCTGGTTTCCGGTATCACCTGCGGGAACTGTATCGCCACCGCATCCGATGTCGGCTGGACATCTTTCAGGCGGTACTGTTTTTCAAGTTTACTGCCGGGGACAGATTTGGTGCGGTCATCCACATCCAGACGGATGGCAATGTCCTTGTCATTGAACAGTGCGCGCACGGTGACCGTATCATTAAGCGAATAATACAGTCTCGGCTCCCTGATTATATTGGGGACAAACGGGAACGTCATGGCCGGAGCTTTTTCCCAGATGGCATCATTGGCATCCGTCGGCAAATCACCATCAACGCGCAGGCCGCGAATAACCGTTTCGCCCTTGACCCATTGCCGAGCTTTCTGTCTCAGCGTCATCACGTAGTTAGCCACATCCCAGCGGTCATTGGTTTTCATGGTGGTGGTATGTTCCGGCATGGGAGTGCCGCGGATACCGGTGCTGATGCGTTTGAAAACGTCTTCGGCGGTTTTTGTGAAACGCCATGTTTCCGGCCGGGTCAGATTGCGCGGCCAGATGCGGTTTTGCCAATCGTCTTTAAGACGTTTTCCGGATGTGATATTGCCCCGGCCTTCCTTGCCGTGGCACTGTACGCAAGCCTTGGTGAATATTTTTTCACCGCGGGCAATGGATTCAGGCGATGAGGCAATCACCGTTCCCTGGTCTATGGGTCTCGGCTCCAGTTCTTCTTCGTCCCATTCACCGAATTGTTTGATTTTTTGGATCAATGCGCCGACCTCTTTGTCATTGAGAATGGTTTTCCAGCCCGGCATGGATGTTCCGGGCAAACCGTTGCGAATTGTTTTCCCGAGATCATCATCGGTCGGGAATTCATCATCGGCATGGGTGGTTTTGTATTTGAAAACGCCCAATGTAAAATCACGCGGCCGGGGATACAGCAAATTCGCCGCAACGCCTTCGCCATCGCCGTCAACGCCATGACATTGTGAACAGCGTTTGTTGTAGACCGCCGTTACCGTTTCTTCGTCCAGCACTTCGGAATTCGTGGCCGGTTTGTTTGCATTTTCTGTTTTTTTGTCTTCTCCGACGTTGGCCGCTTCCAATTCCCACGACCGTGGCACAAAACCGGTATAGTCATAAAGAAACAGAATGACTTTCCAGATTTCTTCTTCGTTCAGGATTTCACCCCAGACCGGCATCGCCGATGCCCACGGCGTTCCTTCCCGCGGCAAACCGGGACCGCCTGTGGAAATACGCCAGAATAAATAGGATTCCTGTAACTGGGCAATGGTGCCCACATCCTGAAAATTGGCCGGGCGCGGGTTAAGACCATCCGCGAACAAACCTTGACCATCCAGCATATCACTGTGACAGAATATGCAGTTTTTATAATAAATTTCGCCACCGTCTTTCACCAGTTGCCTGAATTCCGGACTGCCCTTGGCGACTTTTTTACGCAGCGGATTTTCAAGTTTCAGTAAATTATAGGACTTGCCATAAACCTTGATCCTGGAAGGCGGGGCCGGATGCACGGTGCGCAATTCCACAGGAGCCTGAAATCCCGGTTTAAAGGCAAGATATGTCACCCCGCCAACACCGATAACAAGGGACACAAAAACAATAGCCCGGGCTAACCCCAAATCCGGCCTTGCCAACAGCGCCATGACCGGCGCCTGCGCCCGCTGCCATGTTTTTTCATTAAAAGACACCACCAGAAAAACAGCGATGACAACAATCACCATATACTGGATCAACAATGATTTCGGCACCGGGGGCTGTATAGTGTAACCGACAATGGCGTAAAACAAAGCGATGACAAATAACGATAAAATAAGGGGATGCGCGCAAATCTGTTTCAGTTTTTTCATTGGGCGGCCCCCGTGGATTTGAGGTTCTTCAGATAGTCAACAATCATCTGCAATTCACTAACGTACATTTGTTCACCAAAATCGGCGGGCATGGTGTCGGCGTCAAATCCTTCGGCTATGGTTGCGTTGGGGTCGATAATTGCTTCGCGGATTTCATCTTTGCTCATACGTTCCCCGAGGCCTTCAAGTTCCGGCCCCAGTTCCGCGCCAGAGCCAAACATGTCATGGCAAGCTGCACAGCCAAATTTACCAATGGCGGATTCTGCGGTTTCCGCCGGGCCTGCGTCTTCGCCGTCGCCTTCGTCTGCTCCATCCGCAGCCGGCTCAGCGCCGGTTTCCGGCAGGGGGACCGTCACATCAAAACCACCTTTGTCCTGCAGGAATGCAATCAGTGCGTCTTCTTCCGCTCTTGACAGGGAAATGGGCGGGCCATCTATTTTCGGCATCGGACTGATGGTATCGTCGGATCCTTTTTTGCCGAAGCCCTTGACCACATAGGCCGACGGATCCACCATGGATTCGCGGATATAGGCTTCGACGGCTTTGGCCCCCTGCCCGTTTTTTGCCACTCCCTGATAGCGACTGTCCGTCAGGCGGGCAGGCAATAATGTGCCTAAATCCATTTGTAAAAGGTCCGGCGCACGGCCCATATTATTGTGACACAATGTACATGTGCCTTTTCCGGAAAACAGTTTTTCGCCCCAGGCAATTTGCCCGTCCTGATCCATCCCGCCCTTATCAGGCTGAGTTTCTTCCTCGACCGCATCGGATTGAACCTGCGGCAGAATGTTGGCAAAAAAGGTGTAGGAAAACAGAACAAAAACACTGAACAGAAGCACTTTTATCAACGTCATGGGCGCTCTCCGGCAGGAACCGCGTCTTCGTTTTCAATTTGTTCCGTGGATCCCAGTTGGCTTAGCCAGAAAATGAACAAAATCAACCCCATAAAGGTCAGGGTAATGGCGGTAATAATGTTTCCGGCCTGACCAATGGTCGGGATATAGGCTTCCGGGGAATTATCTTTCATAATGGTATAAACGTGCCAGTTGGTACGTAAACTGGAACGGATATAACCCATCAACGCCATCAGCCATGTAAAGGCCACAGGCAAGACAAACAGGGCGTATTGTGACCGGGTCGACATCCGGCCCCACCGGACTTCGCGTTTCTTCGAGCCCTTGAACATGAAATAATCAATAAGACCGGAAAAAACGATAATCGACAGGGTACTGACAACCTGTGGAACAGACGCCCCGACTTTGTAAACCGTGGGAGTCAGATAACCGTAAACCCCGGCACCGATAATGTTGAGACAACCCACAATATAAAGGCCAACAACAAACATCTGCCCCTGTTTGGCCCACGATACCGTTGCCACGCGGGAAGAACGGTAAAACATCTGAAACGACAGGAATGTGAACACCAGCATTAAATTAACGGCAATATTCTTGGCCGGCATGATCCCCAACGGGCCCAGAATTTTATGATTGGGTCCGCCCAGTTGCTGTAATTCCTGGGGTGTTAAAATCAACGAATGCGGCGTCACCCAAACCAGAAATCCGCCAACGATAACAATGGCGATATATTTCACATAAGGCGTATAATCCTGCCCGCGCTCAGAACGTCCCAATCCGCACCACAGATAATAATTTGCGGCCAGCAAAATGGTTCCGATCAACACCGCCTGGATGATGAACAGCCATGCCAGCACCCCGCCCATGGCGGTGATTCCCATCTGCTGGGAATAGGCATAAATCTCGGCCATCAACCAGTACCCGGCGAACGGCAGCGGCAGAAAGCCGATGATGGCAATGATATTGGATGTGTATCCCATCCAGTCATAATGGGCGCGGACTTCGGCTGATTTGGCACTTAAAAACCGGTATGCCGCATAGGCTCCGACAATCGCCCCGCCATAGGCGATATTGGCCAGAAAGCGGTGTAAATTCAACGGATTCCATAACGGATTGCGGGTTGCCGCCCAGACCGTTCCGGTGATCGCTCCGGTCTGATCAACCCCCGCCGGTGACATCATGAACGACGCCCACGCATTGGCGATGAACATCAATGTCAATCCGACCGTATTCAGGATCAAACCGATCGACATATGCGCCCATTTCAGGTTGCCGTAGCGAAGCGCTTTCCATGAATAGAAATAGATATAAAGAAAAACGCTTTCGCCCAGAAACAACAGCGCGTAAATCAGAGTCTGGCCTCTAAAAACTTTCAGAAGGTAGCCCATCAACACCGGATAAAACAGAAACAAAGCTATGGCTAAACCGCCACCGACCAAGGCGGTAAACGAATAGGCCGCCATGGAAATCTTCATGAACTCATAGGCCATATCGTCATAGCGTTTATCGCCCGTTAATGTGCCGGTCAATTCGATACAAAGCACAAAAAACGGCACCGCCAAAACAAAAGCAGCCAGAAACAGATGCATTTGCGCCAAACCCCAGATGATGGTCCGGCTGCTCATGCCGCCGACCGTCATATAATCGGCCCGCGTCGGTTTGGGTGCCGGCAATAACGCCGCCAAACCATCCGTTGTCGCGCTAACGCCCTGTTCGGCGGCAACGGCAATGTCCGGAATTAAATAAACGCTGAGAACGAACAGACAAAACCAGGTCCACTTATTTTGTCCGGATCGTTTTTTTTCAAAATGTGTCATTTGGGCATCATCGTCCACGTTACGGGAAGCCCCTGACCTTCCATAATCATCTGGTCAATGGTGTAAAAATATCCCATCCAGAACAGGACCGCGGCGACGAAAACAACAACAGGAAATGATTTTATCATCGGCTTGATTCCTTATTCATTCAACTACCGGAGCGACGCCGTGCGTGAAAATCAACAGCCACCAGAAAAAAAACAGCACCGCACCAAGCGTTATGACAAACAACATTGGTCCCCAATTTTTTTTGATCTGTTTTTCTGTCATAGCTGTCAACGACCCCTGAATATGAACGACCTTGTTATGGATTTTTTTCCACCTGTCCGTTCCTAGCAATCGCCGTGCCAACACACAGAATTTACATGATATATTTTATTTTTTAAATTCAAATGGTTACATATTAATTTAAAGACTATTCCGAACCCGGACATCCTGAATTGATCATTTTGTTCAATTCCGGATATTCAATTCAATAAAATGGTGTCAACAAGATTGGCGCAACCTCAATGGCCTTCGATCAACCCGTATTCAAGGATCCGCCGATCCAGCCGTGGGCGGCTAATGCCGAGGATTTTACAGGTCTTGCCCTTGTGCCAGCCGGTGTTGTCGAGCACCTGGATAATGTGTTCCCGTTCTATCATTTTCAGGGATTTCTCTGTCTGCTGATCAGGGAGCGCCCCATCCCGCGCCGTCACCGTAGCCATATCGCCGGGAGCATCCCCTATGTTGGCAGCGCTCAGGATTTCAGCGGGCAAATTGGAAACCGACAACACATTGCCCGAAGCGTCGACCACGGATTTCAGCAACACATTTTCCAGTTGCCGGACATTGCCCGGCCAGTCATAGGACGCAAGGGCTGCCAAAACATCACCGGGAACCCGGCGAATATCCCGGCGAATGTCGGATTTCATTTTTTTCAGCAAATGTTCAACCAGATCAGGGATGTCTTCTTTATGCTCCCGCAAGGCCGGCAGAGTAATATTATAGACATTCAGGCGGTAATATAAATCTTCGCGGAATTCGCCGGTTTTGACTTTTTCCTCAAGATTGGCATTGGTCGCAGCGATAAAGCGGGCATTGCAAACCTTGTTTTGCCGGCTGCCGACGGGTGAATATTCCCGGGCTTCAAGCAAACGTAACAGTTTACCTTGCAAACGTGGCGACAATTCACCGATTTCATCAAGGAACAATGTGCCATCACCGGCCAGTTCGACCTTGCCTTTATGGCTGTTGACAGCCCCGGTAAATGCGCCTTTGTCATGGCCGAACATTTCACTTTCCAGCAAAGTATCCACCAAAGCCGCACAATTGACCGCGACAAACGGTTTATCCGCATCGTCACTGGATTTATGGATGGCACCGGCCACAAGTTCTTTGCCTGTACCGGACTCGCCTCTGATCAAGACCGTTATCCGGCTTTCTGAAATCAGGCCAATGGATTTAAAAACGTCCTTCATCTTGCCACTGCGGCCAACAATCATTCCGGTCGCATCCTTGCTGTCAAGAACGAGGGCGCTTTCTTCATGGTGGCGGGCGCTGTCAACGGCCTGTTTGACGGCGGTACTCAGTTCGTCAATATCGATCGGTTTATGAATATAGTCCGCCGCCCCGCCTTTCATGGCGGCCACCGTTGACGGCATGTCCTGAAACGCCGTGATCATGATCACCGGCAAACCGGGAAATTTCCCCCGCAGGCGTTTTAAAAAAGAAAGACCGTCTTCATCAGGCATACAGATATCACTGATCACCATATCCGGTTTTTGCTGTTCGGCCCTTGCCATGCCTTCGGCCACGTTGACAGCCGTTTCAACATCATACCCCTGACTGGTAAAATAAAGTTTTAACGTGCGGTTGCTGTTGTCATCGTCATCGACGATCAGAATTCTGTCCATTGTCTCACCCACCAAAATTGACCTGCAAGATAACGCAAATGGTCGTTCCCTTGCCTTGATCTGAATCAACACGGATTTTGGCTTTGTGTTGATCAAGTATACGCTTGACGATCGCCAGCCCCAACCCGGTTCCTTTGGTTCGCGTCGTATAAAACGGCTGGAAGATATCCTTGATATGGTCTTCGGAAATACCGTCGCCCGTATCCCTGATTTCGATTTGAACGGCGGCGGGGTGTTCATCCATCATCACCCGCAACTGGATATTCAGGTTGCCGCCCGCAGGCATGGCCTGAATGGCATTGACTGTCAAATTGCGCAAAACCGCAAGGATTTTCGCCCGGTCACAAAAAACCTTGGGAATCGCCTTGTCGGATTCATAATGACAGGTGATTCCCGAGGTCTCCATTTTATGGGATTCAGAGATCAGGGCTTCGTTGATAACCCGCCCCAAGTTGCACCATTCGCAATTTAACTTGTCCGGACGGGCGTAGCTCAGCATATCACTGAGGATGGCTTCCATATAGATCACCTGTCCTTGTGCTATATCCCAGTATTCCGATGTTTCCGGGCGGGCGTCGTTTTTATTCAAACCCGATAGTATCCGTAAATTCATTTTCACCGTCGACAGGGCATTGCGCAAATCATGGGCGACCATGCTGGCCATCCGCCCCATGGCCGTCAGTCCCTGTGTATCGCGAATTTCTTTGGTCCGTTCGATCACCTCCTTCTCAAGCCTGTCCTGATAATCATGGGTTAGCGTAATGTCCCGGTGTACCCCGATATAGGCAATGATTTTTCCGTCATCACCGATTACCGGACTAATGGTTAAATCAACATGATAGTTTTCTCCGTTTTTTCGTTTGTTGGTCAATTCCCCGCGCCATGATCGTCCATGTCCCAATTTCCGCCAGATTTCCTGATAAACCAGATCATCGGTTTCGTCCGAACGTAAAATGGCCGGGGATTTGCCGATCACTTCATCCGACCGATAGCCGGTAATTTTCTGAAAGCCCGTATTGACATAATAAATAACGCCGTCCAGATCTGTCATCACCACGGCATCTGCGGCCGTTTCCACACCGTGGGCAAAAGTGCGCAATTCATTTTCCGATGCGGTAACCCGGCGCATCATGCGGTTGAATTCATGGGCCAGTTCACCAATTTCATCATGGCCGGTGACTTTTACCGGATGGTCCCGTTCACCTTTGGCAAACCGCATGACACCATTTTGCAGTTCCTTCAAAGGGGCGGCGATGTGCCAGGCGATACCCGCCGCACCAATGACCGACAACAACACGCCTATGACACCGACAACAGCAAAGGTTCCCAATGACTTTTGCAATCCGGCATAACTTTCACCGGGGGCCTGGGTAATAACAATGTTCCATGGCGGCAAACCAAATTGCACGCGGTGGGCATTGATGCCGTTCACCGGCGCCACGCAAAGCAGCCTTTCCCACGACAAAAAACGGCCGCCTTCATTAACAGCCATCCAGTATGCCGGAGCACCCTGATCATTATAGAAAATTCTTTGTTCCGGTTTCGGCATCCGGCTCATGGCCTGCACCAGAAACGGACGCGGTTTTTTAAGCAACGGCACCCCGGCATAATCAACCAGAAACACTTCGCCGGTTTTTCCAAAACCGTTTTTTTCAACTTTCGAGGCCAGTACATCCAGATCATAAATGCCAACAACGTAGCCGACGATATCCACCCCGCCCCAGACCGGAGTCACCAGCCTGAGATGCTGTCCGCCATCGGCGGGAATATTATCGGTTTGCAAAAAATGAGCGGTTTGGGTTTTAGCCGCCTTGAACCAGCGTTCACCGTTGGCCGTCGCCTTATCCGGCAGGGAACTGGTGGCAATTAAAACGCCGTAAATGTCGTAAACGGAGATACGGAAAACCTTGACCCTGGCCAATCCTGCCAACACATTGAGACGCCGGGATAGCCCGGTATGAAGAAAGCGGACTTTTTCTTTCGCTGTTTTACTTGCAAGCCATGCCTGCGCACGGGTTTTCTGTCGTCTTGATATCCAATTCTGATCCCGGTTGCGGTAAACCTGTCCGGCTTCGATTAGAACTTCGGTGGTTAATACATCCGTCGCAATCCGGGAGATTTTTGTCACTTCCCGGTCGAAATCATTTTCAAACTGCGACACCGCCTTGCTGGCAATCTGGCAATATACCTGACCCAGCGTTCCCTGCACCGAAGACAGGCTGGTGAAATAAAAAACCGCGACCCCGATCAAAACCGCAGCCCCTGTTCCCGAAGCCGCCCACAACACCAGACGGCCACGCAATCCGAATGCCGGCCATAACCTGCGAATTTTATTTATAATATCTAACGACAGCTTTCCTGTATCCGTTCCCGTAATCTGGCAATGTATGACTTTACAGGCTCATCCTGTTTTCTGGGAATGATGTAAATCAATTTGGCGGCGATTATATAGGGGCGCTTTGCATCATCTCCAATCGGGTTTTTATTTTGCAATATTTTTTCAACCCGGGACAGGTGAGCATCCGGATTTTCGCAAAACCTCGGCAACAGGACGTCTTCGGAATACCATTCGGCACGGTTGAAAACCCACATCATCAAACCGCCGATAACAATAAAAACACCTGCGATTTTTAACATTGTCTTCCCCGTCTGCACCGCGCCATCAAATCGAGCCACAATACTTTAAAGCCATAAAAAAACAGATAAAGCCATAAAAAGATTGTGGCGAATGTATAATTCCGGTATTTTGGTGCTTGAAGGCATATTTAATATAAACACCAGAATATATAGTCCGGATTATAGAAAATATGATAAAACAATTCAGGCTCCATACTCATTTAATTCATCCATTCTGCGCGTGCGGATTTGTTCCCTGAACAGGAAAAAGAATGCAGGAAATGTGGTGTATTTTCAAAGTCTTTTGACGCCTTCGGGGGGCAAATATGCCGCGCCCAAAAGGATTTGCAATAAAGCAACAAGCAAACACCACAAATTCATGCACGACTGACTCAGCCAGTCATGCCTAATCGTCCGGTGATATTTCCCGGACGGTATTATTTTTTCCGTTTTGGTTTCCATTTTTTGGCGAGCTTTGCGACATCGGCTTGAAGCACCTTGAGAGGAGCTTCATTTGCATCAAACCCATCTGGGGCCCATTCGCTCCAATGGGCATGATCTTCGTGGTCAGGGTCCGCAATGGCTTCAAGGAAATCGCAATACCCCCAAGGGCCGCCAACATCCTCCGGCGGACAGCTACCCGTACCGTCAAGCAAGACCGGATAATCTGTTTCCGGTTTGCCCATGACAATGCTGCCAATCTCTATCCGGTGCTCCCAGCCGTCGCCGAAGTCGTAGAGATAACATAATATTTTGGCACCGGTTTCTTCGATCACTTCCGCAAGCGTTGTCTTGCGTCCGTCAAGCGGTCCGTCAGGCCAGTCGGGATCAGGGATGCCCCATCCGCTACCAGCGACGGTAATTTCCCATAAATGACTATCAGTCCAGCCAAATGCTGCTTGCAGGGTTTGGTGCAGCCGATCCAGACGAAGATCACAGGGAACTTCCAATCGGCGAGTGACCTCGGGTTCCACCCCTTCAAGAGATACGTTCAAACAGACAATCATAATCATGACGGGCTTCCTTTTTATTGCAGGCACCCAAAGGCCAGGTTAATATTAACGAACCACACCCACTCCTTGCAAGAGTATGCGTACTATGGATTTATACTGCTGACCTGCGCCCTTTAAATACCTCCAAATATAAGTAGAGTCTGTCTACCGGAGGAGACAGATTAATGAAACGTAGTCGTTTTAACGAAGAACAGATCATCCGCATTTTGAAAGAGCAAGAAACCGGCGTTTTGACGGGTGATTTATGCTGCCGTCACGGGATAGCGGAGAGCACATTTTACAAGTGGAAGGCCAAATATGGCGGTATGAACGTTTCTGATGCCAGACGGTTAAAATCACTTGAGGATGAAAACCGTCGCCTTAAATCTTTGTTGGCCGATGCCCATCTGGATATTTCCATGTTAAAGGATGTGGCCGCAAAAAAATGGTGACGCCCGTCGTAAAGCGAAAAGCTGTTGTTCATCTCAAGACCCATTTTGAAGTGAGCGAGCGGCGGGCGTGCCGCATACTTGATATTGATCGGTCTTTGGTTCGTTATCAATCAACGAAACCCAGTGATGATGTGTTACGCGCCCGATTAAAGGAATTGTCGCATTCGCGCAAACGCTTTGGCTATCGGCGGTTACATATTCTTCTTGAGCGAGAAGGCTATCATTTGAACCACAAGAAGCTACGTCGTCTGTATCAGGAAGAAGGTTTATCTGTCCGCAAACGCACCGGGCGGAAACGCGCTATTGGCACCAGATCGCCAATCACCGTACCTTTACGCGTGAATGAACGTTGGTCATTGGATAATGCAAAACGGTTTCGCGGAAAGCTTCAATGGCAAGTTACGCGATGAATGTTTGAACGAAGTTTTTGCAGATACATCTATTGGCGGCCATCGTTTGGCCCGCGAGTTGAATGCCGTTATTGCCATCAGAGGCAAGCCGCGGATGATTGTAAGCGACAATGGCACGGAGCTGACCTCCAATGTGCTTTTGAAATGGCGAGATGAAACGGGTATTCATTGGCATTACATTGCCC
>Ga0316207_10000656_pt1 | contig 51483 bp, 44 predicted proteins | sample 6weekpyrite_MG_FD_204943 | JGI IMG/M metagenome (GOLD analysis project Ga0316207, IMG submission 204943) | Microbial mat bacterial communities from mineral coupon in-situ incubated in ocean water Damariscotta River, Maine, United States -... | ecosystem: Environmental > Aquatic > Marine >...
AACCGCGAGCCAAAAAATAGACAACCGCGTAAGTTTATCGACTTGATGTGCGGGAGATAGAATGCAAATTATTATTATGCGTCATGGCGAAGCTGCAAATATTGCAGGGCAAGACTCGCTTAGGCCATTAACACCGTATGGGCTACTTGAAACCGAAAAAATGGGAGTCTGGCTTGGCCACGCAAAGCTTAAATTAGATTATATTTTTGTCAGTCCTTATCTCAGAGCACAACAAACCTGTGCTAGTGTTATTAAGACCTTTGCCGAAGCAGAGTTGCTTGAACAGGCTGACTTAACATCTTTAAAACCCGAAACATTAGATTTTATAACGCCCGCTGGCAATGCTAGCCAAGTGCATGACTTTATTGACGGTTTATTTCAGGGCAACAACTCGATAAAAAGTACTGACGATAATAATCAGGCTATTTTGTTAATTTCTCATATGCCGTTTGTGAGTTACTTAGTTGCTGAATTAACGGGCTCGTTAAACACGCCTATTTTTGCTACCGGTGCAGTAGCGATTATTGATTATGATATTAAACAAATGCAAGGGCAGTTAATTAAGTTAGTGTCACCAGCAGAATTGAAAAGTTAGGTTTTATTAAATTTATCTTTTATTTCAATGAGTGCTAATAGCGCGCCATTACCGCCCCATTCTAAAGGAGCTTGATGAAATGCCATTACATCAGGGTGTTGAACTAACCAATGCGGCACTTTGTTTTTTAATATTCTTGAGCCAAGGCCGTGAATGATACAAACACATTGCGCGTGCTCTTTTTGACAGGCATAAAGTAAGGCCGCAATTTCCTTTTTAGCTTGGTGTTGATCTAATCCATGTAAATCTAGAATGAGATCAGGACGGTAAATGCCGCGACGTAAATTTTTAGCTTCAAAACTATCAACATCAGAGCGCACATATTTCATTGGCCCTTGTTTGTTCAGGTTAGGCTCAAATTCATCTGAGAAATGAAATTGTGCAATAGCTTTTTTATTACTTTGTAGAGCGCTCCTTAGTGAGTTTTTTTCATGAGAGTTGTTTTTAGGCTTGCTGACTTTTTTATCAAAGTGTATGGTGTCCACTTTTAAAGGTGTAACCTTGCCGATTGTTTGTTGAAAAAGCATTTCATCATCGACGTTTTCTGGCTTTTTGGGGATGTTTTTCATTTTCATGACGGCAGTGTAGAAATATCTGCTAACCTTTACAAGTAATGAATGGCGTGAACTAAAAAATTAGGAATATAACAGTGGATAAATTAACCACAGTAACTAACCAATTGCACACGGTTGCTGATTATTGTCGATACGGCGCGACCTTATTTAATCAGGCTGAATTATTTTATGGTCACGGAAGTGAAACTGCCTTTAATGATGCTTATATTCTCGTTATGTATGCGTTATCTTTACCTAATGATGTGGATGACAGTATTATGAGCTGTCGTTTGGTTGAATCTGAAAAGCACAATATCTTGGCTTTATTTAACCGCCGTGTTGAAGAGCAAATACCTGTAGCTTATATCACCAATATCGCTTACTTTGCTCAATTACCTTTTTACGTTGATGAGCGGGTTTTGATTCCGCGTTCACCTATTGGTGAGCTCATTGAAAATCAATTCTTTCCATACATTGCAGTCAATAAGTCGCCTAAGCGCATTTTAGATTTGTGCACTGGTAGTGGTTGTATTGCTATTGCTTGTGCTAGTTACTTTTCTGAGGCTGAAGTAGATGCGGTTGATTTATCAGAAGACGCACTCAATGTAGCGCAAATGAATATCGAAAATCATGGCTTAAGTGAACAAGTTATTCCAATTCAATCTGATGTTTTTTCTGGGGTTGCAGGTCATAGTTATGATTTAATTGTCAGTAATCCGCCTTATGTTGACCAGCAAGATATTGATAGCTTACCTCAAGAGTATCTGCATGAGCCTGAAATGGGTCTTGGTTGTGGCACTGATGGATTAGATATTGTTCGTGTTATATTAGCCCAAAGCGCTCAACACCTTAATGAGGGCGGTCTGCTTTTTTGCGAAGTAGGCAATTCAGAGGTTCATGTTAAAGCCTTGTATAAAGAAGTACCTTTTACTTGGTTGAGCTTTGAACGTGGTGGTCACGGTGTATTCATGCTAACTAAAGCGCAGTTAGAAGAGTTTTCAGCGGTTTTTAAAACCGCATTAGCAGATCTTAATTCGTAAAAATAAATTAAATAGACGTTGGAGTTAAAATGTCAGGCAATACCTTCGGAAAATTATTTACCGTTACTTCTTTTGGTGAAAGCCATGGTTTAGGACTAGGGGCTATTATTGATGGCTGCCCTCCAGGCATAGAGTTATGCGAAGAAGATTTACAGGTTGATCTTGATAGAAGACGCCCCGGCAAGTCTCGTTTTACCACTGCACGCAATGAAGCTGACAAAGTCAAAATAATGTCAGGTGTTTTTGAAGGTAAAACCACAGGTACGCCTATTGGCTTAATTATTGAAAATACCGATCAACGTTCAAAAGATTACGGTAATATTGCCCAAAGTTTTCGCCCAGGGCATGCCGATTATACCTACACACAAAAATATGGCTTACGAGATTATCGGGGCGGAGGTCGCTCTTCAGCTAGAGAAACTGCGATGCGAGTTGCTGCTGGGGCAGTAGCGAAAAAATTTCTTCTACAAAAATTTGGTATGAAAATACAGGCGTGTGTTACTCAAATAGGCTCTATCAGTGCAACGACAGCCGATGGCGCGCCGCTTGATTTTCAAAACATTAATTGGACAGAAGTAGAGCAAAACCAGTTCTTTTTCCCTGACGATAGCAAGCTTGAACAATTAGATCAGCATTTACGCGATGTAATGCGTGCTAAAGACTCTATTGGTGCTAAAGTCAGCGTAGTTGCAACCAATGTTCCGGTAGGATTAGGCGAGCCAATTTTTGATCGCCTTGATGCTGAAATTGCCCATGGCTTAATGAGTATCAACGCAGTAAAAGGTGTTGAGATTGGTGATGGTTTTACTGTGGTTAATCAAAAAGGCTCAGAGCATAGAGATGAGTTAACGCCTAACGGTTTTAGTAGTAATCATGCGGGTGGTGTTTTAGGTGGAATTTCTTCTGGACAAAATATTATTGCTCATTTAGCGCTAAAGCCTACATCAAGCATTGGTGTTAGTGGTAAAACGGTTGATGCTAATGGCGAGGCAACGGATATTATCACCAAAGGTAGGCATGATCCTTGTGTTGGTATTCGCGCAGTACCTATTGCTGAAGCTATGTTGGCGTTAACGTTAATGGATCATTACTTAAGGCATAGAGCGCAAAATGCTGATGTTATCTGTAGCACGCCTGTTATCACTACAAATTAAGCTGCTAGTAATGAAGCTATTTTAAATTATCGACTAAATTAAATATTGAGCTATCAATAAATATTAAACTACCGAAAGGTAAGTGTCCCAATCAGTCGGGAACGTAAGGATTTACATTGTCATTATTTACTCGACTATCTTCTAATTACTTTTTCTATTTTGCTATTCTTGGTCTAATTTCACCTTATCTGTCAGTATTTTTAGATGGTAAAGGTTTTAGCTCTCTTGAATTAGGTGAAATTTTTGCCATTCTTACCGCAACTAAAATTGTTGCGCCCAGCTTATGGGCGATATTAGCCGATAAAACGGGTCAACAATTATTTATCATTCGTCTTGGTGCTTTATTGGCACTATTAAGTTTTTTATTGTTATTTTGGTTAAATAGTTATTGGCCAATTAGTTTTTGTTTAGCATTATTTAGTCTTTTTTGGACGGCAATTTTACCGCAACTTGAAGCACTAACGCTAAATTCTGTTCGCCATAGCAGTAAGATATATGCTCGTATTCGCCTATGGGGAAGTATAGGTTTTGTTGCTTTAGCTGTGTTTGCTGGGGAAGTCATGGAATATTATCAGCAGCTTGACTCAACTAATCATTATATAGCGTCATTCACTGATGCATTCGTGTTAATGGGCAGTATTATTTTATTATGCTTATTTATTTCAACCTTGGCGATTAAGCCTCAACGAACAGTTAATAAAACTCATATATTAGCATTGCCAATAAAAAGTAAACTACTTACCTCAAGGTTTATGATTTTCTTTGTTGCTGGTGTTTTATTGCAAATAAGTTTTGGCCCTTATTATGGTTTTTTTGCATTGTTTTTACGTGACTTATCATATTCTGGATTGGCCATAGGCTTGTTAATTTCACTGGGTGTAATTGCTGAGATTTTAGTGTTTATTTTCGCTAGTAGTTTCTTTAAATCTTACTCATTAAAAGCGCTGTTAGTTTTTAGTTTAGCTGCAACAGCACTGCGTTGGTTTTTAGTAGCTTTTTATGCGCAGTCACTCTGGCTTTTAGCATTCACCCAATTATTACATGCGGCTAGTTTCGCGCTTTTTCATAGTGCTTCTATGGTATTTATAGGCGAGCATTTTACTCGCTGTCAACAATCTAGAGGTCAAGGTGTTTATTTGGGCGGGGTTTATGGTGTAGGTGGGGCAATAGGTGCCTATGTAGCAGGGGCGTTATGGCTTGATGGTTTAGGTGCTACTACTGCATTTTTAACTGCGGGCATAGTAGCCTTATTGGCAGCATTATTAATGCTGTTTTTGCAGGAGCAAAAAACGGTCCATACATCTTATGCATAAAAAAGCCCAGTCAAAGACTGGGCAAAAAAACATAAACAAAGGGAAACATGAAATAATAGTAAGTTAACTACTCAGTAAGCTTTTACCATTAATGGCTATTTTTCGTGGCTTTAATGCTTCTGGAATTTCTCTTTGTAAGTCTACGTGTAATAAGCCGTTTTCCATAAAAGCGCCAATGACTTTAACATGTTCGCCTAACTGAAATTTTCTTTCGAAATTTCGCTCTGCAATACCTTGATGTAAAAATTTACGAGGCATTTGAGCTTCTTTGGTGCTTTTATTGGCATTAGCATTGGCTGCTTTTGTGCCAATAATAATTAAACTGTTGTCTTTCGATTCAATGTCAATATCTTGCTCACTAAATCCTGCTATAGCCATGGTAATTCGATATTGATCTTCGGCTAAAAGCTCTACGTTATAAGGAGGGTATGAAGATTGTTTGTCGGCGCGAGATGCTTTGTCAATTAAACCAGCTAAGTGGTCAAATCCGATAAATGAACGATAAAGTGGGCTGAAATCTGTAGTTGTACGCATAATAAAATATCCTAATAATTAGCAATAATAATGTTGCCTTTCTTACCTCAAGTGAGGTGTTAACGAACAGGCAAAACGTCTATTTTAATAGCTTTGCTGTCAAAGCTATTAGATTAATGTAGCCCCCGAAGGCGACTACATAATTAAAGATGGGATTGATGATTTAATTTTCAAGGATAAAATTGAAAATATTTTTAGGGTATTGATATTACAGGTTTTATTTTTATTATTTTTTAGAGCTATTGTTAGCAGATGCTTTATTTTCAGCCGACGGTTCAACAACCGCTGGCTCAACAGTAGTTGGCTTAACAACGATAACAGGGGCAATATTTTTTACCGCTGTTAACGCACTAGCATAATCAGGATGCGCTGAAATATTGGCAACTAACTCTTTATATTTTACTTTACCCTGATTATCAATAATAAAAATGGCGCGCGTTAACAGACCCATATCTTTTATAATCAAGCCATAACTTTCGCCAAAATTTCGCCATACAGAGTCCGATAAAACTTTTATTTGATCGACTCCTTCAACTTTACAGAAACGTTTTTGGGCAAAAGGTAAATCATTGCTGATAGTTAATAGCGTGATGTTTTTAGGGAGTTTTGCTGCTTCTTCATTAAAGCGTTTAGTTTGTATTGAGCAAACACCAGTGTCTAAACTTGGTACTACTGAAATTAAAATGGTTTGATCTTTAAAATCAGATAAATGCACAGGTGAAAAGTTTTTATCAACCACTTTAAAGTCAGGGGCTTGATCACCTATCGCTATTTGGGTTCCAAGTAGCGTAACGTATTTATTATTTGCTTTAACCAAGTTATTAGTTTGCGTTAAGCTATCTTGATTAATTGCTTGAACATTGAAAGATAAGACAATATTTGTAAAAAACAAAGTGATTATTAATTTTTTTAGTGTAGATAATTTCATCATTTATTGGGATAATTAGGGTAAAAATTAAGTGTACCGTTTTTTTTGTTTAATTTCTGTAATATTTTTCTTTAAACTAGCTGTAAAGATATTGAATAATAACCTATTGTTAATATTGAAACGGAATAATTAAAACTATCGATTACGCTATCGTCCATGTTAGCTAATAGTTAAAACAGTTGAAATGGAATTCATCTTTCTAGGTGAAATTTTTAAGGGTATTGCTTTATATGTCAACTAAGTTATTGATTTGTGATGATTCAAATATGGCTCGTAAGCAGCTTGCTCGTTCATTACCAGACGATTGGGATGTCGATGTTAGTTTTGCTACCAACGGTGAGGAGGGGATAGAGGCGATAAAAGCGGGTAAAGGTGATGTGCTGCTGCTTGATTTGAATATGCCTGTCATGGACGGTTATCAAGTACTTGAAGCTATTTTAGCACAAGACTTGCCGACTTTAACTATTGTCGTTTCGGGTGATATTCAACCCGAAGCTCATAAACGCGTTACTGGCCTAGGCGCTTTAGACTTTATTAAGAAACCCGTTAACAAAGAAAAACTAACGGAAGTTTTACTCGCTTATGGCGTTTTTAGCAAAGATAGTTCGCAAACAGAACAAGTAGATCCCCCTAAAGATACTATTCAAGCAGCGCATCTTCAAGACAAAACCGCCAAACCTGCACCGCTGGAAATAACGCCAGTTCAAACAGTAGCTCCTCAAAGTAATGTGGAAGTTTCCTTATCATCTGACTTACGTGACTGCTATCAAGAAGTTGCTAATGTTGCCATGGGGCGAGCAGGGGATTTATTGGCGCGTTTGCTTGATGTATTTGTTGAGTTACCAATACCTAATGTTAATTTTATTGAGGTGAGCGAACTTAGAATGGCGCTTAGGGATGTTGAGGCTAATGAAAGTACATCAGGTATTTGCCAAGGTTTTATTAGTGCCGGCATTTCAGGTGAAGCATTACTTATCCTTAATGATTCAAGTTTTAAAGACGTTGCATCTTTGCTGAATTATCAATATGACCAAGATCAAGGCACAGAGTTGGAGTTATTAATGGATTTAGCAAATGTGTTAATTGGCGCTTGTTTAAAGGGAATTTCAGAGCAGCTCGATATAGACTTTAGCCAAGGACATCCGGTTGTTTTAGGTCAACATAGAAAAATTTCTGAATTGATTGCTAATAATGCCAGTAAATGGAAGAAAACTTTAGCTATTGAAATCAGCTACAGCATAGAAAATTACCCAATTAAATGTGACTTGTTATTACTGTTTACAGAGCAGTCTATGCTCGCACTTAATAATAAATTGACTTATTTGTTAGAGTAAACTGAAACCTTACTTAAATATTTACTGATAAATTTTTACATGATTTATAGCATGACTTTATTACATGTAAAGTAGCACATAAAAAATAGGATTGGCTATGTCGTTAGAAACGTCACAATTAAATGAATTACACTGGTTAATGGAAATGCTTCATAACATTGATGTTGGTTTAGTCGTTTTAGATAAAGATTATAAAGTACAAATTTTTAATGGCTTTATGGAAAATCATAGTGGCTTATTACCCAGAGAAGTAAAAGATCAATCACTTTTTGACTTATTTGATGAAGTTCCACAAGACTGGTTTGAACGTAAAGCAGAATCAGTTTTTTTATTAAAAAACAAAGCATTTACTATTTGGGAACAACGACCTTATTTATTCAAGTTTGACAGCTACCGTCCTGTTACTGGTAGTGCCGATTTTATGTATCAAAATACAACTTTTATTCCCTTGTTATCTTCTACCGGCGAAGTCAGTCATTTATGTTTACTGGTATATGATGTAACGGATAATGCTATACATAAAATGAACTTAGAGCAGGTAAATGAAGAGCTTGCAATTTTGAGCCAAACTGACGGTTTAACTGGCTTGTTTAATCGCACCCATTGGGAAAATTGTTTACAAGCTGAATATAAACGATGGACGCGAAGTCAACATTCAAGCTCATTGGTGATGTTAGATATAGATCATTTTAAAAATGTTAATGATACCTACGGACATATGGTTGGCGACGAAGTTATACGTCATATATCTTCATTAATCCGCGAGCATGTACGCGAAACTGATGTATCTGGGCGTTATGGCGGAGAAGAATTTACTATTTTACTTGCTGATACCTCATTGAAGAATTCTTATGTTTTTGCTGAGCGATTACGCCGAGAAGTCGAAGCCGCTGTGGTTAAATATAATGATATCGAGGTCAAATATACAATTAGCCTTGGTATTGCTGAAATAGATCCCAGCATTAAAAACTATGAGGCTTGGATTGAATGTGCAGATGCAGCACTTTATCACTCGAAAGAGAATGGCCGCAATAAAATAAGTTTACATCCCAAGCAAGGTTAAGTCTGGTTAAAATTAATTCCTGAGACTTTTAACCATAATTATTTTGACAATAGTTAAAGGGATTAAAATCAATAACAATAAAATTAGCCTTGGCCATTGGCTATAAGGTGTGTTTCCTGTAACTAAGGGCACATCTGCTGTTAATACTTGTTCTACAAATTGTGGGATTTTCGCAATAAACTTACCCGAGTGATCAACTACCGCTGTAATACCGTTATTAGTAGCTCGTAATAACGGCCTGCCAAACTCTAAAGCGCGCATTCGCGCAATTTCCATGTGTTGATGAGGACCATGAGAATTACCAAACCATGCATCATTACTAACCGTTAAAAGCAAGTTTGTTTGCGCTGTTAAATTTGCTTCTAGCTGATGAGGAAAGGCTATTTCGAAACAAATGAGTGGCAGTATTTGTACCCCTTTGGCAATTATGTTTTTTTGAATATAATTGCCTCGTGAAAAAGAGGACATAGGTAAATTGAAAAAAGGTGCTAAAGGACGTAACCACGCTTGAAAAGGCACAAATTCACCTATGGGTAATAGGTGGTTTTTTGAATATCGGTTACTGTTGTTATAGTAATAACCTTGTTCGTCATCACTTTGTTTTTTACCTAAAACAATTAAACTATTAAAATATTGTTTACTTTCAAAGTTATAGTTTTGAATACCTGTAATTATTGCGCTGTTGTTTAATAGTGCTGAGCGGTTGGCAGTTGTTAAAAAATCTTGTACTGTCGGCTCCATTGCTGGAATGGCAGATTCAGGCCAAATGATAATGTCAGCATCGAAATTAACACGACTAAGGTCTAAATATTTGAGCATAGCCGGCCATTTTTGTTCAGGCTGCCATTTTAATGATTGCTCTATATTCCCTTGTACTAAGGCTATTTTTGAGCTGTTTCCTGTTAATTTCACCCATGAAATATTGCTAAGCAGAAAACTTAAGCTGGTAAGAGAGCTAATAAAAAGTATCGGGAAAATACAATTTTTAAGCTGATTTAACTTTATAGCTATTACTAGTTTTACTACGCAAACATTTATGCCAATAATTAATGCAGTTATACCTACTTCGCCTATAACAGGAGCAAAACTTGCTAATGGGCTATCTATTTGACTATAACCTAAAGATAACCAAGGAAAACCCGTTAACACAACACTGCGTAAGTATTCGCCAATAAGCCAAAAAGAAGGCAGCAACCATAAATTAAGCTGTTGCTTAGCAGAGAAGCGACCCGCTAAATAAGCAGCTAGAGCAGGAAATATTGCCAAATAAATACATAGCAACAGCATTAGGCTTAAAGAAATAATTAAGGGCAATCCGCCAAATTGATCAATGCTGACATGCACCCAGCTGATACCACTGGCAAACCAACCAAAAGCAAAAATGCCAATGAGTTTTGCTGATTTTTTTGGTGACTGTTGTTGCACGCTATAAAAAGCGATGGCCGGAATAAATAGTGCTAAATACCATTGTGAAAAAGGCGCGTAAGCAAACATTAAACTTAGCCCCGCAATGAAACAGAGCCAGTATTCTTTATTTTTTAGTGCAATGCTAAAACGAGAATAAAACCTTTTAAACAATGTGTTAGTCACTCAAAGTACCATTGATTTTATGCTTTTTAGCAACGGTTACTTGCAGCATTTGCATACGCCTTGTTTCAGTAGCAAGTACTTTAAAATCAAAATGACCAATACTGACTTGTTCGCCTTTTTGTGGCATATGATTTAGTTGTTTTAGAATTATACCAGCAATAGTGTCAGCTGTTTTCTCGTCAAATGAACTATTAAAATATTCATTAAAGTCAGTAAGATCTGTTAGAGCTTTGACAAGGTATACATTACCGGCAAGTACTTTTATATCAGCTTCAATATCATCATCGGTTTCATCTTCAATTTCACCTACGATTTGTTCAAGAATATCTTCAATGGTAATTACCCCTGAAATACCGCCATATTCATCAGCAACTAATGCCATATGGTAACGGTTCGAGCGAAATTCTTTTAATAAAGGTTCAACTTTTTTACTTTCAGGAACAATGATCGCAGGGCGAATAATGTCTGCTAAATTAAATTTTTCGTCTTGAGTATTTTGCTTTTCTGAATTGAAAGCAAAACTAAGGAGATCTTTTGCTAATAAAATACCATCAATATGATCAATGTCTTCATTAACAACAGGAAAGCGAGAATGACCTGATTCTAATATGATAGGTAAAAACTCTTCTAGCTTTTGGTTTCTATCAATGATGACCATTTGAGCGCGTGGTATCATAATATCACGTACACGCATCTCTGAAACGTCTAAAACACCTTCAATCATTAGCTTAGTTTCAGGGTTTATTAACTCGCGACTTTGTGCATTAGTTAATACATTTACTAAGTCATTTTTGTTTCTTGGCTCAGGACGAAATATTTGAATAATTTTACTCAAAAGTGATTTTTTGCTTGAGCCGTTACTCGAGTGGGGGTTGTCATCGCTCATAGAGCTTTAAATTATCCTTTAGTTGTTTACTGAATTGTTTGCCAAATAACTATTTATGTAAGCTACTCATATGGATTATTTATTAATAATTTGGCCAATATGTTTGTTTCTAGGGCTTCCATTTCTTGCGCATCACTATCGTTTATATGATCATATCCCAACAAATGCAAGCAACCATGTACAACCATATGCGCCCAATGATCAAATAACGCTTTATTTTGAGCCGTCGCTTCTTGTTCTACAACTTGTGCACAAATGATCAAATCACCTAATAAATTTAGCTCAATACCCTCTGGAACCTCAAAGGGAAAAGATAATACATTAGTAGGTTTGTCTTTTTGTCGATATTGTTTATTTAACTGCTGGCTTTCATCAATATTCACTAAACGAATTGTTAATTCAAAGTTTTGTTTGCTAACCATAGTTAAACTTGAGTCAACCCAAAGCTGAAATTGCTCTATTGATGGTATTTCTTGTACGTCACAAGCATTTTGTAAATCGACAATATGATTCATTAATTGTCATCACTTTGTTGAAGTTGCTTGGTTTGTTTTGCCTGTTGCTGACGATTTAGTTTTTGCTCATGGGCTTCATAAGCTTCAACAATTCTGGCAACAACAGCATGACGAACAACATCTTGTGCTTGGAAGAAGTTGAAACTAATACCATTAATGTTTTGTAAAACTTCAATAGCATGTCGCAAGCCTGAACTTTGATGGCGAGGTAAGTCAACTTGAGTTATATCACCGGTGATCACTGCGCGAGAGTTAAAACCAATGCGCGTTAAGAACATTTTCATTTGTTCAACTGTGGTATTTTGGCTTTCATCAAGAATAACAAAAGCATCATTTAAGGTTCTGCCACGCATGTAGGCTAAAGGAGCTATTTCAATAACATTACGTTCAATGAGCTTTTCAACCCGCTCAAAACCGAGCATTTCAAATAAAGCGTCATAAAGCGGTCTTAAATAGGGATCAATTTTTTGTGATAAATCACCAGGTAAAAAACCAAGTTTTTCTCCGGCTTCAACGGCTGGTCGGGTTAATAATATTCGGCGCACTTCTTGGCGCTCTAGTGCGTCTACAGCACAAGCAACAGCGAGGTAGGTTTTACCTGTGCCAGCTACACCAACCCCAAAGCTAATATCGTTAGTAATAATATTTTGTACATAGGACTGTTGATTACCATTGCGAGGTTTTACCGTGCCGCGCTTGGTTTTGATGGTAACCATTTTTTCATAGTTAGCACCAAGGTCAGCCGCTTCTTTAGCGCTAGCAGGTGTTTTAGTTGTCCCATCTTGCTCTAAAATATTGGCCTCTAAAATAGCGAGGTGCACCATTTTATCTGTAATGGTTTTATTTTGACCTTTTACTGGGGCTGTTTCTAGATATAAGTTTTTTAATAAATTAACGACAGCAATACAGTGAGCATCTTTACCTAACACTTTAAATTGACTACCACGGTAGCTGATTTCCACCCCTAAACGGCGTTCAATGGTTTTTAAGTGGTCATCCATGGGGCCACATAAATTAGCCTGACGCTCATTATCTACGGGCGCTAAGGTTAACTGATGACTTTGTTGTTTTTTTGTTTCGGTCAAAATACTGTCCATTGTGCGTAGGGCTAATTTATGGCGTGAATGTTCCAACGCCTAACTCATCAAGGTTGTTTATCACTGACTTTGACGTTTTATGGTGATTGTTCGCTAATATGTCAGCGGGTGAGTGTGCTATGCGCAAGCCCATTTCACTCTCTTGGCGAATTAAATCACCGCGCAATGAGTTGGCATAAACATCAGTGATTTTAACATCTACAAACTGACCAATAACTGAATGAGGTGCGACAAAATTTACGGTGCGATTGTTTTCTGTTTTACCGCGTAACTCCATAGGATTTTTCTTTGATGGCCCTTCAACTAAGATGCGTTGCTCAGTATTAAGCATTTGTCTGGCAATGCGAAGAGCTTGTTGAGTAATTCTATCTTGTAGTAATTGCAAGCGCTGCTTTTTGGTTTCATCGCTAATATCATCAGGTAAATCTGCTGCTGGTGTACCCGGACGAGCGCTGTAGATAAAGCTAAAACTTAAATCAAAATTAACCGCTTCAATTAAGTTCATCGTGTCCATAAAGTCTTCATTACTTTCGCCGGGAAAGCCGATGATAAAGTCAGAAGACATACAAAGCTCTGGACGAACTTTTTTAAGCTTACGAATTTGTGATTTGTACTCAATGGCCGTATGACCACGTTTCATTTGTGTTAAAATTCTATCGCAGCCACTTTGTACAGGCAGATGTAAGTGATTGACTAATTCAGGCACATCACCATAAGCTTCGATGATATCATCGGTAAATTCTACTGGGTGTGAAGTGGTATATCGAATGCGGTCAATACCATCAATTGTTGCCACTAAACGCACTAAATCAGCAAAGCGGCATATGCTGCCATCATGCATTTCACCACGATAAGCATTAACATTTTGACCAAGCAAATTAACTTCACGCACACCTTGCTCTGCAAGCTGGGCAATTTCATATAATACGTCATCAAGAGGGCGGCTAACTTCTTCGCCGCGCGTATATGGAACGACACAAAAAGTGCAGTATTTACTACAACCTTCCATTATTGAAACAAAAGCACTAGGCCCTTCTGCAACCGGTTCAGGCAAGCGATCGAACTTTTCAATTTCAGGGAAACTCACATCAACAATAGGGCTGGCACTTCGTTGTAATTGATTTAACATTTCAGGTAAACGGTGCAATGTTTGTGGGCCAAATACCATATCAACAAACGGTGCTCGTTGACGAATAGCATCACCTTCTTGTGAAGCAACACAGCCACCAACACCTATCAGTAAGTCAGGTTTATGATCTTTTAGTTTTTTCCAACGACCAAGTTGATGAAATACTTTTTCTTGAGCCTTTTCGCGAATAGAGCAAGTGTTGAGTAAAATAACATCAGCATCTTCAGCTTCTTGTGCTAGTTCAAAACCATGGGTGGAGTCTAATAATTCAGCCATTTTTTGCGAGTCGTACTCGTTCATTTGACAGCCCCAAGTTTTGATATATAACTTTTTACTCATTCGTTTTACTCTTGCGCATTGGTTTAACAGTTGAAATCGACTTTTGCTTACTCACAATAAATGCTCAATATAAAAACTTTTTAATTGTGGCGTCGATAAAAGGAGGCGTATTTTATATTAAATGGATCATAATTTCGAGTTTACTAGGTGGTGTTTTTGATGAAATTAACTTTTACCGAGCTTTTAATTTCTAACGGGTAAACTTAAAACCAGTTGACTGGCATTACCTTGCTCATTAAATGTATTGATAGAGCCTTGATGTTTGCTGGCTATTTTTCGGATGTAATACATTGAAATATCGAAATTAACCTTGTTATTGAAATTAATAAAGCTTTGACCATCATCACTGATGTTAAGCCATATTTTATTTTTAAACTTTTGAAGTACAACTTTAAAACTACGACCATTGCCGTTAAGTATTGCTGAATTAATTGCTTCAAATATAACTCGATATAGATCGGCTTGCAGCTCATAGTTAAGCTCTTTTTCATTTAACTCTAACTGAAAAAATAGCTTAACTTGGTATTTGTTTTGTAGATATTGCGCTAAAAAAGGCACAGCTTCAGTTAACGAGTTGCCATTGAGGGTATTAGGCTCAGGTGACGTTTGTTGCTTATTAAGATCGTCAACGCATTGTTGTAACAGCAACTTGCTTTTGCTAAGTTGCTCCTCATCAATTAAGGTCAATGCCGCAGTTAAATTACGTTTAACTTGCATGCTAGTTTTGCCGTAATTATTAATATCGCTTTGTAGCAAATTATGAATATGACTAATAGATTTACTGCGTAAAAAAAGTAACCAAGCGCTGAGAAAAATAATCCCAACCAAACTCACCCCATAAATCAAACGTATTTGCGGTGTCCAATACCATGGAAAAGCAACATTAATATCAGTGTAAGCTCTGTTTTTACTCCATTGCCCTAAACTATTAGTTGCCATTATTTCAATGTGATAATCACCTGAAGCCAAACCGGTTAAGGTTAACTGGTTACCACTAATTTGATACCAATCATTACCATTTAAGGTGTATTTGTATTGTTTCTCTAATCCTGTTCGGTAATCTAAACTTGCTAAATCTAGGGTAATAACATCGTTACCGCTGCTAATGTTAATTGCCTTATTTAATAAATAAGCATTACCAGAAACTGTTGTTTTACTGATATAAACTTTTGGATGAAAAGCAGGTGCTGTTACTCTAGGCAGCTGTAATACACCTGAGCTATTGGCGGTATATAAGACCTCTTTAAAAATAAAAGCGTTATCAGTAAATGAATAGTCACTGGTATTAGTGACCATGCTTATTTGATAGTTTGTTGGGTTTATTTTATAAAGCCCAGGCTTAGCTGAAGCGTATATATGATCATCGATAAGCGACATATAGCTAAAGTTTATTTCTTTACTGAAGTGCGATAATAACTGTTTTTGTGGGTTAAATACTCGTATACCATTGCCTTTGCTGGCAATAAAAATTTTATTGTCGGCTTGCAGCAATGATATAAACTTGGTTGTTGTGTCCGTTATAACATTGTCTATAGTGTTAGTTTTATTGTTAAAGACATCGATACCTGAAGCTGTTGCTAACCAAATATCCCCATTGATTAAAGGTAGAATATCAATCACTTCACCAGAGCTTAAGCCTGAATTTATGGTTATATGTTGAGTTACGCGTTCTTTCTTTAGGTCATAGGTAATAAAACCTTGTCCATCTGTAGCAATATAAAGTAAGTTTTTATTTTGTCTTAATTTAAGTAAAATCAGGTGGTTTAAGTTTACGTTATTAAAAGACAAATCTACTTTTACTGTTTCTTTGTTTGCTTTGTTATAACGCCATAAACCGTCAAATGTGGCAATAAAAAGGTTTTGATCCACTGCTAATAAGTCAGTAGTCTTTTTAGCTTTAAGTGATAATTTTTGATTTATGTTTTCAACAGGAACAGAATTTTTGGCTGTAGCAGGTGAAAAAGTGTGTATTCCTTGACCATAACTGCCAAGATACAGCTCGCTTTGGTAAACTTCAGTTTCAATAGCACTGATATTAGTGTCAAAAATAACGGCATGGTTTTTTATTTTATTTTCGGTAAGTTGTTGAAACCTTCTGTTATTTCCTAACCATAAAACACCAGAGCTATCATGAAGTAGCACTTTATATCTTGATTTTTCAACAGTTGAAAAATTATTATTTAATAACTTCAGCGTGCTAAGGTCTCGTTTAGCTACCTCCCCTAACATATTGACAGATAAGACTGATTTTTGGTCATTATATGAGGTAAGCGCTGTAATTGGAGACGAAATAGCTTGTTTAATGATCTCACCATTGGCTTTGATAGCGAATAAATGATTTTCGCTTGCTAATATGATGACATTGTTTACCTTGGTGCTGGCAATAATTCTTTCATTAACTGCGGTAACTTCTTTTATTTGAGCTTTGTTTTGATTATTGTCGAGATAGAACAGTGTTTCATTGTCATTAAAATAGATACCATTATCACTTGCTAGCAATAGATTATTATTGATGTTTTTGGCAATTAAGCTGGTATTCTCTGTTGCTATGTCATAGCGATAAAGGTGCTGAGGTCCCATACTAATTGCAAAGTAACTGTCATTATGATGTATCGCATTATAAAAAGTCTTTGTTGCAGCCTCGATAGGAATTGGCTGGGTTTTACCTGTTATTATGTCAAATAACCACAAGCCATTAGTTTCCGTTGTGATAATTAACTGGTTATCTTTTGCCGCTATGCTATGAATCCAAGTAAAGGGAGTAGACCAGCCCTTCGTTTTATTTGAAAAATTTATAACTTCTTTACCATCAAACCGATACAACCCATTTTGCCCTGGAAGCCAGAGAAAGTCTTTGTTGTCTTGTAAAATAGAATATAAATTTGTTTTATTACTAAAAGGGGTAGTCTGCTTAGCAAAAGTATTTGGGATGATTAAAAGCTGAACAATGGAGAATAAAAAAAGCAACGTGTGAAGTTGCTTAATTGAATCTTGAAGACTAAAGAGTACTATTTTTTTTATCTTATTAAATAATACTTTCAGGGGAAATATCCTTATCATGGTCTCTGCCGCCACAAACGGCAAAAACTTGAGGAACATCATCTTTTGTCGTTGGTTTTTGCACCAATAAGTAAGTTGGCTTACGTGGATCATCTTGTTGTTGTTTTTCTGCCCATGCGGTACGCACTTTATCGGCAGCTTCCTTAGAATATTTAGATTCAAACGCTGCAGCGATCATTTCTACGCCGAAGTCGTCCATTACCATTATGGCATTGTTATGGTAGCCACTTGTGGTATCAAAATCTATATCTACGGTTAAAATTTTATTTGACGGTAAAACTAAATCAGCACGAATGTTGGCAATAACAGCTCTGTCTTGATGCGCTTTTAAATTAGTCCTGTTTGGTTTTTCTGTCATGTCGTAAACAATTTTAATGTCGTCATGTACTACGAGGGTTTCTTTTCTTGCAGCAGTCATAATATTTCCTTTTACTATTTAAAGTGGTTTATAGGTGTTTTATTTCACAACAAAACACTTTAAATATAGCTTGCGATAGCATTTTAGCAAGAACGTTTTTAGCGAAAAATAACTAAAGTATTATATAGGCTTAACTGTGCAGCTTAGATACAATAACTTTATGAAGCTTAAATAGTAGTTGAATATGAAAAATTTTGATTGTGTTGTTATCGGTGGCGGAATGGTCGGCGCGGCGAGCGCTTTATCGTTATCACAACTCGGATTGCGCGTTGCTTTAGTTGAGCAATATCAGCCAAAAGAGTTTACTAAAGAGCAAAATATTGATTTACGAGTTTCGGCTATTTCATTAGCCTCACAATATTTATTAGAACAACTTGGAGCATGGTCACAAATAACCAAGTGGCGAGCTTGTGCTTATAAACGTTTAGGTGTTTGGGAGCATGAAGTTGCTTATACTGAATTTAATGCTGATGATATAACGAAAGCTCATTTAGGACATATTGTTGAGAATAGGTTGTTACAATTATCGTTATGGCAACAAATTAAACTACAAAGCAACATTGAATTATTTTGCCCAGAACGTTTAGTGTCATTATCTCAAGATGATGAGAAAGCAACCCTGATCTTAGAGAAAACTAGTTTAACGGCTAAGTTAGTTATTGCTGCTGATGGCGCTAACTCTCAAGTTCGTCAATTAGCTGATATAGGCGTTACTTCATGGGATTATCAACAATCGGCAATGTTAATTAATGTTAAAACCCAAATGCCCCAACAAGAAATTACTTGGCAACAATACTTACCCACAGGACCTGTGGCATTTTTACCTTTATCAAAAAAGCCTATATTTGATAAGAGTGAGTCACAGCTAAATGAAACAATAGATCAGGCTGGTTATGCCTCTTTAGTTTGGTATCACCAGCGCGATGAAATAAAACGTTTGTCTGCGTTATCTAACCAACAATTACAACAAGAGGTTTTGGCCGTATTTCCAAAACGATTAGGCCAAATTGAAGTATTAGATAAAGGCGCTTTTCCGCTCACTCGTCGCCACGCCAACACTTATCAACATAAACGCGTATTGTTACTTGGTGATGCTGCTCATACCATTAATCCTATGGCAGGTCAGGGCGTTAACTTAGGCTTTAAAGATGTTAAAGCACTACAGACGGTTATTGCTACTGCTATTGCTAATGGTGAGTGTTGGCATAATGAGGATGTTTTATCGCGATATGAAAGTATGCGGCGAAAGGATAACTTGCTAATGCAATCAACAATGGATGTTTTGTATCATGCTTTTAGTCACCCATCGCCATTAGTTAAAACTTTAAGAAATGCAAGTTTATTGGCGCTTAAGAAAGTGCCAGTACTTAATGGCGTAATAAAAAACAAAGCGTTAGCTTATGCTTGTGGCATTTAAGCTAAAGCTTTGTTCTCGTAAGTTGATCAGCAGATATTAATGACTTAAGTAATACTTAGCTTCATTTGCGAATTCTTGAGCATTTTTAATGGCGCAAGCCATACGCTGTTTAGGCAAACCTGCTTCCATAAATACCGCACCTACCGGATAGAAATTGTGCTGACTAAAATAGCCAACATTTTCTAATGGGCTATAAATAAAGACTTCACTTAATGCTAATTCTTCGGCAATACGAAATAATCCGCGCATAACTATTTTGTCAATGGCAGCCCGTCTAAACTCCATTAGTACAGCAATTCTACTAATTTCACCTGAAGAAGAGATTCGGCCGGTAGCAATAGGCTCTTGAGAAGTATCATCACAAACTAGCATATGAAATGCTGAGTTGTCATTTCGATCAAATTCTATTTTTTTGGGGATTCGTCGCTCACAAATAAAAACTTTTTCACGTACATCTTTTAATAATGGCTCGGCTTGTTGCCAAGGCACTCTACTGACACTGTAAGACATTTTCATTAACCATTCATTTAGTGTTTAACATAATATTCAATCACTCAAGTTAGCGATTGAATTGATTGCTGGTAAGACGATCATGCGAATAGTTATTATTGTTGTTTTCTATATTGCTTGGGTATTAAAATCGTAGAACTATTTTAAGCGTAGTTAACGATTGGTTGTTTTTCAAACAATAAAAAAATTCTTTGTGAAAAAAATTAGCGGGACAAAACAAAAAAGAAGACCGAAGCCTTCTTTTATTTTAATAATCAACTAAATAGGTAATTTAATTGGTTATTTTAGCTCATCAATAAATGACACAGCACGGCCAATATAGCTTGCTGGTGTTAATAAACATAATTCTGCTTTTACTGAATCAGGTAATTCAAGGGTGTTAATGAAGTCGCGCATTGATTCACCATTAACACGTTTACCGCGTGTTAATTCTTTAAGTTTCTCATACGGTTTTTCAATACCGTAACGGCGCATTACTGTTTGCACTGGCTCAGCCAATACTTCCCAGTTGTTGTCTAGCTCTTTTGCTAAGCTCTCTTCGTTAACTTGTAGTTTGCTGATGCCTTTCAATGTCGCTTGATAAGCAATAACAGCATGACCAAAACCAACACCTAGATTACGTAAAACCGTTGAATCAGTTAAATCACGTTGCCAGCGAGAAATCGGTAATTTCTGTGCAAGGTGACTAAATAAAGCATTAGCAATACCTAAGTTACCTTCTGAGTTTTCAAAATCAATCGGGTTAACTTTATGGGGCATAGTTGATGAGCCAATTTCACCAGCAATAGTTTTTTGCTTGAAATGACCTAGGGCAATGTAACCCCAAACATCACGATCAAAATCGATTAAAATCGTATTAAAGCGTGCTACTGCATCAAACAATTCAGCAATATAATCATGGGGTTCAATTTGAGTAGTAAAAGCATTCCATGTTAGTCCTAAACTGCTAACAAACTCATCAGCAAACTGATGCCAATTCACTTCAGGGTAAGCACTTAAATGCGCATTGTAATTACCCACAGCGCCGTTTATTTTACCAAGTAATTCAACTTTAGCAATTTGCTGGCGTTGACGTTGCAAACGCACGTAAACGTTAGCCATTTCTTTACCCAAAGTACTTGGTGAGGCAGGTTGTCCGTGTGTACGACACATCATTGGGATAGCTTTATATTCAACAGCTAAGCCTTTAATTTTTTCCAAAATTTCATCAATAGCAGGCAACAATACTTGCTCGCGGCATTCTTTTAACATTAAGCCGTGAGAAAGGTTATTAATATCTTCAGAGGTACAAGCAAAATGAATGAATTCAGTCACTGCGTTTAGCTCAGCATTATCGCTAATTTTCTCTTTTAAAAAATATTCAACCGCTTTGACATCGTGATTGGTGGTTGCTTCAATTTTTTTAATGCGCAGAGCATCTTGCTCATTGAAGTTACTAACAATGCTATCTAACGCTTTGTTTGCAACATCACTAAATACTGGAACTTCTTCAATAGCTTGAGTGGCACTTAATTTTTGTAACCAACGCACTTCAACGGTTACACGGTATTTGGTTAAACCAAATTCACTAAAGATAGGACGTAAGTCACTTGTTTTGCTGCCATATCTGCCATCAACTGGTGATATTGCCGTTAACGCTGAAAGTTCCATAATGTATTCCTAGGTTAAATTTAATTTTAAAAAGTCTTAATTTAAAAGTATTACTCTATAAATAAGAGTTACACTGTTCTCAAAAGTTGTTCGGCATTACGAATAATTTTATTACGGCTAAATAATATGTTTCTTCGTTTACCGCCGACTTGTCGCCATAGTACTGCTGATCTAATTCCGGCTAATAATAAGGCTCTAATTTTGTGTTGATTTACCGTTTGTTTTAATATGCTGGGTTCGCCTGTTACTTGAATTCGAGCACCAAGGGGGCTGATAATGTCACTGTAAATACTGGCAAAGCTAGAAATAAGCGTTTCACTGCTAATGGGATAATGCGCTAGTTGTCTGTTGCTGGCTTCTATACGTTCACCCAGTTGTGATAATTGCTTAGGTTGTTTAATTAATTTACGCTCTAAGTTAATCAAACCAATAATATAGCGGGTCAACTCAGGATCTTTTACTTTTTTCTCTTTAGTGATGGTGTTAGTACTACCATTTGAAGAATCGCCTAAGTGATTCATTAATAATTCAAGGCCTTGTTTTATATTTGCTAACTCACCACCATATACTGCTAAGGTGTTTTCTGGAGACGTTATCGTAATGCTAGTAAGTAATACGTTGAGTGCACTTTCATCTATTTGCCCTGTGCGCGAAACTTGTTGAACAAGATATGCTGCTTGAAAAATAGCGGCTAAAGTTATTGTTTGATCGTTCATTTATGCTTTTAATTACTTCTTTAAGTATGTTTGGTTTCTATAAAAATTAACGGATAAGGGTATTGATAATACCGCCGCCAAGGCAAACATCGCCTTGGTAAAAAACAACTGACTGCCCTGGTGTTACCGAACTTTGCGGCTTATCAAAATCTATTTGATAACGGGGACTATTATCTTCATTTTCTATCATGGAATCTTCAAGCGGTGTTACCGTGCATGCAACGTCTTCTTGGCGATAGCGTGTTTTAACTGTACATTTTATTGGCGCGGATAGTTCTTTTCTATCAACCCAATGCAATTGATTAGCTATTAAACCTTTTGAGAATAGGCGAGGGTGATTATGTCCTTGACCCACAATAAGCACGTTACGTAATAAATCTTTTTCTACTACGTACCAAGGCTCTTCACCAGCATTGGCTAAGCCGCCAATACGCAGGCCTTTGCGTTGCCCTAAGGTGTGATACATTAAGCCGTCATGATGGCCTACTGCTTCGCCCTCAGCTGATTCAATAATGCCCGGTTGTGCAGGTAAATACTGACCTAAAAAGTCTTTAAATTTACGTTCGCCAATAAAACAAATACCAGTGCTGTCTTTTTTGTTATGGGTGATTAACCCGGCTTGTTCGGCAATTGCGCGAACTTGCGGTTTTTCAATGTCACCAACGGGAAACAAGGTTTGCGATAATTGCTTTTCGTTTAAGGTGTATAAAAAATAACTTTGATCTTTGTTATTATCTAGACCCCGAACCATTGTCCAATGACCATCAGTGAATCGGCGTTGTACATAATGACCTGTGGCAATGTAATCGGCACCTAAATCTTCACAAGCAAACTCTAAAAACGCTTTGAATTTGATTTCTTTATTACACATGATATCGGGATTTGGCGTACGACCGGCTTTATATTCTGCTAAGAAATATTCAAAAACATTATCCCAATATTCAGTGGCAAAATTGATGGTGTGCAGTTTAATTTCTAATTTATCGCAAATTGCTTGTGCATCTTCTAAATCTTGGGCTGCTGCGCAATACTCATCGGTATCGTCTTCTTCCCAATTCTTCATGAACAAGCCTTCAACCTGATAACCTTGCTCTTTTAATAAATAAGCAGAAACAGAAGAGTCAACACCACCGGACATGCCAACGATGACTTTGGTCTCCTGAGGAGAGTTAAGCGGAGAAACTTGATCTAAAGATTTTGAAACTGACACAGACATTTTGCAATTGTACTCAATAAAAAGGCGCAGAATTATAGCACGCTGACAAGCTTGATTAAATACTTATCATTTTTTTTCAGTGATTCTAATTACTGAAAAAGGAAAAAATGCCATAGCCTACCTATACTGATCACTTAACGTTTGAAATATCAACTCATAAGTTCACGTGTGCAGGCAATATTAAATTTTATGTAAAGCATAATATTGCCGATTTAGACTGCTGTATGCGCCTTTAAATTAACGTCATTTGCTGTATTCTCTAAAGTTAATTAATGTATTTTGGCCTTTATCTTTTCCCTACTGTGAATTTTCGGTTGTAGGGATAGGGCGATGGCCGGCAATGATGCATTTGAAAAAAATATTGTTAAGTATCAAGTTTATGTAACAGTTTGTGGTTTGGCTAGTACAGGACCGCTGTGTAATCTCTTTTATCTTTCTGCCGATATTTCTTTTAGTCAATTAAGCTTTATTGAAGTGACTAGCTTGTTAGTGCTTACGTTTTTTGAGGTGCCATCAGGGGCGCTTGCGGATTTAATTGGTCGTAAAAAAAACATCTCGTTAGGCTGCTTTTTAATGGGTACTGAGTTTATTTTAATTGCCGTGGGCTATAACTACCAAGTTTTTGTTTTAGCCGCTTTTATAGGTGGTATTGGTATTTGTTTAGAATCAGGGGCAGATGATGCATTACTCTATGACTCACTTAAAAAACTTAATCGAGAAAATGAATTTAAAAAATATTTAGGAAAAAGCAATGCTTTGTTTAAAATGAGTGTAGGCATTACCGGTTTATGTAGCGGTTATATTTATAGCTATGATCAAAGTTTAATTTTTTATTTTTCGGGTGCTGTTTTTCTATTTTTATCGGCATTTATTTTAACAACAGAAGAAACGATAGATAAAAAGCAAAAAATTGCTAAAAAGACGAATTTTATTATTCAGTTTTTATCTTTGATCAAAAACAGTTGCCAACAGTTACTTAATAATAAAATGCTACTGTGGATGTTATTGTTTACTGGCATACTCACCGGGGTTATCAGAGCACACATCAGTATCATTAGACCTTCATTGTTAGCTGATGCATTACCTAATATCTCATATTTAGGGCTAGTCTTAGCAATAGCAATGACCATTAGTAGCGTGATTAGCTGGAATGCTGACAGGCTAAGTTATCGCTGGCCTGATAAATATGTGTTAATGGCTTTTATCACCATTATTAGCATAGCTTTTATTGGCGTAGGGCTTGTTGATGGCGTGCTCAGTATTGGTTTTATTTTTATGGTAACCGTGATAAATGCTTATAAAGCGGTGTATTTGAGCGCTTATTGGCACAGCCATTTTAGTGATCAAGAAAGAGTAACGCTCTCTTCAATAAAGCAGGCTTGTCACTCTTTACTCGGTATATTTATTTTAATGAGTATTGGCGGGCTTACTGACAGGGTTGGCGTTCAAAATGCCTCATTAACACTTGGTGTAGCTATTGTTTTAATTGCAATATTGATGTTGATATTAAAACCTAAGGCGCAATGAGCATGGTTTGTTATATTATCGTGTAAGCGCCATTTTCGATATTGTTGATAGTCCATTGACCTATAGAAAAACGGATTAAACGCAGAGTTGGAAAACCTATATTTGCGGTCATACGTCGTACTTGACGATTTCGCCCTTCAGTAATGGTTATTTCAAGCCAAGTAGTAGGAATATTTATGCGTTCTCTAATTGGGGGAACCCGAGGCCAGACTTTAGGTTGTTCTATTCGCTTTATTTTGGCTGGCAAGGTCATACCGTCTTTTAGTACTACGCCTTTGCGCAGTTTTGCTAAATCATCATCGGTGGGGTTGCCTTCTACTTGCACCCAATAAGTTTTTGCGGTTTTCTTTTTCGGATTGGCTATTTTGTCTTGTAGCTTACCGTCATTTGTTAAAAGTAAAAGCCCTTCGCTATCACGATCAAGTCGACCAGCAGCATAAACACCTTCAATAGGAATAAAGTCTTTTAAGGTTTGTCGTTGCTGTTTGCCTTCATGCTTTTCGTCGGTAAATTGACAAAGAACATTAAAGGGTTTGTTAAATAGCACTACTTTAGTATTATTTCTACCTGGTCGTACCTTTCGGTTTGATTTAGCGCTATGTCTTGAGTTGCCTTTGCTATTGTTCATTTTGTTCTTTATGTAAGTAAGTAAAAGCCTATAGTGCTTATACTCAGCTATATTAATGGGCAGTAAATTATTATATTATACTGCGCGAAAAATAAATGTTAAATATTAACGGTTAGTCTATACCCATGTGTAGGTATTCTCATACTAATCGACTCCAGTTAAATAAAGTAGGAAGCTCATGAGCACCAATAACTCAAAAATTATTTATACTATTACAGATGAAGCACCAGCCTTAGCAACATATTCATTATTACCTATTATCCAAGCCTATACCGCCTCTTCTGGTATTAATGTTGAAACTCGCGATATTTCTTTAGCGGGTCGTGTTTTAGCAAATTTTCCAAAATATTTAACCAAAGAGCAACGCATTGATGATGCGTTAGCTGAACTGGGTAACATGGTTACTGACCCTGATGCTAATGTTATTAAGCTGCCGAATATAAGTGCTTCCGTACCACAATTACATGCCGTGATTAAAGAATTGCAAGACAAAGGCTATGAGGTTCCTAATTACCCAGAAGAGCCGCAAAATGAAGCTGAAAAGTCAATTAAGTATACTTATGACAAAATTAAAGGTAGTGCGGTAAACCCTGTACTTCGTGAAGGTAATTCAGACCGACGTGCACCTGCTTCTGTTAAACAATATGCTCAGAAAAATCCACATTCAATGGGCGTTTGGTCAAGTGACTCTAAATCTCATGTTGCTAGTATGTCTGGTGGTGATTTTTATGAATCAGAGCAGTCTACCACTATTAATTATGCCACTAATGCTAAAATTGAGTTTGTTGCTCAAGATGGTAGTGTTAATGTGTTAAAAGAAAATTTAGCATTATTAACGGGTGAAATTATTGATTCATCTGTTTTAAGTAAAACAGCGTTAGTTGAATTTTATCAACAAGCTATTCTTGATGCGCAAAAAGAAGATGTTTTATTATCTTTGCATTTAAAAGCAACCATGATGAAAGTATCTGATCCCGTGATTTTTGGCTATGCAGTTAAAGTATTCTACGCAGACGTATTTGAAAAACATGCTGAAATTTTTGAACAGTTAGGTGTTGATGCTAATAACGGCATTGGTGATGTTTATAGTAAAATTTCACGATTACCTAGTGATAAACAAGCTGAAATTGAAGCAGACTTAGCTGAAGTTTTCTCAAACCGTCCAGAGCTCGCCATGGTTGACTCTGATAAAGGTATCACTAACTTACATGTACCAAGTGATGTGATTGTTGATGCGTCTATGCCAGCAACATTACGTTCATCTGGGCAAATGTGGGGACCTGATGGCAAGCTAAAAGACACAAAAGCGATGATCCCCGACAGATGTTATGCGGGTGTTTATCAAGCCGTTTTTGATTTTTGTAAGGAACATGGTGCATTTGACCCAACAACCATGGGCACAGTACCTAATGTTGGTTTAATGGCGCAAAAAGCAGAAGAGTATGGTTCGCACGATAAAACCTTTGTGATGGACGCTACGGGCTCTGTTCGTGTTGTTGATTCACTTGGTAATGTTTTACTTGAACACAATGTTGAGGCAGGTGATTTATGGCGTATGTGTCAAGCCAAAGATTTACCTATTCAAGATTGGGTTAAGTTAGCAATAACGCGTGCGCGTGCTTCTGGTATGCCTGCCGTATTTTGGCTAGACGAAAACCGCGCTCATGATGCGGAAATGATCAAGAAAGTTAATGCTTATTTAGCGAACTATGATACTACTGATTTAGATATTCGAATTCTTAATCCTATTGATGCTTGTAATTTCTCGTTAGCACGCATTGTCAAAGGTGAAGATACTATTTCTGTTACCGGTAATGTTTTACGTGATTATTTAACGGATTTATTCCCAATTTTAGAGCTGGGCACTAGTGCTAAAATGCTTTCAGTGGTGCCATTGATGAATGGCGGTGGTTTATTTGAAACCGGCGCTGGTGGTAGTGCTCCTAAGCATGTTCAACAGTTTGAGAAAGAAAACCATTTACGCTGGGATTCATTAGGTGAGTTTTTAGCGCTAGCAGCTTCTTTAGAGCACTTAAGCGTAACGACAGGCAATGCTAAAGCACAAGTATTAGCTGATACCTTAGATAAAGCAACAGGTGAGTTTTTAGATAGTAACAAGTCTCCATCACGTAAAGTGGGTGAGTTAGACAACCGTGGTAGTCACTTCTATTTGGCAATGTACTGGGCGAAAGCTTTAGCCGAGCAAACTAGCGATGGTGAACTTAAAACAGCCTTTACTGGTGTTGCGCAAGCATTTACTAAGCAAGAAGAAAAAATAGTTGCAGAGCTAAATGGTGCTCAAGGTTCAGCAATGGATATTAATGGCTATTATTTTGCTGATGTTGCTAAAGCTGAAAAAGCGATGCGCCCTAGTGAAACATTAAATACTATTTTATCGGCACTTTTATAATTTAAAATATATTTAAGCACTTTTTATAAAACAATTGAAAGCCCTGACAATGAATTTTTGTCAGGGCTTTTTTAGTTAGCTTAGTATATAATCCGCCACCTTATTTTTGTTTTGTTTTCTTAGGTGATATATGAGTGTTGATGCAATTGGTTTGTCGGCCAATTTATTAAAAGCGGTTAAGGTATGTGGTTATAAAAACTTAACGCCTATTCAGCAACAAGCTATTCCTATGATCCGCTCTGGCGCTGATTTATTAGCAAGTGCGCAAACTGGCACAGGTAAAACAGCTGCCTTTAGTTTGCCCATTTTAGATGCGCTAGTTAATGCGTCATCACAAAATGGCGTGAGTAATGACGGTGGACAAAACATACGAGCACTAGTGCTGACACCAACGCGAGAGTTAGCTGCACAAGTTGCTGAAAATATGAAAGCTTACAGTCAGTTTTTGCCGTTAAAAATTGGTGTGGTTTATGGTGGCGGGAAAATGCCATCACAAACCACTTTATTAAAACAAGGTGTTGATGTTTTAGTGGCAACGCCGGGGCGATTGCTAGAGCACTTAAATTTACGCAATGTTAATTTATCACAAGTAAAATATTTGGTGTTAGATGAAGCTGATCGTATGTTAGATATGGGCTTTCTAGCAGATATTGAAAAGCTGACGTTAGCGATGAAACAAAAACATCAAACGTTGATGTTTTCTGCAACCTACTCTAATAAAGTAAAGTCTTTAGCGAATCAATTATTAACAACACCAAAAACTATAGGTGTATCAAAGCAAAATTCTACCTCAGGAAAAGTAAAACAGTCGGTATATTGGGTCAGCGAAGCGCGTAAGCGTGAATTATTATCTGAGTTAATTGGTGTTAATAATTGGCAACAAGTGCTGGTATTTGCAGGAACCAAGGAAAGCGCCAATATACTTGCAAAAGAGCTGAAACTTGATGGCATTAAAGCTTCCCTTTGTCATGGCGATAAAACTCAAGGCGCTCGAAATAAAGCGTTGAGCGATTTTAGTGAAGGCAAAGTAAGAGTCTTAGTGGCAACTGATGTTGCTGCGCGCGGCTTAGATATTAACGATTTAGCTTATGTGGTTAATTTTCATTTGCCGTTTTTAGCAGAAGATTATGTTCACCGCGTCGGCCGCACCGGTCGAGCTGGAAAATCAGGTACGGCAATCTCGTTAGTGAGCCCTAAAGATGAACGTTTTTTAGAAAATATTGAAGCTCTTATTGGTCGTCAATTTGAGCGTATAATTGTACCGGGCTATGAGTTGAAAAAAGATGAATTATTAGCGCATCAACAAAGTACTGAGAAACGTGCTAGTAAAAATCGTTACCGTGCTAATCAAGAAAAAAATCAAGCCATAGCAAAGAAAAGAGCAGCCTCGTCAAGTAATAAAAAATACAATACAAAAATTAAAAAGAAGCGTTAACGCTTCTTTAAAAAGTTAATATCAGTTTAATATATAAAACCTATTTTTTAGTGACGATTAAACAACACTTAAGCGTTTTGACATGTTCATTTTTTGACGGTAGAGCGCTTGATCGGCACGTTCAAACAAAGTGCTCTCATTATCGGCTCTATTCATAAATGTTGTACCTAAACTACAGCTTACTTGGTATTTAGCTAATAACACATTAGTTTTTAGCGACTTATCAATTCTACTTTGTATGATATCTAACGCGTATTCACTGGCATTTTCGACAATAATGGCAAATTCATCACCGCCAAAGCGAAAAATACTATCTGAATCACGTATGCAAGTGCCTAGAATATTAGCAAATTGAATTAATACTTGATCACCAGTGCTATGACCATATGTATCATTGATTGCTTTAAACTTATTTAAGTCCCCTAAAACTAAACCCACTTGGGCATGATGGCGGTTTGCATTATGCATAGCTCGTTTTAGTTGTTCATCAAAATAACGACGATTACCAAGCCCAGTGAGACTATCTTGCATAGCCAGTTGCATTGCTTGATGGTATTGCAAAGCATTTTTCAATGGGTACAAAACTATTTGATGAATGCGCTGTAAGTCTTTGTAATGACGCATACTAATTGGTTTATCTATGCTATAGCTGACGGTACCAATAAATTCGTCATTAAGCTTTAATTCAAACTGACGTTCATGTTTTGCTTTGCGACTACCGCGCAATGTTTTGCAAACCATTTTACTTTTAAAGTACAAGCCTGAAAACTTTATATAACGAGCGGCTTCCATAGCAAAAATATCAAGCAGTTTATCTAAATCCAGGGTTGTTTGTAGCTGTTCTAATAAGCTTGAGGTATTGTTGTTATCAGAGCTGATGCTGTTGGCTAATACATTAAATGCATTTAATGATGGAGCTGTATTATCAAGTATATTCAATGTTTGCATACTTGTGCCTCTTATTTAGTTGCTTAGTTGTCAATGTGTTTCAATGGTTATTGAGCTGCAAAAAGTATTCCAAACAACAATTGTTTTTAGCAGCTAAAATATAAGTGTTTTTATTTTTGATAACTGTTTGATTATTCTTTTATTTATTGCCAGAATTAGCGTAAGCTTATTTTGATTTTTTTAGTAAGTGTCGATTGTCATTTACTTGACGGCAAAAAATTGCCATATGGCAATACTGCCATCAACCTCTAAGGAGCCTATGTGAGCGGTCACCTTGAAATACTCGCTATATTATCTAGTGCGGTTTTGATCGTCTGGATGTTTCGTCGTTTAAAATTACCCGCAATTTTAGCTTACTTAATCGCAGGTATGCTGGTGGGGGAACACGGCTTAAACTTAGCGCAAGATCATGTTGATTATGAAAACTTTGCAGAGCTTGGTATTGTTTTTTTGCTTTTCACTTTAGGGTTAGAATTTTCTTTACCTCGATTATTGGCGATGCGGCATTTAGTGTTAGCTGTTGGCAGCTTGCAAGTGGGTATATCCCTGTTTATTTTCATGATTGCAGCGATGTTTTTTGGCTTAAGCTTTGAATCAGCATTTGTTGTTGGCAGTATTCTCGCCTTATCATCAACGGCTATTGTTATTCGTCAGTTAAGTGAAACTGGCGCGATGAAAAGAAAATCAGGTCAACTGTCGGTCGCAATTCTTTTATTCCAAGATGTGGCAGTAGTACCACTGCTGATTATCATTCCAATGCTAGCACTCGATGGTGAATCATCGATGTTATGGGCACTGGTTATTGCCATTTTAAAAGGTGTTGTGGTGGTTTCTTTGCTGCTCTTTATTGGCAAGTGGCTACTACCTAAGTTGTTTAATGTTATTGCCAGAGTAAGAACCGACGAACTCTTTGTTTTAACTACATTGTTAGTTACCTTACTTGCTTCAGCATTAACCCAATGGTTTGGTTTATCTATGGCTTTAGGCGCTTTTCTAGCAGGTATGATGTTAGGAGAAAGTGAATATAAGCACCAATTAGAAGCGGATATCAGACCTTATCGCGATATTCTATTAGGTTTATTTTTTATTACCGTTGGCATGAAGTTAAATGTTGGTTTGTTGTTATCATCACCTTTGAACTTACTGGCACTGATGCTGAGCTTTATGTTAGTTAAAGTTATTGTTATTAAAATTTTAGCCAGTCGGGCAGGGGAGTCGTCTAAAGATGCTTGGGCATCAGGGATAATGTTAGCGCAAATGGGCGAGTTTGGTTTTGTGCTTATTGCTCTGGCTAACCAAGTGCAATTATTACCGATAGATGTTTCATCAATGCTGCTTGGGGCAGGGGTTGTCTCAATGGCAATTACCCCTTATATGATAGATCGTGCTCGTTCATGGTCGATATTTTTAAGCCAAGAAAAATCACCTCAAACAAACGATTTGGAACAATTATCCGAGAATAAAGACTTGAAAGATCACGTTATTATTTGTGGTTTTGGTCGTATAGGGCAAACGGTTAGTCGCTTTTTAAAACAAGAGACTATAGATTTTGTTGCCATCGATATTGATCCTTTGCGTACTCGTAAAGCCCGAGAAGCAGGAGAAAATGTATTGTTTGGCTCTTCAAGACAAACTGAATTATTAAATGCCGCGCATCTATCTCAAGCTAAACTTGTGGTTATTGCTTTTGGCGAAGACAAACAATCAGTTGAAGTGATTCAAAAAGTACGTTCGCTATCACCTGAGGTGCCTATCTTAGTGCGTACTCGTAACGATGATCACTTAGAAATGTTGCATGATGCTGGTGCTAACGAAGTTGTGCCTGAAAGCTTAGAAGGCAGTTTAATGTTGGTTTCACAGGTACTATCGTTAACCGGCGTACCTTTTTCTCGAATTATGCGGCGAGTCCAACGAGAGCGAAAAAATCATTACAACCACTTACATGGCTTCTTTCAAGGCGAGCATACTGATATGAGCCCAGCAGCCATTGATCGAATTGAATTTGCCCATGCAATTTTAATTAACACCGACTCATTTGGTTGTGGTCGAAGTATTGAGTCATTAAGTTTGGCTAAAAAGCGTGTTCATGTTGTTGCTTTACGCCGCGATAACATTGAATGTGAATCACCCGATGAAAGTACCTTATTGCAAGCGCAAGATACCTTAATTGTTCGAGGCAAACCAAGGCGTGTTGAACGTGCAGAGCGTTTTGTCCAAGAAGGTGCTTAAATTAAACTATGTTAGCTTAAGTTTATGCGTTGTTAATGTAACCTGAGCTCGGCTTAATAAATGTTACTCTAGCTGCTACTTTTACTTACTCTGCGTTAAATTCACTTGCAATAGGCAAGCTATTGACGCGTAAATTTTCCTTGAATTAAACAAAACTATCAAGCTAGAGAAGGTGATGATTTATTTATATGTAAATATCAATACGTTAATCACCTCTTAAACCGAGTTCAGGTTAATGTACTCTTTTACCGTCGACCCAAGTTTGTAATACTTGGGTTTTCCATATTTCAGTGCTATCAATCTTAAAAATATCTTGATCAAGTAAAATAAAATCAGCTTTTTTATTTTGTGCTAAGCTACCGATGATTTTTTCTTGATGGGCTGCGTAAGCGCCATTGAGAGTAAAGCTTTTAAAGGCCTGTTTAATCGACATTGCATCTTTAGCTAGCCAACCTGATTCAGGTTGATTTTGATGATCTTGTCGGGTAACACTGGCATGTAAACCAAAGAAAGGATTGGCAGACTCGATAGGAAAATCAGAGCCACCAGCAATAATGGCATTGGCTTTAATCAATTTTTGCCAGGCATAAGCCCCTAAAATTCTTTTTTCGCCTAACCTATCTTGTGCCATGTTTTTATCACTAGTTGCATGAGTCGCTTGCATTGAAGCAATAACGCCGAGCTTGGCAAAACGAGGGATATCTTCTACACGCAATATTTGTGCATGTTCTATTCTATGACGCATTTGCTTAATTTTTTCGTCACTTATAAATTGTTGATAAAGATCTAATACTATTTTATTGGCATTATCACCAATAGCGTGTGTATTGACTTGAAAACCAGCATTGATTGCTGTTTTTATTAATAGCGCTAAGGTTTGCTGATTATAAAGTAATAAGCCTTTGTGGTCGGCTAAATCTGAATAGTCTTCAATTAAAGCAGCGCCACGGCTACCTAGAGCGCCATCGGCTGATATTTTGACACTGTTGATCATGAACTTATCATCTGGGCTTTGAAAATGTCCTTGTGCTAATATCTTATTGAGCTGTTTATCATTGACATCAATCATGGCATTAACTCTTATGGGCATTTTGTTTTCAGCCGCTAAGGTTTTATAAGCGTTAATATTAGCATTGCTAATGCCGGCATCATGCACAGAAGTTAAGCCAACTGTAGCGAGAGCGTCCATTGCTTTAATTAATGCTAGTTTCATTTCTTCTGCTGAAATTTCTGGAATATTATCGGTGATCAAATTCATGGCATTATCAATGAAAACACCGGTAGGATTACCTTTAGCATCTTTGATTATTTCTCCACCGTCAGGTGAAACTGAGGTGCGGTCTATGCCTGCCAATTGCATTGCTTTGGTATTTGCCCAACCTGCATGACCATCGATTCGTTTAAACCATATAGGGGTGTTCTTGAAATACTCATCTAATGAGATCGCTTGTGGGTATTGTTTATTTTTCCATAAAACTTGATTCCAACCACGGCCAAGCAACCATGTTGAGCCTTTATTTTTCTGATGATAGACCACAGCTCGCTGTATTGCTTCTTGTTCAGATAAAACACCGTTTAAATCAACCTGCATTAAGCTTTGACCATAAGAAAGTACATGGCCATGGGCATCAATTAAACCGGGTAAAAGAGTTTTGCCATGACCATCGATGATCAAAATATTTTCTTGAGGCAATGTCTCTGTTGAATTGAAAAGTTTATCTATTCTATCATCGGTAAACTGTATGGCAGAAAATTGAATTAATTGGTTGCTATCATCGAGTGTGTAGCCATTAATATTTTTAAACAGGGTCGTCTGAGCTAAGCAAGAAAAGTGAATTAAAGTAGTAAAGATAAAAGCGCTGATTTTTTTCATTATTATATTCTGCTTATATAAGATTTTTATTTATATTAAATAGTTGCCCTTAATACGCAAGCTTAATTAGCTTTTATTGTTGTTTATTCTGACTATTACTACTAACAGGATACAAGTTTAAAAAGTGCTTGATTTGATTTTCTTGCGCCATGGCATCTTCAAAGCCAAGTTTTATCAGTTCACTACAAAAATTTTTTTCAAATAATAAATAGCTAACCATACTTGATTCTGAATCATTGCTGATGCCGACACTTCGCAATAACAGTCTTACCGGTAAGGGTAAGTCGTTATAGTAATTTAAGGCGATGGCATTGAAATCGTGGCTTGGGTTGATAATAAAGCTGTCGATATGTTTTAAGCCTTCCATACTGGATTTTTTACTTTTGGGTATAAATTTTAATGTTTCATTAACCCGTGCCATTCGTTCTAAATCGCTGTTCATGGTATCGGAAAAAACTGAATCGAGTAAATGCCCTGCAATAGTAGCGGCTGTTGGTGGGTGGGGATTATTTTCATTCACATGAGCAAGCTCTTTAGGTTGATCGACCCCAATTACAAAAATACGCTTGGCTCCAAGGTGAATTGCGGGGCTAAGTGGAGATAACTGATGTACAGAGCCATCACCATAATGTTGACTTTTAATTCTTATTGATGGAAAAACCAATGGAATGGCAGATGATGCCATCAAATGATCACTATTTAATTGTGTCGCTTGTCCGCAACGTTTTGCTCTTTGCCATGGCGTTATATTATCATCAGCTTGATAAAAACTAATTGAGTTGCCTGTAGTATAACTTGAAGCCGTAACGGCAACTGCAGACAGGTTACCGCGTAAAATGTTATTATCAATTCGTTTAAAGCTCATCACAGAATTAAGTAGCTGCCTTAGCGGTTCACTGTTTAATAAAGAGCGTGGTAATTTATTAGCATAGTCTGCTTGAAAACTTGCCAGTATTCCTTTACCAATATGCCCGAAAACACCTTGGGTATCATTATAATATATTTTGCTGGTGTCTAAATTTTTCCACATCCATTCTAATTTTTTAACTCCTAATTGAAAGCATGAAGCATAACAACCTAAAGCGGTGCTATTAATAGCACCAGCAGAAGTGCCGCACAAAATAGGGAAGGGAATCGCATGATTTCTGGGGATGAATTTAGCGATGGCAGAAAGTACACCAACTTGATAAGCCGCACGTGCGCCCCCGCCAGTGAGTACTAAGGCATTTTTGCTTGCGACATAATTACGTCTTTGAACCATAGCTTATTATTATTACTAAATTAGAAATTTATTCGGAGATACTTAAAGTGTAAGAGTTTTTTATTGTTACTGCTAGCTAAGCCCTGTAATTGAAACAAAAATATAGCCATAAAGTTTTATTTTATGGCTGTATACTAAGAAAGAGTGGTAGCTGAGGATTATTACTATGAAAAATTTATTAACCGCCAACACGTGCATTGGCAGCATCAAGTAGCGGTTGTGAGCCTGATTGTAAAGCATCTAAATTAGCTGAAACAACTTTCTTAGGTAATTTACGAATGATTAATGAGCCTGTAGCTACAGAGCCGTTCACTGATGCAAATATTAATATATTTTGACCATTACATTGAATGCCGTCAAAAATGCGACGAATTTTCAACTTATTCGTTTTTAAAAATGAACGCATGCGCTTTTTGTCATCGGCTGCTACATATTCACAGATACTTTGCGCAACATTAGCGGCGTGTGTCAGCGGTGCTAGCACAGTATACGATAGTATTAGTATCGAAATGATAAAAGTAATTACTAATTTTTTCATTTTAGCATCCTTTAAATATCAATAGATTGATAAACGAAAAACCACATTTTTGCTCGCTAAGCACTTAGCTTTTGTTCAACGCTCTAAGTTTAAATTCTTAAGTTGCTGGTTTTATATAATACCTTTCTTAATTATGAGTATCGTCAATAGAATGTGAAATTGCAAATAACAGTTTTGCTGTAAATTGAAGAAAAAAAAGCCAGCTATAAAGCTGGCTTTTTAAAATGACATAGAATTATTAACAATTAACCTTCTACTGTCCACTGTTTTACCTAAGGTGAAAAAGCGTTAAGCAGTATGCCTAGTTGAAAATAATTTATTAGCTGCTAACACGTTCGTTTGCAGCATCAATCAATGGTTGCGATCCAGTTTGTAAAGCAGCTAAGTTAGCAGAAACAATTTTCTTCGGTAATTTACGAATTATCAAAGAACCTGTATTTACTGAACCGCTAGTCGATGCAAACTCTAATAAGTTTTTACCATTACACTGAATACCGTCGAAGATACGACGAATTTTTAATTTATTCGTCTTTAAAAATGAACGCATGCGTTTCTTGTCGTCAGCAGCCACATACTCACATATACTTTGTGCAATGTTCGCAGCTTGTGCTTGAGGCGTCGATACAACAGACGTTAATGTTAAAACAGTGATGGTAGAAGCTATTAATAATTTTTTCATTTTAAAAACCTTTTATATAAATGGATTATTAAAAGAAAAAACCACGGGATGTACCTATTAACGAGGTGACTCCGCTGCCGTAGATTTGTCAATATCATAATTAATATTTTCAAACCCCGTAGGCCGGTGGTTTTGCGTAATACGTTTTCGCGTATTTTGCCTTTTCTTTGTCAAGATTAAGTATCGCTAAAAGTGTAACAGATTGCAACTATATTTATAATTAATTGTTTTTATTGGTTAATGTGATTTTTTTATTAGTTGTTTATTCAAATTTCATTTCTTTAATATCGCCTGTTACAACTAATTCACCTGTTGTTAACTTTACTATTTCCTCTACTGAAACACCGGGGGCGCGTTCAAGTAAATAAAACTTTCCGTCTTTAATTTCGATAAAAGCTAAATCAGTGAGCACTTTCTTTATACAGCCTTTACCTGTTAAGGGCAGAGTACAATTACTTAAAAGTTTGGATACTCCATGTTTTGAAGCGTGGGTCATAGTAACTATAATGTTATCAGCACCGGCTACTAAATCCATCGCTCCCCCCATTCCTTTAATAAGTTTTCCTGGGATCATGTATGAGGCGATATTACCATTTACATCAACCTCAAAAGCGCCTAGTACGGTTAAATCTACATGGCCACCACGGATCATGGCAAAAGATTCGGCTGAATCAAACACTGATGCGCCAGTTGCCATAGTGACTGTTTGTTTGCCCGCGTTGATTAAGTCAGCGTCAATTTCGTCTTCGGTGGGAAATTGTCCCATGCCTAAAAGACCATTTTCAGATTGCAACATAACTTCCATCCCTTCTGGGACGTAATTAGCAACAAGTGTTGGAATACCAATACCTAAATTAACGTAATAACCATCTTGAAGCTCTTGGGCAACACGTTGTGCAATTTGTTCTCTTGTTAATGCCATGATTATGCTCCCTTGGTTGTGCGAACGGTGCGTTGCTCTATTCGCTTTTCAAATGTGCCTTGAATTACACGATCAACATAAATACCTGCGGTATGAATTTGATCTGGTGCTAACTCGCCCGGCTCAACGATTTCTTCTACTTCAACGACAGTAATTTTGCCAGCGGTTGCTGCTAACGGATTAAAATTACGTGCGGTTTTTCTAAAAATTAAATTACCAAATCGATCTGCTTTCCACGCTTTAACTATTGCAAAGTCACCGACGATTGACTCTTCTAAAATATAATCACGACCTTTGAACTGTCGTTCTTCTTTACCTATTGCGACAGGAGTTCCATAACCTGTTGCGGTAAAAAAGGCGGGAATACCGGCACCGCCAGCGCGCATTTTCTCAGCCAATGTGCCTTGAGGTGTTAACTCCACTTCTAACTCGCCTGACATCATTTGACGTTCAAATTCAGCATTTTCACCAACATAAGAAGCAATAATTTTTTTTATTTGACGCTTAGGTAATAAAATACCTAAACCAAAATCATCAACACCACAGTTGTTAGAGACTAAAGTTAAACCTTTAGTACCTTTGCGCTTTATTTCATTGATTAAGTTCTCGGGAATTCCGCACAAACCAAAACCGCCAGCAAGCACTGTCATATTGTCGCTAAGTCCTGCCATGGCTTCTTCATAGCTTGAGACTACTTTGTCAAATCCTGCCATTATCTTCTCCTGATAAATTTTATATAGCTTGGCATAAGTGGAGTGAGTTCCGATAATGCCATGCAAACCGTATTAATACTTATTTGGAATTATTCTTTTGGGCTCAATTTTTTTGCTAAAAAAGCATTCGATACTTTTGATATGGGGGCTTTGCCGAGCTTATCGCTAATAAACCAACCCGCATTTAGTAAGCTTTCAAAATTGATGCCTGTGCTAATGTTTAAACCATTAAGCATATAAACCACATCTTCAGTGGCAACATTGCCTGATGCACCTTTAGCATAAGGACAACCACCTAAACCTGCTACCGCGCTATCAACAACGCTAACGCCCATTTGCAGCGCAGCGTATATGTTGGTTAATGCTTGTCCGTAGGTATCATGAAAATGTACTGCGAGTTTATTGATTGGCACGCGGGCACTAACGGCTGTAATCATTTTAGTGACGTTAGATGGAGTACCAACACCAATGGTATCGCCTAGAGATATTTCATAACAGCCCATTTGATATAATTTTTCTGCGACATCTGCTACTTGCTCAGGATCAATATCACCTTCATAAGGGCAGCCTAAAACACAAGAAACATAGCCACGTACTTTAATATTGGCATTTTTTGCTGCTGTCATAATAGGCGTAAATCGGGCTAAACTTTCTTCAATTGAACAATTAATGTTTTTTTGACTAAAGCTTTCTGATGCCGCGCCAAATATGGCTACTTCATCAGCGTTCACTGTCATTGCCGCTTCAAAACCGCGCATATTTGGCGTGAGCGCAGCATAAGTAACATTATTTTTTCGGTTCATTTTTTCGAAAATTTCAGCCGATGTTGCCATTTGTGGCACCCACTTAGGTGAAACAAAACTGCCGCTTTCTATATAGCTAAGCCCAGCATCTGCTAATTTTTCTATTAAGGCAATTTTATCATGAGCACTAATTGGTGTAGCTTCGTTTTGCAAGCCGTCTCTTGGGCCTACTTCAACTATTTTTATTTGTGCAGGTAAGTTGTTGTTCATCTTGCTACCCTACTTATTCAGAACTTGGGGTGAATGCTAACAATGCGGCACCACCATCGACCATATCGCCACTGCTAAAGAATACTTCATCAATAGTGCCATCACTTGGCGCTTTAATAGTATGTTCCATCTTCATTGCTTCCATAATAACTAATGGTTGATCTTTACTTACTGTTTCACCTGCATTGACTAATACACTGACCATGGTGCCATTCATCGGTGCTGTCAATCCACCATGACTATCATCATTTTCATGTTGACCACAGTCAGGTTGAACATGGGAGAAGTTAAAAGCACCGTTACTACGATATACAGTGACATTATTATCTTCATTACAAATCGTTGCTTGGCTTCGATGACCATTGATATTTGTGGTGATTATGATGTTGTGATTATCAGTAGAGGCGTTTATCTGCCCCTGACAATCGTATTGCTTACCATCGATTGTTACTAGGTAATAAGCATCATTACCTTGACGTTTTTGCTCAACAGTTACCATATATTCAATGTCGTTGTGAGTTAACACTAATGTATGATTATGGGCTTCATTTAAACGCCATGCATTTGCATGATGCCAAGGTGAATGAGGATCATTACCTTGACGAGCAACTTGCTGGGCTTTTTGCTCTTGTGCTAACACTAAATATAAAGCGGCTATCGGCAATTCGTTTAATAATGCTTGCTGATTATCATGAAAAATAAGGTTATGATTCTTTTCAATAAAGCCGGTATCAATATTTTCTTCAATAAAAGGTTTTGAAGTTGCTAAGTTGTAGAGAAAATCTATATTAGTGGTAACACCATTGATGCGGTATTCGGTTAAAGCTTTACTCAGGCGTTTTAACGCTTTCTCGCGGTTTTCATCCCAAACAATAAGTTTGGCAATCATAGGATCATAATAAACACTTACGTCATCACCTTGGCGTACACCAGTATCTATCCGAACATGCTCACTTGTTTGTGGTGTTTGCAATAAGCTTAATTTACCTGTGGCAGGTAAAAAGTCGTTATTAGCATCCTCGGCATAAATTCGTGCTTCAAACGCATGACCGTTAAGTACAAGTTGAGCCTGTGTTTTTGGTAGTTTTTCACCTGCAGCAACACGTAGTTGCCATTCAACTAAGTCTTGGCCGCTGATCATTTCTGTAACAGGATGCTCAACTTGCAGACGAGTATTCATCTCCATAAAATAGAATGAGCCGTCCACATCTAATAAAAACTCAACAGTACCAGCACCTTGATAGCCAATAGCTTGTGCAGATTTAATGGCAGACTCACCCATTTTAGCACGTAGCTCTTCACTCATACCAAAGGCAGGAGCTTCTTCAATGACTTTTTGATGACGGCGCTGAACCGAACAATCACGTTCAAATAGATAAACCGCATTTTGATGGTTATCACAAAACACTTGAATTTCAACATGACGAGGTTGAGTTAAATACTTTTCGACTAACATGGTATCGTCGCCAAAAGATGAGCTCGCTTCACGTTTTGCTGCCGCTAAGCCTTCATCGAATTCTTGTTCACTCCACACTTGACGCATGCCTTTGCCGCCACCACCTGCTGTAGCTTTGAGTAAAACCGGATAACCCATATCATCAGCCGCTTTTTTGATGATATCTCGCGATTGATCATCTCCATGGTAACCGGGTACTAAAGGTACATTGGCTTTTTCCATAATATTTTTGGCAGCAGACTTAGAGCCCATAGCTTCAATAGCAGCAACAGGAGGGCCAATAAAGGTAATGTTTTGCTTTGCACATTCACGGCAAAAGTCAGCATTTTCAGATAAAAAACCATAGCCGGGATGAATTGCTTGCGCGCCAGTTTTTATTGCAGCCGCAATCACTTTATCCCCTAATAAATAGCTTTCTCTTGAGGGAGAAGCGCCGATATAAATAGCTTCATCAGCCATATGAACATGTAAAGCGTTTTTATCAGCATCAGAGTATACGGCTACCGTTAATACGCCCATTTTTTTCGCTGTTTTAATAATGCGACAGGCTATTTCACCACGGTTAGCAATTAATATTTTATTGAACATGTTAAATCCCAGTAATATTTTTTATTTTTGCCAATTTGGCGAACGTTTCTCAAAAAAAGCACTTAAGCCTTCTTGTCCCTCATCAGATACTCTAATAGCAGCAATTCGCTCACTGGTATCTGTTAATAAGGCGTCATCAATAGTTTGATAAGCCACATCTTGGCTGAGTTTCTTTGCTTGTCGCCTCGCTTGGCTACCATTGGCCAATAATTTGGCGATCATGGCATCAACTTCGTTTGTTAAATTTTCATGTTCAACAACTTCATCAACTAATCCTAGTTGTTGAGCTTTATCTGAAAAAAATCGTTCAGCAGTTTGAAAATAACGGCGACTGGCTTTTAAACCTATCGCATCAACCACATAAGGACTAATAGTGGCAGGAATTAACCCCAGTTTTACTTCACTTAAACAAAAACTTGCTTTAGTGCTAGCAATAACAAGATCACAACAACTAGCTAAACCAACAGCGCCGCCAAAAGCAGCCCCTTGAATTTTTGCTATAGTGGTTTGTGGTAAAAAATTTAATGCTTTTAACATTTGCGCTAACGCATTAGCATCTTTTAAGTTATCTTCATAACTATAACTAGCCATGCGCTTCATCCAGCCTAAATCAGCACCAGCACTGAAACTTTTGCCATTAGAGGCGAGCACCATGATCCTAATATCATCACGTTGACTAATCTCATTAAAGACATGAGTTAATTGTTTGATAATTTCATCATCAAAAGCATTATGTTTGTCGGGGTTATTCAAGGTTACCGTAGCAACACCTTGCTTATTTACTGCAAATAGCACTTTTTCATTGTTCATTTTATTGACCTGCAATTTTCAAGACGCCTTACATACGGAAGATGCCGAATTTAGAATCTTCGATAGGCTTGTTTAGTGAGGCTGAAATGGCTAAGCCTAAGACCTGACGAGTATCAGCAGGATCGATAATGCCATCATCCCATAAGCGTGCAGAGGCATAATAAGGGTGACCTTGGTGTTCGTAATTGTCGATAATCGGTTGCTTGAAACTCTCTTCTTCACTCGCTGTCCATTGTTCACCTAGCTTTTCTTTTTTATCGCGCGTTACTTGCGCCATAACCCCCGCAGCTTGCTCGCCACCCATCACAGATATACGCGCGTTTGGCCACATAAATAAGAAACGTGGATCGTAAGCGCGACCACACATGCCGTAGTTGCCTGCGCCAAAACTACCACCAATTAATATGGTAAATTTAGGTACTTGAACAGTAGCAACTGCTGTGACCATTTTCGCGCCATGTTTAGCTATGCCGCCTGACTCATATTGTTTGCCAACCATAAAACCGGTAATATTTTGCAGAAATACCAGAGGAATTTTTCGTTGACCACAAAGTTGAATGAAATGCGCACCTTTCTCTGCAGACTCACCAAATAACACCCCGTTATTCGCGACAATCCCTACCGGATAGCCGAATATGTGGGCAAAACCGCAAACTAAGGTGTTACCATAAAGTGCTTTGAATTCACTAAATTCACTACCGTCAACAACGCGAGCGATAATTTCTCGAACATCATAAGGTTGGCGAGTATCCTTAGGAATAATGCCGTATATATCTTCACTTGAATATTCAGGCTCAACAACTTGCTCAATTTTAATATTGACAGCTTTCGTTCTATTAAGGTTTTTAACCGCTGAGCGTGCTATGTCTAAAGCGTGATGATCGTTTTGGGCATAATGATCAGTAACACCTGAAGTTCGGCAATGCACATCAGCACCACCTAAGTCTTCTGCACTCACGACTTCCCCTGTGGCTGCTTTTACTAAAGGTGGGCCAGCTAAGAAAATAGTGCCTTGCTCTTTAACAATAATTGACTCATCAGCCATAGCAGGTACATAAGCGCCACCCGCTGTACATGAGCCCATTACCACGGCAATTTGTGGAATATTGTTAGCGGACATATTAGCTTGATTAAAGAAAATACGACCAAAGTGCTCTTTATCAGGAAATACGTCATCTTGGTTGGGTAAATTGGCGCCACCCGAGTCAACTAAATAAATACAAGGTAAGTTGTTTTCTTGGGCAATAGCTTGAGCTCTAAGGTGCTTTTTTACCGTTAGCGGATAATAAGTGCCACCTTTTACGGTGGCATCGTTTGCTACAATCACACATTCTTGACCACCGACACGACCAATACCTGTGATAATGCCTGCGCTTGGCACATTATCATCATAAACTTTATAAGCAGCAAGTTGGGAAAACTCTAAAAAGGCAGAGCCGTCATCGAGTAATGCATTCACTCTGTCTCGAGGTAATAATTTACCGCGACTTAAATGACGCTCACGCGAGCGCTCACCACCACCTAACTTAATTTCAGATAGTTTTTCACGCAAATCTTCAATTTGAGTTTGCATATGAGCAGCATTGTCTAAAAAATCTTGGCTGCGGGTGTTTATTTTACTTACTATTTTTGCCACGGTAATAAACCTTTTATCGCTTTGAAATTATAACGGTTCAACTTTAAGCTGTATTGCTCAATTAAAAGGAAAAAGCACGGAGTTGATGACTATCAATGAGTACTTTTGACGAATTAATTGTGCATTACAGCAACAAGGTGAGTAGTTATTTAGATTCGTTGAACAATTCTCGCCCTATTAGCATACGGCGAATTTCCGATGTTCCAGCACCAATTTCATATAATTTAGCATCACGTAATAAACGCCCGGCAGGAAATTCATTGATGTAACCATTACCACCGAGTAATTGAATGGTATCAAGTGCCATTTTGGTTGCCAATTCAGCAGCGTATAAGATCACCGCAGCAGAATCTTTACGGGTTGTTTCACCGCGATCACAGGCCGCAGCTACCATGTAAGCATAAGATTTGGCAGCATTCATTTGCGTGTACATATCGGCAACTTTGCCTTGTACTAATTGAAATTCACCAATCGACTGACCAAATTGTTTTCTGTCATGAACATAAGGCACAACTAAGTCCATGCAAGCATCCATAATACCTAATGAACCACCTGATAAAACTACGCGTTCATAATCTAAACCGCTCATTAGTACGCGAACACCTTTACCTTCTTGTCCTAAGATGTTTTCTGCAGGTACTTCACAGTCTTGAAAAACCAGTTCACAGGTATTTGAGCCGCGCATACCCAATTTGTCTAATTTTTGATGACGAGAAAAACCAGGGTAGTCACGCTCAACAATAAAGGCAGTAATACCTTTTGAACCAGCGCTTGTATCAGTTTTAGCATAAATGACATAGACATCGGCATCAGGACCATTGGTGATCCACATTTTGTTGCCGTTGAGAATGTATTTATCACCTTTTTTGTCCGCGCGAAGTTTCATGCTAACAACATCACTACCCGAATTAGGTTCACTCATGGCTAATGCGCCAATGTGCTCACCAGTACAAAGTTTAGGTAGGTATTTTAACTTTTGCTCATGTGAACCATTTTTACGTAATTGGTTTAAACATAAATTTGACATTGCGCCATAACTTAAACCGACAGAGGCAGAGGCACGCGATATTTCTTGCATAGCAATAATATGCTCTAAATAGCCTAGACCAGAGCCACCGTATTCTTCTTCAACCGTCATTCCTAAAAGGCCCATGTCGCCAAATTTTCGCCATAAATCGCTAGGGAATTCATTGTCTATGTCAATTTGTTCGGCGCGAGGTGCTATTTCATCGCGAGCAAAGGCGTTGACTTGGTCTCGAATCATATCGACAGTTTCGCCTAAATTAAAATTAAGTGAGCTAAATGAAGAAATCATGGCTTTTCCTTTTGTTTGAATCTTGTTAACAATAACTATTGAGTTACAGTTATAAGTAATTGTTTGTTTTATTTAGTTAATTTTGTCAGTATGTTTTTGCAGTTATCTTCTAAATCGTTAAGTTCGATCAGTACTGCATTAATGTCGTCTAACTGCTGTTTTAAATCATTTTTCTTCAAAGCAATTAACTCCATCATGCTAGATAGCTGTGTTGCACTAGACTTATCTGCGTCATAAAGCTCAAATAACCGCCCCGTTTCAGCTAAAGAAAACCCTAAGCGTTTACCACGCAATATTAATTTTAGCCTTACTCTATCTCTTTGGTTATAGATGCGGGTTTGACCTTTACGCGTTGGTGCTATCAAGCCTTGATCTTCATAAAAGCGGATACTGCGGGTGGTAATATCAAATTCTTTTGATAATTCACCAATTGAGAAACTTACTTGGATTATTGTTTTTGTTGTATTCATAATTAGTATTGGCTTTTTAAGAGAGCATTTTATAATTGAAATTACTTTACCTGAAGTTTACGTAAACGTAAAGTTTGTTGTGAGTGAGTTCAATTAAATATTTTTACTAGAGTTTAGCTTCTGTGAGTAAAAGTGAGCATATTTTTTAATAAACTCTATACTTTCGAATTATTGATAGTGTAACTAACTCATTACAAAAGCGCATAGCCTAGTATAAACTAGCACTAAAGTTTACGTTGGCGTAAACGTCAAATTAAGTTAGTCTAATACGCATATAATTTAAAATCATCTCAGTTTCTTATTTTGGAGAATCTTATGTCAACTATTGATCCTATTGTAATTGTTTCAGCGTTAAGAACCCCCATGGGCGGTTTTAGTGGCTGTTTAGCTAATGTTACGTCGCCAGAGCTTGGTGCTACGGCAATAAAAGCAGCTGTAACACAAGCCGGATTAGCCAATGATCAAATAGATGAAGTGATTATGGGCTGTGTTTTACCTGCGGGTTTAAAGCAAGCACCAGCAAGACAAGCTGCTATCGCCGCTGATTTAGCATTATCAACTGTTTGTACAACGATTAATAAAGTTTGTGGCTCAGGTATGAAAGCTGCAATGCAAGCTCATGATGCTTTACTTGCTGGTTCAATTGATGTTGCCGTAGCAGGTGGTATGGAAAGTATGAGTAACGCACCATACTTGTTGCCTAAAGCAAGATCAGGAATGCGTATGGGACATGGGCAAGTACTTGATCATATGATGCTTGATGGCTTAGAAAATGCTTATGATGGTATTTCGATGGGCTGTTTTGCTCAATCAACTGCGGATGATACTGGCTTTACTCGTGAGCAAATGGATGAATTTGCTATTCGTTCTTTATCACGTGCTAATGCGGCTATTGACAGTGGCGCTTTTAAAAATGAAATTACCCCTGTGACTGTTGTTAATCGACGTAAAGAAACAATCATTGATACTGATGAGCAACCAGGTAATGCTCGCCCTGATAAAATTCCATCTCTGCGCGCCGCTTTTAAAAAGGATGGCACAATTACAGCGGCTAACTCTAGCTCTATTTCTGATGGCGCGGCGGCGTTAGTTATGATGAAACTATCTCAAGCTAAAGCACGCGGTTTAACGCCACTATGTAAAGTGGTTGCTCATGCAACACACGCGCAAAAACCAGAAGAATTTACTGTAGCCCCTGTTGGCGCAATGAACAAATTATTAGACAAAGCAGGTTGGACAACAAGTGATGTTGATTTATTTGAAATCAACGAAGCCTTTGCCATGGTAACTATGTTAGCGGTTAAAAATATGGATTTAGACATAGAGAAGGTCAATGTGAACGGTGGCGCATGTGCTTTAGGGCACCCATTAGGCGCCAGTGGCGCACGTATTATGGTGACATTAATTCACGCACTTAAAAATAGAGGCTTAACTGATGGTAGTAAGCCAAAAGGTGTAGCGTCTTTATGTATTGGTGGCGGCGAAGCTACAGCTATTGCTTTAGAGCTTCTTTAACAGGTTAGGAACGAAAAATGAATTTTGATTTAACAGAAGACCAACAAATGTTCGCAGATCTCGCGAAACAATTTAGTGACAGTGAGTTATTGCCTAATGCTGCAAAGTGGGATCAAGAACATATATTCCCAAAAGAAGTGATAGCTAAAGCAGGTGAGCTAGGCTTTTGCGCTTTATATACACCTGAAGAAGCAGGTGGTTTAAATTTATCGCGTTTAGACTCATCGATTATTTTTGAACAACTTGCAATGGGATGTACGGCAACTACTGCCATGATGACCATTCACAACATGGCAACATGGATGATAGCAACGTGGGGTAAAGCGTCACTTAAAGATGTTTGGTGTCCTGAGTTAGTTACTGGTGAAAAGTTAGCGTCTTATTGCTTAACTGAACCAGGCTCAGGCTCCGATGCAGCATCGCTTAGAACATCAGCAAAAAAAGATGGAGATCATTACGTAATTAATGGCTCCAAGGTTTTTATTTCTGGTGCTGGTTCAACAGATATATTAGTGGTTATGGTGCGTACAGGTGAAGCTGGCGCTAAAGGTGTTTCTGCACTTGCTATTCCTGCTGATTTAGACGGTGTTATTTATGGCAAAGCAGAAGAGAAATTAGGCTGGAACGCCCAACCAACTCGCCAAATTACCTTTGATAATGTCAGAGTGCCGGTGGAAAACTTACTTGGTAACGAGGGCGAAGGTTTTTCAATGGCCATGAAAGGGCTTGATGGCGGCCGTATTAATATTGCCACTTGTTCAATTGGTACTGCGCAACAAGCATTAAATGTTGCTATGGAATATATGCAAGAGCGTGAACAGTTTGGTAAACCAATAGCTGCATTTCAAGGATTACAATTTAAATTAGCTGATATGGCTACAGAATTGGTAGCAGCTCGTCAATTAGTGCGTTTAGCTGCTTACAAATTGGATCAAAACGATGCAGAAAAAACCGCTTATTGTGCAATGGCGAAACGCTTTGCCACTGATATCGGTTTTCAAGTATGTGATGCAGCACTGCAAATTCATGGTGGTTATGGTTACATTAAAGAGTACCCATTAGAGCGCCACTTTAGAGATGTACGTGTTCATCAAATTCTTGAAGGTACCAATGAAATCATGCGCGTGATTATTGCTCGTCGTTTATTAACTGAAGGTGCAGGGCAACTATTATAAAAAAAATTTGTAGGCGGGAATTCTTTCTCGCTTTTTCAACTTATGTAATTGTAAATAAAAGAGAAGAACAATGTCAGATTATTCATCACAATATTTAATGGTAGATGTTAAAGAACATACGGCTATCGTAACCTTTAATAACCCGCCTGCTCATACTTGGACACAGCAAAGTTTAACTGACTTGCGTGATTTGGTATTAACGCTTAATGAAGATAAAAATATATACGCACTTGTATTAACAGGAAGCGGTGAAAAATTCTTTTCTGCAGGTGCCGATTTAAATGTCTTTGCCGATGGAGACAAAACAGTAGCAAAAGATATGAGTGATATATTTGGCCAAGCATTTGAAACATTATCAAGTTTTCGTGGTGTTTCTATTGCTGCTATTAATGGTTATGCCATGGGTGGTGGCTTAGAAGTAGCACTTGCTTGTGATATCAGAATTGCTGAAGATCACGCCGTGATGGCACTACCTGAGGCTAGCGTTGGTTTATTACCTTGTGCTGGCGGCACTCAAAACTTAGCACTACTGGTTGGTGAAGGTTGGACGAAGCGCATGATTTTATGTGGTGAACGTGTTGATGCCACGCGCGCTTTACAAATTGGTTTGATTGAAGAAATTATTGCTAAAGGTGAAGGTAAGTCTGCCGCTATTGCTTTGGCTGAAAAAGTCGCAAAACAAAGCCCCGTTGCTGTTGCTGCGTGCAAAACACTTATTCAAAAAAGTAGAATAATGCCAATTAGCCAAGCATTGCCACAAGAGCGTCAAGCCTTTGTTGATTTATTTGATTCAGTTGACCAAAAAGAGGGTGTACAAGCCTTTTTAGAAAAACGCAAACCCGTTTGGTTAAATAAATAAACAGGATTTTACTATGAATCAAGTCGTTTCTTTTCAAGAATTAACATGTGACAACGGTAAAAAAATTGCGGTTGCAACATTAAATTCACCCCGATCTTTAAACGCCTTAAGTGGCGAGATGATCGATTTACTTTACCCGCAATTAAAAAAATGGCAAACACAAACAGACATTGCTGCTGTGTTATTGCAAGGTGAAGGTGAAAAAGCTTTTTGTGCCGGTGGTGATATAGTTCACATGTACAATGAGATGAAAGCACATCAAGGTGATTATTCACCGGGAATTGAAGAATACTTTACCAAAGAATATCAGTTAGATTATTTTATCCATACTTTCAGTAAACCTTTTATTGTTTGGGGTAGCGGTATTGTCATGGGAGGCGGCTTAGGCATGATGGTTGGCGGCAGCCACCGAATTGTTACTGAGACATCTCGCATTGCAATGCCTGAAATAAGTATTGGTCTCTATCCAGACGTTGGTGGTAGTTACTTTTTAAATAAAATGCCTAACAACTGTGGGCTATTTTTAGGGCTAACAGGCGCTTCTATAAATGCAAACGATGCGAAATATTGTCAACTAGCTGATTATTTCCTTAGTAATGACAAAAAAGAAGCATTACTTAAACAGTTAACTCAGTTAGATTGGCAAGACACCAATGCTGACAATCACCAAAAACTGTCAAATGTACTACTCTCGTTTGAACAAGACTCAATAGCAATCATACCTGAGTCTAAATTGAACGAGCATAAAGCACTAATTGAACAAGCCACACATTTTGATAATCTTAATGAAATTGTAGATGCTATTTTAAGTGCAAACAGTGAAGACAAATGGTTTTCTCGCGCTCAAAAATCACTTAAGCACGGTAGTGCCTTAAGTGCCTCTATTGCTTACAAACAAATACAAGCAGGTAAAGTACTCTCATTAGTAGATTGTTTTAAAATGGAGCTCAATCTTTCTGTTAAGTCAGGTCAATATGGTGAGTTTATTGAAGGTGTTAGAGCATTATTAATTGATAAAGATAACGCTCCTCAGTGGCGTTTTAATTCTGTAGAGACAGTTGATGACAAGGTTGTAGATTGGTTTTTCGAATCGAAATGGTCAGATGAACAACATCCTTTGGCTAACTTAGTAACAAGATAAAATAAATAAGGAAAGGATCATGGCAAATATCGCATTTATAGGACTTGGTAACATGGGGGGCCCAATGGCCATTAATTTAGTTAAAGCAGGTCATCAAGTTTGTGTTTTTGATTTATCAGAGTCTGCGGTAGCACAAGTCGTTGCACAAGGTGCTAGTACTAAAAAAAACGCAATTGATTGTGTTAATGGCGCTGAGTTCATTATTTCTATGTTGCCTGCGGGCAAGCATGTTGAAGGGGTTTACCTTTCCCTCGAGACGGGGTTGATAAATCATATCGCTAAAGGCAGTATCGTTATAGATTCATCTACTATTGATGCTACAACTTCACGTAAGGTAGCAATTGCTTTAGCACAGCAAGGCATAAAATTTGTTGATGCACCTGTTTCAGGTGGTGTTGGCGGCGCTGTAGCGGGTACTTTAAGCTTTATGGTCGGTGGCAGTGATGATGAGTTCAATCAAGTTAAACCAGTATTAGATGCAATGGGAAAAAATATTTTTCATGCAGGGGATCACGGTGCTGGTCAAATAGCGAAAGTATGTAATAACATGCTGCTTTCTGTATTGATGGTAGGAACTAGTGAAGCGCTACAACTTGGTTTAGCCAATGGTCTAGATGCTAAAGTATTATCTAATATTATGAGTAAAAGTTCAGGGAGCAATTGGACATTAGATGTTTATAACCCTTGTCCTGACGTAATGGAAAATGTGCCGTCTTCAAATGATTACCAAGGTGGTTTTATGGTTGATCTCATGACGAAAGATTTGGGACTAGCGATGGATACTGCTGTTGATAGTAAATCATCAACACCTATGGGGGCATTAGCGCGTAGTTTGTATGCAATGCATGCTGCTTCAGGAAATGGTAGTAAAGATTTCTCCAGTATCTTTAATCTATTCAATCATCAAAATAAGTAACCATCATAAAATATTATAGAGAATATTATGAATTTAAAAAATAAAACTATTGTTATCACGGGTGGTGGTCAAGGTTTAGGGCGCACTATGGCAATTAATTTTGCTCAAAGTGGCGCCAACATTGCGCTTATTGACTTAAATGAAGAGCTGTTGCAAGAAACAACAAAACTTGTTGAGCAAAATGGCACTATGGCAAAGTACTATTTAGCTAATGTTAGTGATGAAGAACAAGTTGAAGCTACGTTTAAAGAAATTAACGATGATTTCAACGGTATTGATGGCTTAATCAATAACGCAGGAATTTTACGTGATGGCATGTTTGTTAAAGCAAAAGATGGCGTAGTCACAAAAAAAATGTCATTAGCACA
>Ga0316207_10000657_pt1 | contig 51379 bp, 80 predicted proteins | sample 6weekpyrite_MG_FD_204943 | JGI IMG/M metagenome (GOLD analysis project Ga0316207, IMG submission 204943) | Microbial mat bacterial communities from mineral coupon in-situ incubated in ocean water Damariscotta River, Maine, United States -... | ecosystem: Environmental > Aquatic > Marine >...
CAGGTCACGTCATACAGAAAGTCTTGTTCTATATTAATAGAGCCAAGAACATTACCATACAAGAGCGCAAACAGAAGGTTAGCGAGGTTGTGTGGGAGGACATGAATATCAAGGGCAGGTTCTTAGTTAGTAAGACCGAGAACGTAGCTTATTTCTACCACGGTAAGAAGTTCATTAAGATTACACCGAAGAGCAGAGAGCTACAAGTATACCTTGAGATACACTATGAGATAAACGCTTCCACTTCTTACTATAACTATGTTTCTTCTTACTTGTTTTCTATGGCCTCTACTAACGGGGTCGGTGCCCTCTTTGCAACCAGGGCTTACTTCGACGAAGAGTCTAACGTGCTTTACGTTAACAACTTCGACGGTGCAGCTTGGAGACTAGACGGTGACCACATAACGCTAGTAGATAATGGGTTCTGCGAGAACATATTCTTTATTAACGACACCACATGCTGCGAGAAGGTAGTCCCTGACTTTACTAAGTGTGACAACGCCATGAAGGACTATGTCTTTAGCAAGCCTAACTTTGCTGGCACCATACAAGAGAAGGAGACAGCAGCTTTCTTTGCTAAGATGTGGTTGTTCTCTTTGTTCTTTCCTGAGCTTATGGCTACTCGCCCTATCCTGGTCCTCGAAGGCACTCATGGCAGCGGTAAGACCACACTTTTTAAGTGTATCGAGTGGGTCATAACTGGTAGCAATGAGTGTGTGAAGGACATGCCCTTGGACGCTAGCGCCTTTCGGGAGATAGTCAGAGGGAAGAACCATGTTGTGTTTGATAATGTTGACCAGTCCTTTAAGGGTCTGGTTAACTTGTTAGCTGTCATAGCTACAGGCACCAAGGAAGTTAAGCGCATTCTTTACACAGACAATGAGAAGGCTGAGTACTGGCTTAAGTGTTCCGTAGGTATAACTACCATGAACGCTAAGTTCTTTAGAGAAGACGTAGCAGACAGGGCTATACCACTCAAGGTAGATCGCTTTGAGAAGTATGTCTCAGAAAGCTCTATCAAGGGTGACGTGCTGGCACACAGATCCCTTATATGGGGTGACCTGTTTAATAACTTGAACATAATAGTCAAGAACTTTAAGACCATGGACAAGATGAGCTTATACAAGCTAAGAATGGCTGACTTCGCTAAGCTTATACAGGCTTATTGTGGTGGGTCTTACAGTAAAGCTAACTACTATATCAATCTCATGTTTGAAGATCAATCTAGTAGGCAGCTGTCTGATAATCCTATATGGGATTGCTTGCTACCTTTTGCTAAGGATCCTAAGAACCAAGACAAGGAGTGGTCAGTTGAACAGCTCCATAAAAGGTTCACTAAGTATTCTATGCGTAACGGCATAGAGTATAGCTTGTCTGCTAAAAGTGCTAGGAAGCTGGGCTTTGAGCTTAATAAGTTAGCACCAGCTATGAACAGTGTCCTTCTAATGGAGAGGAAGAAGAACTCAGGGAAGATAACATGGACCTTCAACCCCCACTATTAAAAGCGGGTGTCGAAGAACCACTTATCCCTTTCCTCTTCTAAGTCCCTTTGGGCTTGCTCTTTGTAGCGTCTCTCTCTGCGCCCATCTTCAGCTGCCTCTCTCAAGCCTAAGTATAGGATGAAGAAGCAGACCACGATAAGGCCACAGCACACAGGTATCAGCATAGGTCGGTCCTTTTCTCTGTGGTCATGTTACCAAAGCATAGAGGGCCGATACCTCTCTTTATACTCTCAGGGTGTGTCAACTCTAAACCACAACACCCGCAGGTTCCATCGTGGAATACAGAGTGTTCTGTGCTGCCGTCTAACACTTTGTTTAAGACATAAGCAGCGTTAATCAGTTGGTCAGGAGGGTTCTCGAAGTTGTGAACTTCGATACCTTTCTTCCCTCTCCTTAACTGGTATAGGTAAGAGTATAGCTGTGTGTTCTTTCTATACCACACGTCCCACTTAGGTAGCTTTTCTACTACCTTCTTACCTTTCTTTAGTAGGTGCTGTTTAATCGAGAAGGTCAGGTGCCTCTTCTCTTCTCCCTCCAACCACTGCACTGTGGCTGTAGAGTTACCTGCTAACAGGTAATCAATGACCATGGGAGGGGGTATAGCCTCCCTTGGCTTGATAGAAAGCCCTAAGCGTTCCTTTACTACCTTTATCCTCGCTTTGAGGAAGGTATTATCAGGCTCACTTTTAAGCCTCCTCTCAAGCCCTTCTAATAGGCTTAAGCTCATTCTATTATCCTTTCTTGTCTACCTTAGACACTATTGTTTTCTCTACTTTAACAGCGTAGTCGTGGGCTTCCTCTAGTTTTTTCTTACTATTCTTGTAATCTTCGTTAAGTCTTTCATAGTCAGACTCTAGAGTATTTATCTTACTTTTAAGCACCTCCAACTCATTCATCTGCCTGTCTTGCTTCTCATGTCTGAAGCCTATAGCGTTTTGCCATGAGGTAAGCTCTGCTAGTAGCTGCCTACCGTTCATAACTTCTAACTTCTCTAAGTATTCTTTATCTATCATTATAAAACTCCTTTCAGTTATTGGTTTATGGAAGGTATAAACTAGGTATACCTTACGTAAATCAATTGCTGATCCCCGTTGCTTGTCTTACCATTTCCCTGGCTGTTGACACAGCATCTTCCTTGTCAGGTGTGTAATAGTTAGCCGCAGCATGGTATACCCCATTGACGTGCAGCCTAACTATATACTCACCAGTATCTTTACACTTCTTTATAGTAGTTCTAACTTCCAACTTTACCCTCCATCTCATCCGATATCTTACCGGCTCTTCTCTTTGCTGACTTCAATGTGTTAGCAGTCACAGTCCTCATGGACATGACTTGTATAGACCACACACCACTATCCCTAGTCATTACTACGTCAGTGACAGAGTCTTGGGTGTTCTTAGTCCCAGTGACTCTATCAACTATACGCTTGTCCTTAGTCATAGCTTTAACTATGTTGGTCCACTTTATTCTCTTCATTTAAGACTCCTGTTTCCACCAAGGCCTACTGAGTTACCTCTTCTTCTACCACTAGCTAACCCTGCTGAGTCTGCTCTACTGTTAGAAGGAGCGCTTCTAAGCTTGAGGTTTAGTTTGCCCCAAGTTTGTACTAGGTTTCTTTGGTTCTTATATAAAACAAGACCTTTAGTAACCTTCTCTAAAGAGAAGGAAGACAGAGCCTCGTTCACACTCTCACCGTTAGCTAGAGCTTGCTCAGCTATTTTGGTGGGGTCAGTGGCGTCTTTCTCTGCTTGTTTCTTGGCTTCTTTTAGCCTCTCCCCTATGCGAAGGGACATACCAATCTTATAGCCATTCACAAACCTACGACCTTTACCTTTTGCCTCTCTTTTAGCCCAGTATTCTACTGAGTTTATTAAGACTTCGTAGAGGTCTTTTACTAAGTCAACGTTAGACTTGTGACCGTAAACAGTCACAGAATAACCAGGACTGTAGTAGTATTCACAATTATTAGCAGCTGCTATGCCACCCACAAGCCATAGCTTGTGCTTTGCCACACGGTTAGACCGAAGCATTCTAAGTTGGACGATAGGCTCGTCCTTCTTTTGCTCCGCTCTTAGCTGGGCTTGCTCTATCCCGTGCTTAGTAATTAAACTTTGGGCACGTTTAGCGGCACTCTCAGCCTCGTGAGGGTTAGAATTAGGGTGATTGGCTATTGCTAGAAGCCTTTTCACCCTATCGAGTATCTTTTGCATGACACTCCCTTTCTATCAATGGGTTATAGGAACAGCCTCAAAAAGGGGCTGCTATCATAAGCCATTCAAAGTCTGTGTAAGCTCTCCTTGTGTCTCCCCTCTTTTCCTGTGCTTTGTCGTATGCCTTTGCTAATAGTGCAGAGTTAAACCCTCTGTACCTTATAGTAGGTCTGTAGTTTCCTTGGGCGTTTATCAATGCTTTGAATGAGTTGAACGGTGACATAGCTTTTACTATGTCGTCCAACTCTACTACCCCGTAAGGTTTCCTTACTTCCATTTACCACTCCTCTACACTGGAATTCATTAGTATCCCTTTCTCAAGGGACACCACTTTATCGAACTCCATAACCCTCGTCAATACTTCGTCTTTGTTTATAAACTCCCATGCCTCCTTTAGAGAGGAAGCCACTACTAGCACTTCCTCTCTTGTAAAGAACGCACCACCTATAAACTTATATATTTTTAGCTTATCTTCGTTACTAGACATTTCCTTACCTTTCCGTAACGGATCTTTACCTCTGTGCCCTTAGGGAAGTCCCTAATTGAGCAATACTTACCGTGTGGTTGGAACATGAAGTCCTTACCACCTTCAAAGTCCCTCAAGGCAGCCGCCTTGCTTTTGTAGTCCCGCCCATAAGCAGGTGTTAGTGTTACCATATTAATTCTCCTTTAGCTAGTTGGTTTATGAGGGGCATCCTTTAATGCCCTACGTAAAACAACTTACCGTTTCTTATATTAGAGGGAGGAAGAAACTATCTTCCCCGATTGTTTCTACTATCTCTTTGCATAGCTCCACTGAGGCTTGGTTCCTCTGGTCATGCTTTGCCTTTGACTGTGCCTTGATCCATTCCACACATAGCCTTGTAAACCCTTGTTGAAGAGTCCTATGGTCTCTTGACATGTGGTGTATGAAGGCCTTTTGTCCCTGGAATGTCCCACTGTTTATGAAGCGAGATACTCTATCGGCAAGGTCTTTGCCTTCCTTTTCAAAGGGTGACATGCACCCCTCCTTTCTAGACCTCTAAGGTCTTAAACCGTTTCTTTGCTATTCCATGGGGAGGGATATAAATATCCCGTCTTGAGTCGGCTACCGTCCCACCGTCACACAGTTTACACTGTGCACAAGTGGATCTTTTGCCTGCTTCTTCACTGGCAGGGCATAACGTAGCCCCGTCGAATTCTCCCACACCGAATACTCGGAAGCCTTTAGAGTTAGCTTGCTCCCTTTCCTCTTGATTGTGGACACTAGCCATAAAGTTTTGCCTTATAACTTTCCTTGCGTCCACTCTCCACTGGTGTGTGTAGGCTGTGTGGCCTACTTTGTGCTTTTTTAGAAGCTTGAACAGCTTCTTTAAGACCCTAGTAGGGAGAGCAGCACCGTCTCCCCAGGAACCTACTCTAACAATGTTAGGGGGGTTCCTTTCTAACTCTTTAGCAGCTTCATAGAAGCCACCGTTCACATTGCTCTTGAAGTAAGAACGCGCTAACGCGTTCACCCCTTGGGCATTGACATAACATAGCCGTGTTATGTCACCTCCTAAAGTATACGAGCCGCCCAAAGGGCACGAGCCACATACAGACATGTGACTCCCCGGAGGGACGTCTTTATTGAACATTGATTTGCCAATATCCAATGGGATAATCCAAAGACCCCAGGCCTCTTTTTTACCCGTTTTTGTGTTTCCTGCCGTCCTAAGTATCGCAACAATGTCACGACCCTTAGATAGCATAGAAGGCCCCTTATACAGGACAAACTTCTTTACTGACATAGTAACACTCCTTTCTTTATTTAACATAGCCTTGCGGGGAATCGAACCTCTCGCTTTATACCATAAAGACTACCCTTTAGTTAGGGCATGATGTCTTGTCCTGACTGTTAGGGTATGGACCTTCAGTAGTTCCCATAATGGTGTACCAAAAGTCCCTCAACTTACTCCCGTTGTTAAGGTTGCTAAAACGATTAGCTTTACTATAGGCCTCTATCCTTTAACTATCTATTTCGTCAGTATCTCATTAAAATACTCCTTTCAATTAAGACAATGATAGGGTTTCAAGGAAACCCCATCGTTGTATCAATTCAAAGCCCTGGCTACCCACTCCAGGAATAGAGGGACTTGATCGTCCTTTAGTCTCTTTTGGGCACTAGCCCCTAAGGCACAAATTGTGCCAGGGGAGTAGTAAGACAAGTGGTTTTTAAGGGATACCCTATCCTCCGGGTAGCAATCCCATGCATCTACCATTTCATATATAGGCATTATTTATCCTTTACTTAGGGCATGATTTGCCCAAAAGTATCGAGACTCTTCCGACTCTGGAGCATCGAAAGTTTCCTTTGGTGCTTGTGGCCCACCAAAGCAGGTATATAATAGACACTTATCCTCGCCATGAGGACCAGCAATGATAGTTATTTCATTGCTTTTCCTAGAAGGTCGGTCTATTAATCTAGACTTTCCTTCTCTTTTACCTCTTACCTCATAAATAACCTCGGATTCCTTTATGGGCTCGTCACCCATACAAGGACCATGTAGTCCACAGTCTAACAATCCAAGTTCCTTTGGGAATTCCATAGTTTCAATAAAGAAACCTTCCTTATCCCCGTAAGTTTTGAGTATCCACTGTATATGGCCTAAAGTTAAGCCATGATCTAAGTGAGACTCTTTAGAGATCTTTAACATCTCTATCCTCCTTTGTCAATAGGTTAATCAGAGAGCTTCCTTTCGATAGCTCCCTTGTTAAACTATTAAGCGGTGTGGTACATCAATCCGTTTTGGGTGAACACTTGGAACATGGGTCGTTCCTTTCTCTGTACAAAAACATGAGCGACATTTTAGCCACCCTTAGATCTTCCTGATAGGTTGGAAGGAGGCTATTCTTAACGATATGTTGGTCTATAACCTCTCTAATTAGCATGTATTCGTCAAAGGTCATAGCTCGTCCTCAGGAGGGAATAGATTATTCCATTCCTTAGGTGTGATACCGCTTTTGATGAACTCCCTTTCCCCTGGGGAGCATCTGGGAAAACAGTTCTGTAATAGCCTGCCTCCCCCCTCATAATCGTTTATTTCTTCCTGTGTTACAGGAAGATCCATGCTCTGGAATACACCAGAGATCATAGACTTTCTATATACTTTCATAATGGTCTTTCTTTGTAGTGCCTTGCGGCACTCTCTAAGTCCGAGAAATAGTGTCCCGCCCCTACTCCCGTATCACCGATACGGTAGGACCAAGTCACATACTCCCTTTTTGATTGTGAGAACCTTCTAAAGCCTAGGTCACAGATAACTATCCCGTAACCGTCCTTTTCTCTATATTCAAGAACCCTGGCATTGGAAGGAACAGGGGGTCTTTTATCAAACCACTCCTGTTCTTCTTTAGACATAACCACAGCTACTCCTTCTTTGACTCCCAAGTATGCAATATGTTTAGATTGTTTGTGAAGCGCCATATAATGGTATTATGGTGCTCCGTGCCTGGTATCAGTCTATCAAGATATAGGACGTCACTTACTTCGCAGAAGTGTGTAACCCTTCCTATAGACTTACCTGTAGAGATATCTATAATCTCTTCACCTATCTTTGGTCTACTACTTTCATATCGGTCCATAAAGTCTCCTTTCGGTTAGTTGTCAATGAGACACACCCCTTTCAGGGTGTGCTACGTTGATAACTTTCCTTTCAATGCCATCCCATTTCCCCCGCCATGGTTTGCCGGTCGTAATAGGCTTGCTGTGCAGCCTCTCTTAGTTCTTTAGTTACCCTAGCATAGTTAGGGCAACCCTTCTTTGGTTGTGGCTCTTTGCCTAGTCCCTCGCAAGATACGCAAGTGATATCATACATACCACTAGAATAGTTCTCGCGAAATCCAGGGTTTCTATCAAAGTCATCATAGGATAGTCCCCTATCGTCAATGTTTGGGTTCACGTAGGAACCTTTCCCGTTACAGGTATCGCAAGTAACATACTTGCACTCTACCTCTAGGGTCTCTTCTTCTTCACCCTTGTAAGACACATACTCGGCTTTCATTGTGTCTTTATCAAAAGACTCATACCATTGTTCCGTATTGTGTCTGGGGTCATTCCACCATGTCATAGGTGGCTCCTTTCAGTAAGTGTTCAAGAATACACACCCTACCTTTAGAGTGTGCAGACTTCAATACTTGCTTTTTATGACTGTGCTATCTTTAACCACTCCCTGTGGGACTTAGAGCCTTCCCTTGGCGTGATTGTTGTGTTGCTCTCGCTACACCATTGTTCGTTCTCCATGAACAGGTATTTTACCCTGCACACAGAATTATCCCACTCAAACTGGATAACCAGCTGTGAATTAGGAAGATCTACACAGACTTCTTTGAATAAATACATGGTTTGTCACTCCTGTAAAGTTAGTTGTCATTAAGAGACACTTTCTTTAGTGTCCCTTAGTGAGAACTAGTCTCTAAGGCAAGTCTCATATGTTGAGTCTATGCCTTTCTTTAGATCGTTTTCTTCCCTGAAGTGTTTACAGTGGTTAAAGTAGTGCTTTTTAAAACAGTGCCTAGCGAAAACAGCAGAGTGGTGCTCCCAATGAGAACCGTATGGTTCACAGCCTGTAAGAACATCTTGCCTATATGCGAGTTCTAATGGTCCCATGTCACCGGGCCTTTCTTTGTTAAGTTAGGTTTCTTTCAAGCACACCCCTATGGTTTAAGTGTGCGCTTGAAAGAAGCCTAGCTATTCTTTAGCTTTGCCTCTAGAGATGCAAGCCTATTTATAGCCTCGTCTATCTCAAAGTCAGACTCGTGGTGTATAGCGTAGTATAGATATATTCTAGCGTCTAACACCTCTTCCTCTAGACTTGGTTTCTCTATAAAGAGTATCATACTATTCCTTGTCATGGGTATAGCCTTTCGGTTTTTTGGGAAATTGCTTGTTAGTGAGAATCACCTCTCATTAAAGGCCTTCAAAGTCAATGTTTAGGGCTATATGGCCTTTTTCTGATATTTATATTCTCAGGGGCCTCAAAAAAAACAGGTTATAGATTTAAAAGAATCCAAAGTACAAAGATTACGTTTTTGGGCGTAACCCTATGTCTTTAATAGACTTCCAGCGTTTCAAAAACCTACTTCACAGCTCTAAACGCAGAGATTGAATTGAGAGATTTACTCTACATAGGGAGAGGGGGAATCGAACCCACCATTATACAGAACATTCTGTATATACCGTCACCCTTACTTTTCAGGCCTTTAGCGCAGCCCGATAATCTTTGGCTAAGTTAGAAAGGTGTGGGTCTAAAACCCCGGCCTCCTTTAACTTAGTTACGAATTCCATGGTGGTTATGGGCTTTTTAGGTGTGACCTTGATATACTTCGGGTTCACATAGACCCTGCCACCACAGCTTAATACTTTAACCATTGTTCACTCCATGCTAAGGTTGTAGAAATCTAGACTCACTATTCTGTGAAGCTAGATTGCTACAAACTCAGCTAGCACTGTGCGAGCTACCAAACAAAACACACTAATAAAATCAGTGTGTTAAGTTTGTATAGCCGACACAGTGCATACTGTGCAACAACTATCAGAAATTCCCTTCCCCTGCTAGGCTCTTATTTCAAGCGCTACTTACGGTTGTGGGATACGGATTATGCAATAGAGATCTTACCCCTACATTATGCACTCCTAGACGTTCGCCTATACCTTGACATATAGAGTTATTTAAGCTCTAAAGGTATAAGCTTTCTCCCTCACTATGGGGAGTTCGCCTACTAGGCTGGAAAGCTGAGTTTCCAGTCCCGCCGCAGTCTATGAACGGCCCCGCCTAATATTGCAACCACATTAAGAGTCTAGTGTAGCCTTATGCTTGATACAGCCACGCGTGTATCTCGCTATTCGCGGGGGCGTTGTCACTTTGGAGAGTTCGCCCGTTGACTGATAGAGGTTGTGTAACACTCCCTTGGTTCTTCCCGCCGATCCGCTGTGCGTATCTTATTAAACGGTGAAGGGAGAGTATGGTAGGCCAGCGAACGGTATCAAGTTAGTGTGATACTGGCTGGTAGGCCTATCATGCCGGATTTCAACCGGCTTTGGCTCCGCAGTCATGATATTGATACAGCCGTGGCTCTCATAAAGCCGGGGCCTATAGTAGGTGAGGCGGAATTGGTGCCGTGCGTCCGATCTAGTGAAGGGTCTGAAATCTGAAGCCTTGCGGCGACGCCTCCCTCCTAAGCGAAGGGTATGCCAAAGGGATAAACTAATATAGCTTGTAGGCTAGAAGCTAGGATACATGGGGTATACAACGATAAGCCTACGATACAGAGCCTGTAGGTAGCTAGTTGTTGATATCATTAGACTTACACTGGTCCGACCAGTATAAGCCTATACAGTGTATAGACTTATGACGAATGTAAAGTTAGCCTACACGTAAGATTAGCCTTACAATCGCTGTAAGCCTATACAGTATATAGAGTTATGACTGGTCCGACCAATAAAACAACTGGTCCGACCAGTTATAAACCTATGCTATGTATAGGCTTATGTAGAATGTAAAGCTAGTGATACAAGGCTATGTAGCCTCGATACGCTCCCAGGACACCAGGACACCGGGACGGGGCCGGGTGACAGAACGCCAGGACGACCACACCAGGACGACACCAGGAGCTTGCCAGGACGTCCCATGGTGACACCAGGACACCAGGACACCGGGGCACTCCCCCATGGCACCAGTGTACAAGCCAGTGGTAAGCAGTGACACAAGGGTAAGCCAGTGATACACGGTGATACACAGTGACAGCAGAGCTAAGCAGTGATCCCAATGGTAAGCGGTGTAAGCCAGTGTCACTAGTGCCAAGCACTGTCAGCCACTGTCACTCACTGTTAAACGCTGTCAGCCATTGTTATACGAGGCTTCCGAGGCTATCACTGTCTCCCACTGGCTCCCACTGGCTAGCACTGTCAAACACTAACAGACGGTGGCGACCACCGCGTATGCTATATACTAACCTTTCACAGAAAATAAAAAAATTTTTTCAAGTTGAATTCTTAGCTCGAATTTCTTAAACTGAGTAGAGAAAGGAGTTTGAATAATGACACTCATACATAGGGTCAAGTGCGACTACAAAGATTGCTACAAGACTTTCCCTGTGAAGCTTAGGATGACTGAGCACAGGCCTACTATTTACTTGTCAAACACTAACTGGGTAGTGAACGGTATACTACACTATTGTTGTGTGAGGCACTCCGAAGGCTTGCCTACTCTTACGAAGAAGGAGCAGGCTAGGTTGAGAAAGCTTAATAGTAAAGGAGCTAGTAAATGACCGACCAAAGAAGAGAGCTGGCTGGGGGTGACATGTTACCTCTGAACAAATGCTGCCCAATCCGGCAAAAGGTAGTGCTAGCTTTAGACAAAGTGTTACATGCAGATTTCTGTGGTGTGCCGGATACCGAGTTACTTTCTGTGCTACGGTTTAACCCCAACGAGAAGAACACGACTCCTACACTGTGCTTTAACTATTGCCCTTGGTGTGGAGAAGCTCTAAAGTACCCTACTGAGGACCAGATAAACTCTAACCGTAATACTAGCGTTAGACTGGTGAAAGGTAAAACCTACACCTCTCTTAATAAGGAGAACTGGTTCTGTGTGAAAGTAGACCATGAGAGGGCTATTATGTTCAGAAACTACAATAATCAAACCTACCAGTTCTTCCTTAATGGTATCTTGGATTCCAGTGACCGAGAGCTGCGGGTGCAGTTTAGGATTAACCCAGATGATCCAACCTAAGCCTAGGGTAGTAAAAACCAAGGCTATATTCGCTAAGAGACTCCTCAACACCATTCTATCACGGGGTATCTCTTACGAAGAAATATCGGCAAAAGCCGGTGTCACTTACACTAAGGTGGTGAAGTTCATAAGCAGCAATAACCAAGTAAAGCCTACCTTGGAGCAAGTTTCTAAGCTCGCTGAAGTCTTGGAGGTAGACGAGGAGTGGCTTAGAGGTTACAATGAGCCCAAGATAACCTTAGAACAGCTATACCCCGACACGCCATGGTAGGAGATAAAGACATGACCGAACCTAAAGCACCCAAAGCTGCACACCTTGCACCTGTGCAGGAGAACGCATTCCTACTACCTAGAAAGCGTAGCACACTAGCAGATGAAGAACTAACCGACGCTGAACGGGTTATGAAGGGTATCAGGCTAAAGATGACAGCCTCTGAAATGGCCCAAGAGTATGGAATGTCTGTGGGGGAGGTCAAAGCTATAAGCTACAAGATTAGGTGTGAGTGGAAAGAAAGTATTCTAGATGACTTACACACTATGATGGTAGATGAGCTTGCGTCTGTTAACGCTGACGAGAGAGACCTAAGAGTTATGTTCAATGCTGGAATGTTCTCGTTCCACACTGACCCTAGCTCTATACAAGATAAAGACTTCGTCAACAACATGACCAAGATATACTCGGCTATCTCCACTGCTCAGGATAAGAGACACGCCTTAACGGGACTCAAAGCACCTAGCAGACTAGCTGTCCACTCTACTACAGGCACGGGCTTAATCACCCAGGTCTTGACTATACTTACTTCTGTGGTCAAAGACCCTAACCAGCTTAAGGAGATCACACACCAGATGGAAGGTCTGGTGGAGAAAGGAAAGAAATGAATGAGTTCTCCCAATTACTTAATGACTTAGGCTTCACCAAGGAAACCTACGCTGAGTTCTCTAAGAAATCGTTAAACACGATACATAGAAGAACCTCTAACAGTGACTCACACTACCCAGCACCACACGAGGTGGTGTGCCTATTGAGGATGGTAAAGAATGCAAGATCAGAACGTGTCAATGGTCAAGGGCCGGATAGTAAAATTGTCTGATAAGTTATTGTTGAGTGATAGCCAAACTTTCTATAGGTACTTCAATGATAAGTTGATGTCCAGAGACATAAAGACTTGGTATGCTAGGTGGATACTAGCTAGGGAGCTGCTGTTTGTGTACAAAGGCATTTCCGCTACTGTCTCTACTAGCACTAACAGATTTGTAAGCTATCATACCTTCATGCGGGGTAGGCAATACCACTAAACTAGTAATATACAACACTAAAATAAGGAATTAACTAAGATGACAGACCAAAGAGTTATAGTAAGTTGCAAAACATTCGACGAATACCAGCGTTTAGCCCTAAAAACAGCCGTTTATCCTGATAAATGCGGCCAATTCTACTCGTTTCTAGGCCTCCCTGGGGAGGTTGGAGAGCTTCTAAATAAGGTAAAAAAGGTCCACAGAGACAGAGAAGGCGAGTATACGGACGAAGACCTGCTCTATATTAAGAAAGAGTGCGGTGATATCCTATGGTATTTATCCGATATTTGCTCCATGTTTAACCTACAATTATCAGATGTAGCGGGGCAAAACCTTAGTAAACTGCTGCTAAGGAAAGAGAATAACACTATTAAAGGGGATGGGGATGATCGTTAAGTGTTTAGAATGCGGAGAAGTGTTTGACTTGCCCGAACACCTAAGAAGGTTAAAGGTAGTCACTTGCCTTAACTGCTCTTTAGACAGTAGGAGGAGAACTAGAACCACCTTAGACAAGTTGTGTTCAGCCAGGGACAGGGTTCGTCTTAATGCCTTGGTCGGTGACAATTAATTGTTGCGCCTTTAGGCGAGCTGTGATAACCTCGTTAAGGATACGTCCTTGCGAGGTTTTATGCTGTTCAGGAAACAAAGGGAAGAGGCCAATCAGGCTGCTATGGCAGACCTGTTCAAGCTGCTCAAAGAGCAGTGTGTCTCAGCGTCTACACTCCCGACTATAGAGTGGGCCGTAGAATTTATTCCTCACTATTTTCCTGCTCCATTTAGTAAGCTACACTATTGGCTTGCTAAACAGTGCGACTTCACTGTGGCTAACCGCGAAGTCAATGTATGCGCGATTGCACCTCGTGGTAATGCTAAGTCTACATTCATAAGTCTGGTAAAACCTTTAAGGGCAGCTTGTGAAAAGACAGAGATGTATATACTCATTGTTAGCGACTCCCAGTCACAGGCAGAGAAGCACCTTGCTGCTGTAAGAACAGAGCTAACTAGCAATAGTAAGCTTGCCGATAGGTATCCTGGTGCTTGTGGGGAACCTCTAGTAGAACGCCACGATAGAATAGTGCTTAAGAATGGTGTGTGCTTAGAAGCCCTGGGAACAGGATCTAAGATTCGTGGTCGTAGACATGGTCAGCACAGACCCTCCCTTATCATTGTAGACGACCCAGAGAACGACCAGCATAGAGACTCAGCTCTACAGAGAGAGCGTAGCTGGGAGTGGTTCTCTAGAGCCTTAATGAAGGCTGGAGACGATAAGACAAACGTATTCGTTATTGGGACAGCTCTACACAGAGAGTGTCTAGTGCTACGTTTAATGGGGCGTCCAGGTTGGATCTCCAAAAGCTTCAAATCGTTAATGCAGTGGCCCACGAAGATGGAGCTTTGGGGGGAATGGAAGAACATATACTTCGACACTTCCAACGAAGAGTATGACTCGTTAGCTAAGAACTTCTTTCATGAGAACCAGCATGACATGGTGTTGGGCACCGAAGTGTTGTGGCCCGAAAGAGAACCATTATATAAGCTAATGTGTATGTGGGCAGACGACCCAGTAGCCTTTGATAGTGAGAAGAACAACAACCCAATTGACCCGTCAGCCTGCGAGTGGCCTGAGAGCTACTTCAAGGATGAGAACATATGGTTCACAGAGTGGCCCTCTAGGTCTGAGCTTGGGCTTGTGGTTATATCCCTGGACCCCAGCAAGGGTAAGAAAGCCAAGAGCGGAGACTACTCAGCTATAATCATACTCAAGGTTACGCTAGACGGTAAGGTCTATGTAGACTGTGATATGAAAAGACGACCTGTTGAAGACATGGTTGTTGACGCGGTAAGCTTGTGCAGAAAGCACCGACCGAACGCTTTCACTGTAGAAATCAACGTTTTCCAAGAGTTGTTGGTGGGTGAGTTCGAGAGAGAGTCAGAGCGCACTGGCTATGTCTTACCTATACAAGGTATAAACAACCAGATAAAGAAAGAGGTGAGGATAAGGAGTATTGGTCCCTACTTAGCTACTAGGAAGATAAAGTTTAAGAAGCATTCTGTGGGAGTCCAGATGCTTATAAACCAACTAAAGGACTTCCCTAATGCAGCTTATGACGACGGACCCGACTCCTTAGAAATGGCTATTACAACTATGGCTAGCCTCTACGGTGAAGATAATGTGGCTGAAGAAGGCGTATCTACACCAGATGACTTGTTCTCGCAGATATAGGAGTGTCTAAGTGGATGCTAAAGATATAGAGTTAGTAACAAAGATTATTAACGATGCACTAAGAGAGTACGCACAAGGTCAGGTTCCTTTTGCTTGGGTGTCTATTATTGTAGGAGGATTGGTTAGTGCCATAGGGGTCATATGGGCTTGGAGTATAGCCAAGGACAAGAAAGTGCTGGAAAAGGTAACGGAGTACTCTGAAAAGATAGAGGCTTTAGGCACAGCCCAAAGGGATAGAGACGACGCTAGGGACGAAGCTACTAGGAAACGTTGGGAGGCTGTGATGGCTAATGTAAAAGCCCAACACCAAGAGGAAAAGGTTCTGTGGAGAACCCGAGAGGAGAGACTAGAAGCCTCCAGGGACGCGGCTAAACTTCAATACGAAAACACCTTAAAGGATAATAGTGTTATCTTGGCTAAGCAGTTGAGTGAGTCTAACGCTGTTATTAATGAAGCAACAGAGACGTTTGAGATTGTTATTCCATTAATACAGAGAGAAAGTGGTAGATAAATGCCCAAGACAAGATATAATCTTACGAGCCCTGAGGTAGGGACTACTAGTCTCTATCAATCCCCTACGATACAAGAAGCCGAGAGGCAAAGGATCGAAAGGGAGCGTAAGAGGAAAACTCGGCTGAAGATTATTAGGGAACTTAAACTAAAAAGGAGCAACGCAGCGTGAAGAACTATCTATTTTATATCTTACTATTTGTCGTGTGTAGTGGTTGTGTTTCACAAGCTAAATACGAAGTAGCTGTTAACGACTGCCACGAATTGACTGTGTCAGTAGAGAACCGATACAACTACCTTGAATTGTTCGTCAAGAATCGTGTCAAAGAGTATGAGCTTAAGGGTATGAAATTACCTGCATGGCTAAAACTAATGAGAGCTACTCTGCCCTCGCACAAACAAGAAGTCAATAAATACAAAGCAAAGTATAATAAGGAGGAAAAGAAATGACTACTAAGCAAGACTTATTAAACCACTTTGTAAAGTCTAGAGAGAACTTAACCCCCGAGGCTAAGGCCGATATAAGTGCTGTAGTAGACATCTTCTGGGACGACATCTTCATGGTTGACTACGGTGATCAGGAATCAGCAAACCTTTATATTAAAGAAGGTATTGCTGGGTTAGTGGTAGTAGTGGATGCTTGGGGTTGGAGCGAAGCTCCGTCTAGTCACTCATGGGTGTCTGGTTTCGTTACAGTGGCTATGGAAATGGTTAAGCCTGTCGCTAAAGAGTTCGTCAAGATTGGTATGGAGGCTGGTATTGCTGCCTTGAAGGATAGCTTAGCATGACAACTACAGCGAGTAGTCTAGTAAAGTCTGAGTTAGAGTGTTTGTTGTCGGAGGATTCTAGTGATTTGACTAATGCCTTTGACGAAGACTCAGGGTATGTGTCTGCACCTTTTAAGACACACACACACGGTAGCTTCAGTTTATACGTTGATTACTCGCTGGGAACAGCCACTAGCATAGAAATACTTATTCAGGAGTCCTCTGTATCTAAGAACTTTAAGGACGTGACGACGATCAAACCCTCAGACGATGACGGTGTTTCGTTAGTCAGGACTCACGTTCTCTCTATAGATTCTGACAGTAGCCGACAAGGCGTTTCAGGCAGCTTGGAGATTAAAGTAGAAGCCCGAGAAGGTTTCTGGGTGAGAATGCTGGCTAAGGCTACAGGCAGTTTAGCTACCCTCCCAACCTTAACCTTGTCTGCTCATGGTGGTGCATAATGACGAGGATAAAGACTGAACCACAAGGAAGCGGAGGGGGTGGTGGTCCTGTTACACCTAGTGACGACTTAGGCTTCCCTGTATGCTTGATAAACTCAGAGGAAAAGACTGTGCCTGACAGGTATCAGTTACTTGTTTATAATGAATTCAAAGTTCAAGACGACGCTAACCTAATAGTGATAGGTGAAGTAGTCGTCATAGCGGAGCCCTAATGGTAGCTAGATATACATTACAAAAGACTACGTTACCTACGACGCTACCTGTGCCGTCCGTAGGGTTCATGTATTTGATTATAGACGAGAATAACCAGATTAGAGGGGTTATAAACGTAGCTGGGGTTGCTACTATAGTTGAAGTTGTTGACTCAGCCCTTATAGGTGCTGACCCTGCTGGCACTGCTGCCGCTGCTATAGTCACGCACGTAGGGGAGTCTGACCCACACACGCAGTACCAGACCGCACCAGACGTTGCTGGTGGCATCGCTGCCCACGCTGCTATGGGTTCCGCTCACCATGTCAGGTATGACGATAGTGAGGCCGTTAGCGCAATGGGGTCTAAGGCTAACTCTAATGCGTTGCACCATGACAAGTATACCGACGCTGAAGCTTTGATTCAAGGCCAGAGTGCCGTTTCTTCTCACGTAGCGTTAGCTGACCCTCATACTCAATACCAGCTTTTAACTGGTAAAGGTGTAGCTAATGGTTACGCTGGTCTCGATGGAACAGGTAAGGTTCCCCTGTCTCAACTACCTACTCTAGACGGGCTTTCCTTTGAGGGGCTGTGGGACGCTGATACAAATAGCCCAGCATTAGCTAGCGGTGTAGGGACTGAAGGTTCTTTCTATATTGTTAATGTAGCTGGAAACACTAATCTAGACGGTATTAGTGATTGGGAGGTTAAGGATTGGGCTATCTTCTTTGGGGGTGTGTGGTTAAAGCTGGATAATAGTGATAGTGTTGTTTCAGTTAATACCCAGACAGGTGTTGTAGTATTAGACGCTACTGACGTAGGTGCAGATCCATCGGGAACCGCTGCTGCCGCTATAGCAGCACACGTAGCTGACCTAACCCCTCACCCTGGTATTGAAATTGAAGAAACAGTAAATGAAGAGAAGGTTAGGATAGTTTACGAGTTAGAGGTAGGAACTCCTAGCGACCCTAAGGAGTCTGTCTTTGGTGAGGGGGATTCTTACACTGAAGGCATGATCGTCAAGAATTCTGTCTCTCTAATAGCTGGTCCTTTTACTGACGTTACAGCAGAGGCTTCTTCTAGAGGTGGCTCTACTTTTAACATGTTCTCCGCTTTGACTACAAACGCCACTTTATTAATTGGTGGTCCTACTAAGTTCCCAGGTATTAAGTATGTGTTAGACACTTTAGGTGTGGGCTTAGATAGTGACGACTTAGAGTTTGGTTATTGGAACGGAGCTTCATTCGTGCCGTTCAATATCATGTCCACTAGAGGTTCTTGGCCCTACACACAGTTAGCTCAAGACTACCTTGAGAGTGTAACTGATTTTCAGTGTAGGTGGTTCTTTGACGACACCTTATGGCAGTTGTCTACAATCGACGGGGATAACCTTTATTGGATACAAGTCAGGTATACAGGTGGTGGAATGGTTACTTCGCCTACTGGTGAACTGATTAAACTACATACTAATAGAACTGAGATTAATAAGGACGGGTTTGTAGAAAGGTTTGGTAGGGCCATACCTCGTGGGACTATTCCGCAGATCAGTCTTAAACAGACTGACGACTTAGCAGGTTTTAGCCCCTCTAACGAAACCTTGAATTTCAGCACTGATATCGGCTTGACTCCTGTGGACAATGAGTTCCAAAATAGCACTATTGACGCGATAGGTGGAACGTTCCCAATTGAAGAGGGCTTAGATACTTCAAGACCTATTAGTGTGGAGGTCCTATACACCCCACTTAATAATGGTTCAGGTGACGTAGAGTTCGAGCTGATTATATGCCCAACTAGAGTTGGGGACGAGTTAGACGGTAGTTTACCTCAATCGATTATTACAGCTATAGAGACTCTACCAGGTGGCGAGGATAATATCATTAGGCGGGTGGATATAGAGTTCACTGTCGAGGACTTAGTCCCTGGGGAGACTGTAGCTTGGTCGTTACTTAGACAAGCTGACGGTGGTAACGCTGACGACACTTACGGTGGCAATATAGCCATAGTGTCTATTGTGGCCACTGGAAGCTACTGGAGAGACACAAAGTGACAATAAAAGCATATTTAGACTCAGAGGGTGTGGTGCTTTGCATTGGTAAGCGAGACCACACCATAGAAGAGATACAAAGCAAACAACCCACTGTAGTTACTAAAATAGCTGAAGCTCCTGAAGGCTTGATACCTAAGGGATCTAAACCTACATACCACACTTTAGTTAGTGGTGACGGGACTTCTATTGAAGACTACGAAGTAAATGAGTCCCCTTTACACCTAGAAAGCTTAAGGGTAGCCCGATACGATAGTATGGACATGGTTACTGGGAGTGTGCTTGCTCAAGGCTTCACACATAACGGTATAAGGTTTTCTTTGTCTATATACGCACAAACTAATTGGTCTGAAATGTGGCGGCAACGTCATGGAACCCTCTTTGAATACCCTGTGGAGATATCAACCCTTGAAGAAGGTATTACTTATCTACTAGCTGACGCTGAAGAAGTAGACACTTTCTATAGGGCGGGGTATACTAAAGTTAGGGAAGAACTAATTAAAGGTAGAGCCTTAAAGAAGTTAGTAAAGGAGGCTAATACAGCAGCCTCTATTAATGGCGTTGTTGACTCTAGGATAGCTTGAAATTAAACAGTTGCACGACGTGCTGTATTCTGATAATGTAACAGCAAATTCTAAATAAAAGCGAGGTAACATGGGAACCAGATCAGCTAATTTGAAGGTTGGTTTGACCTTGAGCGGCTCCGCTCAAAACAAACTTCTCGATAACGGGACAGCCTGTTTTAACCTTTCAGAAGTAATTAATAAAGAGTTAAAAGATGGTGTTGCTGCCGGTGAAATTGATCGCCTGTGGAGAGACGACAATCGTGCCTTACCTGTTGGGTCAGAAGTCATCGACGTTTATGACTTTGCTGCTCAAGATATTGGTGCTGGTTTGGGTAACGATGCTTTAGGTCAACCTATGGCTCTAGAAGAGGTTGCAGTTATTCTAATCACCAACAAAAGCGCTACAGGCACACTGTTAGTTGGTGGCGAAGGAACAGCAGCAGCTTTCAGTTCTCCTTTTAGTGGTGACGACGACGCTATCTTAGCTGTGCCACCCCTTAGTACAGTTTTGTTATGCACAGAGAATAAACCTGGGTATGACGTAGAAGATGTAAACAACCACCTGCTTCAATTTGAGGCTGTTGGTGCTGACGTTACTTATGATCTTATCATTGCCGGAAGGAGCGCATAATGTCTAAAGGAAACACACCGAAACCTGCTATTAGTAAACACCCTAGCCCACTAGGTAAACCTAGCTTTAAGAACAAGTTTCAAAACGCTGGAAAACCTGCCAAGGGGTTTAAGGGTAAGTAAATTTGGTAGTCAACAAGTTTGGCCGCTATTGGGAGTTGCCTGACACGCTAACTTCCGCCAGCGGCGAATCTAATCTTAATGAAATGTTACCGATGGGCTATCCTTTTAGGTTAGACTCAGACGGTGTGCTTGACATTAGGGTGAACGCTATCAACTGGCAAAAAGTTAACGGTGCATTAATAGAAGTTCTTGAGCAAGGACCGATAACATTAGCGGATAATTCCACTAGTTATCTATACTATGACTCTAATGGAACTTTAACTGTATCGGTTTCTTCTTTTCCAGACCCTTCTAGCAACGAGTTCTTTGCTTGTGCTAAAATTGTTACTAATGCGGGTGTGATAACTGAAATTCACCCTTATATAAGACCCTCCCCCAGTAGTGGGGGTGGTGGTGGGAGTGGTGGAAACTACTTACACCAAAGCTTTCCTATATCAGGGGGAGAGACAGTGTTCAATATTATTGATCCTGTGTCTTCTCCTCTTTCTATACTGTTATTCATCGGCTCCTTAAGGGCTAACCTTACCGACGACTATACAGTGAGTGGACCAAACAACCAGACTATAACACTAACCGCTCCTGCTTACCCAGTTAGGGCTAATGATAAAGTAGTAGCTTATTACCAACCCGCTTAATAGGAGTAACTAAATGGTATCTTTACTTGTAGACGATAGAAATTATAAAGACGGCAGCGTTGATACTGTCGCTTTGGCAGCTGGTGCTTTGGAAGCCTCCGCTGCTGGTAGAGCTAAGATGGACGACGATTACTTCGACCTACCAGCTACTATCCAGGCTAAGTTCTCAACTGACGCATTCACATTAGCGGCTGTAAACGACGTGTTTGCTACAGCTTCGATTGCTCTTGATCGTCTTGCTGAGACTGTGATTCAAGCTGACGGTGGCGCAGCTTTTACGGCTGACCAGTCCCATGGCGGTTTTAAGATTACTTCTTTGGCTGCTGGTGTTGCGTCTACTGACGCTGTTAATGTTCAACAACTTAACGACGCTATTGTAGGATTAGACAAGAAAGAGTCTGCTAGGGTTGCTACTACTGCTGACCTACCAGCCTCTACACCAGCTGGGTCTGGTGTTGGGAAAACTATTACAGCAGACGCTAATGGTGTACTTACTATTGACGGTGTTGCCACAGTACTTGGGGATAGGGTCTTAGTTAAGAACTACGGCGGGACTGCCTCTTCTGTGCATAACGGTATTTACGACGTTACTACTGAAGGAACTGCTGGAGTACCTTTTGTTCTTACTCGTTCTACCGACGCTGACGGTTCGCCTTCTAGTGAAGTGACAGCTAACATGTACCTCTTTATTGAAGAGGGAACGACCAACGACAATAAGGGTTTTACTCTTGTCACAAACGACCCTATCGTTGTTGATACTACAGCACTTCAGTTTACTCAATTTACTGTGTCTGGTTCCCAAGATCTAGCCGGTGTTTTAGCTACTGGGAACACTACTGGAGGCAACGATGTTAGCTTGTCCTCTGGTGATAAACTCACTTCTGTAGCTGAAATGACTTTGGAGGCTACCACTACCTTAGATACTAGTTCTAACGGTAACATGACCAAGGCTCCAAACCAACACCCAACTTTGGGAACTACTGGTTACTCCAACTCCATTAATGGTGGTGAAGGGGCTTTAGGTGCTGGAAACAGCTCTGACGGAGGCACTGGTGGTCCTGTCAATGTGACTGGTGGTAATGGTGGAAGTTACCCGGCTACTGCTGGTATTGTTTCCTCTGGTGCTGGCGGCCCAGCCACAGTTGCTGGCGGTAATGGTGGCGAAGCTATCACCACTCAAGCAGGAGTAAACCCTGCTGGTGACGGTGGAGTAGCAGTCCTTACTGGTGGTCAAGGTGGAGAAGATAACGGTAACAACACCCCACCAGGAGACGGCGGAGACGCTACGGTTAAGGGTGGAGACGCCGGAGCCTCTTCTGGTAAAGACGGTGACGGTGGAGACGCTATCATGCGGGGTGGCGCTAAGCGTAACTCTGGTGTCGACGGGTCGGTGCTTATCGGAACTAGTGACACTAATAACACCACAATCGGTAATACTACTGACCACAAAGAGGTTGCCCTCAAAGCCGACAACTCTGCTACTGGTTTGATTACCTTTCAGTCTCAAGGTGCTGGCTCTGCTGTTCCTATGCAAGAAGCTGGAGACACAGAAGGCCTAGTTCTCAATGGTGCCTTCGCCGGGGACTCAATCATCGCGGCGATCAATGAGAATCGTTCAAACATTGCAGCTGTCGGTGGAACAGAGGTTAAGAACGAGGCTGTCACACCGCAGAACCTTACTACCGACACTCTTCTTACTGACACCCTTAACTTTACTCCTCTTGTTGACGGAGACGTTCAGCTTAAGCTTAATGGTCTTGAGGCTATTAATGGGGTCAACTTTACTGTTTCAGGAACGGGCATTACTTGGCTAGGAACTGTGCACGAACTTAGAGACGACGACACTTTGAGAGCTTTTTACAAGAGGGCTTAATATTAATAGAAAGGGTAGGAAAGTTTTTCCTACCCTTTCCTCTTGCTTGTGGGGTGACTAATGGCTATAACTGGCGCTATCGCTAGAGTGAAAGACTTAAGAAACTCAAGAACTGACGGTAGCGAAGCTTCTGCGGGGGAGGTTCCTACTGTCCAGTCTGACGGTAAGGTTGACTGGCAAGCACCTACAGAAGGTAAGTTAATATTACTCGGCAGTGCTTCTGTGGTTAATACCGCTACTACACTCAGTATTACTTTAGCCATGAGTGACCTATATAGAACCTATAAGCTAGTTATTGAAGAAATGGATTCTAACTTCACTCACAACTGGGGTATTAGGTTCATGAACTCTGGCGTCCAGTTGGCTGGTGCCAACTATAACGGTCACAGGGGTGTGAGGGTAGCTGCACTTGAGAGTTACGACGCTCAAACTAATGCTACAGGCTTAGACCTTCTTAAACCCTTATTCGCAGACGGCAAGGGCAGAGGTGAGCTTACTATATTCAGACCATTAGACGCCGAAGCAGGTAACCCTGCATTCTTCGGAACTATGATACTGTCGCGTAGCGCTTCTTTTGAGAGAGCTGACGTTGCAGGTGAGTATAACGTTAGCGGTCAGAATGTCACTGGTGTGAGGTTATTTACTACTGGCGGAACTTGGACCGCTCGTATGTCTTTGTATGGTGTTAAAAACAGTTAAATAGATAGGACTTAAACATGTCGGAATTACCTAATACAGCTTGGAAAGATCGTATGGACAACTCACAGCCTGGGTTTGTCGATTCAATGAACAAGCTAGGCCCTATGGGTGTGTGCTTTCAAACAGCAGAACAAGAAGGTACTCTTAACTTCTGTGTGGCTCCTGTTAACCTTATGACCAATGCCGGTAACGCCGAGTTTGTTGGGTCAGCTGCTGAAGTAGTTATTGACGCAGACGAGAACTTTGTGTATGTTGACGACACAGGAACTTTACAGATTAGCCAGCTAGCTGACTTCCCTTTGCCAAGTGCAGCACAAAGTTTCTACTGTGCGAAGATTGTAGCTGCCGACGGGGCTATTACTGAGATTCACAACTTCTGCCACATTTCCGGTGGTCTCTGATTAACGACAAGAGGTTCTCCCATGCTTAAACAATTAATATCCACTGTTACAAAGTTGGCTGGTAGTAGGAAAGCTGTAGCTTCTACTGCTGGAAGTGGTGGGGCTGTGACTCTTGGAGGGGTAGTGTTCGCTCTATTAGTAAACTACACTAGCCTAGACCAAGAGATAGCCCTTACTGCTTCAGGCTTGATTGCTGCTGCTATTATGTATGGAGTGGGTTCTTTTGTTAAAGCACAGGGAGTAGCCGACGCTGGGGATGAGAACTACGGTCTGAGCAAAGCTGAAAAGACTGCCAAGATAGCGGAGGGCGACAAGGATATGCTTGATCGTCTACTGTCAAGTAAGGAGAACCAATGACTGTTACCCTCGACGCTGAATTAAAAGAGCAGCTTAAGAGGTTTACAGACGAAGCTCGTAAGAACCTTATTGGTTTCTCCGAAGACAAGTTGCTTGCTGAAGGCATAGAGGCTCACGAAGAACTCATAGATGCCTACAACGAGTCTATCAACAGCTTCAGCTTTGTAGACCCTCTTGAGAGGTATATAGACCCAGGTGACAGTTCTACACTGTGGACTCCTGTTAATGGGTTTAAGAGGACAGACCGTAGCCCTACAGCTTCAGGCTTAGCTGACCCAAGGCTAGATAGCGACTTTGACTACGACCGAATGAGGCACAATAGTCGGCTATTGGCTCTTCGGAATGAGTACGCGATCAACATTATTGAGAACATGATTAACTTCGTTATCGGTAATGGGCTTAAATACCTGGCTGTCACTAACCCTAGGGTTGGGGATAAAGCTAAGTCTAGCGAAGCACAGCAGCGTAGGTTAGAGGTCGCCCAAGACGTTATAGACGACTTCATTGAAGACAACGACTGGGACGAGCTAGAGCAAGAGCTTGAAAAGAGAGGTCTTAGGGACGGTGAATTCTTCTTAAGGTTATTTAGGAAACTTGACGGGTCTACTACTGTTAGAACTATAGAGCCTGAGCAAGTCTTCACCCCACAGGATCAGCAGCATAATGAGAACGTGTCCTTTGGCATACTGTTTGACTCAGACGACAGACAAGAGCCACTAGGTTATTATGTCGACGGTGACTTTGTAAGCGCAGATCAGATTATCCACAAGAAGTTTAATGTTGATAGGTCTATAGCTCGTGGAGTGTCTGCGTTCTACGCTGTTGAAGAGAATTTACGACGTGCCGAGAAGCTCATGAGAAACATGAGTAGGGTCGCAGCAGTTCAGGCGACTCTGATTGGCTCTAGAAGCTTCGAGAACAGCTCCAAAGCGGCTGTTGAGAGGATGATTAAGAGCAAGTCAGCCTTCTCTCATGTGGATCGTCTTCGCCAAGCGGTTCCTGGGTCTAATCCGCAGAACAAAGAGGTTATGAACTATAGTCTTCCAACTATGATTAATATGCCTAGAGGCCAAAAGTTTGAGTTCTTTACTAAGGCTATAGCGGCTGAATCTTTTATACCTGTGCTTAGACAAGAACTGATTGGTATAGCTGCTAGGTTTAACTTCACGGAATACATGCTCACTTCGGATGCTTCTAATGGGAACTTCGCTTCTACTATGGTGGCGGAAACTCCCTTTGTCAGATCTATGGAGCGTAGGCAGGGACTGGCGACTAAGCTTGGCACCAGAGTTATGTGGTTGGTCCTTATTAACAGCGGTGTCATGTCTCGCAGCACAAGAAAGTCCGTCAAGGTAAACGCCGAAGCGCCTAACTTAATTATCAGAGACAACCGTAAAGAAGCACAAGCTAACATGATAAAGGCCGAAGCTGGCATTATCTCCCCTCAGACATGGAGTCAGAAGGAGGGCTTGGACTATAAGTCAGAGCAGAATAATCGTGTGGAGCACGAGGCTAAGTTTGGGTCGTTCCCAGCTAATAGCAAGCAGAATGACGCAGCGGAGCAAGAGACAAACGACGAACGTAGAGATAGGGAAACCGATGGCGAAGATGAAGGTAGATGACTGGAACAAACTAACTCAGACCTTTATGTTGAAGGAGAGTTTGAAGGTTGCTGGCAACGTCATTCATGACATTACTATCCTAGGGGAGAAATCCCTTAACGGACCTGTCTATACTGAGAAGTATATGGAAGGTTCCATACCTATGTATGAAGGTGCTGTGGTTAATGTTGACCACCGCAAAGGCAAAGAGAGTCGAGGTATAGCAGACCGTTTAGGTCTTATAGAGGGTGTGTATCACGATAAGAAAGCTAAAAAGCTAAAGGCTAAGACCCTCACCATTAACCCCAAACACGCTTTAGCTGAGCAGGTTTTATGGGCGGCTGAGTTCCAGCCTACAACCATGGGCATGAGCCACGACGTTCTAGCGTCGGGCAGTAGAAATGACGACGGAGATTTCCTAGCAGAGTCTTGTCACAAGGTTATCTGTGTAGACCTAGTAGCTGACCCTGCTACAACTAAGTCTCTGTTTGAGTCTATCCAGGAGGCTCGTAACGAGCAAGAGGGTGTCATTGGTGACACTATCCGTAACAGGAATGCTAGGAATAGACTCCATGAGTTAACTAGAGAAGGTATACGGGAACTAAGAAGTATTATGTTCCCCGAAGATTTCGTTCGCAGAAGCGAAGTTTTACAATTGACACCGCAGCAGGAAAGAGATAATCTACTTGCTGTAGTTGACGACCTGAGATTGGAGCTGGTTCAATTTCAGCCTACAAACCGCTCTCCACTAGGAGAAGCAATAGGAGATTTAGAAATGAAGCTAGACGAACTGTCCTTGGCTTCTCTCAAAGAGAGCAACAAAGAAGTTTACGATAAAATTCTCGTTGAGGCGAAAGAGTCACTTGACACTAAGTCCAAAGAGGATCGTATTGTTAGCCTTGAAGCTCAATTGAAAGAAGCTAAAGAGAAGCTAGACACGATTGCTAAGACCGAGAAGGCCAAAGCTCTCTGTGCACAAAAGGGTCTCACTGAAGATCATGTGAACGATATCTTTATGGGTCAGCTTAAAGCCTGTAAAGACGAAGCTTCCATGGTTATTCTTATCGAAGACCGAGTTTCTCTTGCAGGTGGAAACCCTGTGAAGAGTGCTAGACGGGACGTTCCCGCCAACAACAGCAATAAGACTGTAGATAACGTCAAAGAGAGTAAGTCTGTAGCAGACCTCTCCACTGACGACTTCATTAGCCAACTCAGCATTTGAGCTTATTAGGAGTTAATAATGAGTACACAAGGCCCACTTCAAACAGATGTTAATCGTTACCGCTATGGTGACGTTCAACCATTTGAGACCGCAGCCATTGACACTGCGGTACAGATCCTAAAGGGCGACCTAGTCTATAGAGACTTAGCCGACGCCAATAAATACAAAAGCTCGCAGTCAATCACTGACATTGGTGGGGCTGGACCAGCCGACTTAGCTGCGGCCCAAACCCTCTTCCACGATACCTTCGCTGGACCTGCGGAACAACGCTCACTAGTAGGTGAAGTTCTTCCTATTGTGTGTAGTGCTGCTGGCGTCTACGAGTATGAGTGTGAAGCTGCTCAGTTCGCTATGGGCGACCTAGTAGGTATTGCGCTTGACCCTGCTGACCCTACAGCTATTGATCGTCAACGAGTTGTGGCGGTAGCTACGCCAGACTTGGCTATCGGGCGTGTCGTCAAAGACTATACAGAGGATACACTCACTGTGTATGTTCAAATCGTTTCTACCCTTTATAAAGGTGGTCCTCAAGCAGCTGCTTGAACCTAGGAGGCTTAAATGGGAATTGGAATTAAGAGACTCGTTGAAGCGGAATGCCAAGGTAGAGACCGTGCTACAGGTATCCGTAACGTCGAGCGTAAGCTTAAAGAGGCTATTAAGTCTGGTAAGCTGGACTATAAGAGGGTTCGCCTTAAAGAAATGGCCGTTGCTTTCTGCGGAGAGCAGTGGTATAACTCTCTCCAACCCACACCCAATGGTGGTGTGCAGTCCTTTCAGGAAGCCGGTAGCCATGCGGCTATTGGTGTTACTGCTTTCAGCAATATCACAGGCCAGATTGTCTACAGTGCTGTCCATAAAGGGTATGAGCAGGAAGGTTTCATAGGAACTGACCTTGTTACTACTCGTGACACAGACTTGTCTGGTGAGCGTATCCCAGGGCACCAAGAGCTTTCTGACGATGTTCTTGAAGTCAAAGAGGGAATGCCTTTCCCTGCTACTGGCTACGGAGAAAGCTACCAAGACTTGCCAGAGACTAAGAAGTATGGAGCAATCATTCGTGTGACTAAGGAGCTTATCTTCTTTGATCGCACAGGTGACGTTCTCCGTCCTGCTACCAAGCTTGGTAAGCGCCTTGGAACTCGTAAAGAGAAAGAGATCCTCGATGTTATCATTGGGGCTATCAATAACTATAACTGGAGAGGTCTCACACCTAACAGTTATCTTACTGCACCTTTGACTCCAGGCCTCTGGGTTAATAACCTTGGCGGTAACGAGCTGGTTGATTGGAAGAACATTGACACTGTCAAGCAGTTGTTCCAAGATATCCGTGACCCTGACACCCAAGAGCCTATCTTGCTTGGTGGTATGGACATTCTTGTTCCTCCTGCTAAGGAGTGGACGACTCGCAATATCCTCAATGCTACACACATTGAAGAGTCCAAAACCACTGGCGCAGCTGCACCATTCGACGAGCAGCGTCGTCGGAGCGCTAACCCGCTTCCACCTATGACCTTGCATAGCTCACAGTTGCTACAAGACCGATTGCGTATTGGTCTCGGTATTACCGCAGCACAGGCTAACAAGTATTGGTTTGTTGGTAACTTCAAGGAAGCCTTCAGCTACATGCAGAATTGGCCTATCAGCGTCATGCAAGCTGGTCTTGATCACCCTGACCACTTCAACAACGATATCGTCGCTCAGTGGCGTGTGTCGGAGCGTGGTCGTGCTGTTGTGTGGGATCCTCGCTTCGTTATTCGTAGCTTCGATACCTAAGACTTAAAAGGGCTAGCTGGAATGTTATCTTGCTGGCTAGCCCTTTTCTTCTCTACTATATGAAAGGTTCTCCAATGCCAGAAAATAAATATTACAAGTGTCTACTGAAAGGTTTGAACTCTCTAGGGCCTGTATACCTAGAAGCTCTCTCAGTAGGAGACGCCGAATACAAATTCAAAAAGCAGATAGAGACTGGTTACTCTAATGCTTACACCTTCAAAGCCATCGTTGTTAGTAAAGACGAGTTCGACCGTAAAGGTGAACCAGAGCCAGAGCCAGAAGAAGAGTATGAGCCAGAGCTTGACGATGAAGACCTCGATGAAGAAGACGAAGACGAGGATTGACCTATGGCTGAGATTGACGTAGACAAGTTGATTGATAGTTACAATCAGATTACTGACTTGATACTAAAGATCACTCTTAACCCTAAGCCCGACTACAACATTGACGGGCAAATGGTTAAGTGGGGAGACTACCTACGTCAACTCACAGCTGGGCAGAAGGCTCTCAAAGCTCAGATCGACGCCAATGTTGACCCTTGGGAGATTGATAACGAGGTCATATGTTAGACGTCACCGACGACCACCTAATAATGGACGGTCTTGAGGACGTCTGGCTATGCTCCTCTGTGCAGGTTAGACTACCAGACGGTAAAATGAAGACACAAGTTAAAGACCGTATCCTGGTTAAGAATGCACTACAAAGAAGGATAGACGAGAGAGATACGCTACAGGACAGAATTCGTCAATCAGTTGGTAAGTTAAGAGTTGACGATGTTATCTGGGAGCTGTGGCACGAAGAGTTAATGAAGCCTGACGGCAGTGTGTTTCAGCCTTCAAGGCCAATGATTATTGTTCCTGTGAAACGTAGTAGCGAGCAGTGGGAAATACTGGCTGTTGACAATGCTACTATAAAGAACAGGTTTAGAGTGTTCGCTAGGAAGTAATACAATGTCTAGAAAGGTTTTCTTGTTTAGGTCTGGGTCTAAGAGTAAGTTTAGAGAGTTAACCGCTAGCCTTAAGGCGTCTCTAGATGAAATTAACGATAAGATTAAAACAGAAATACCACAAGCTATTAAGCTAGACTTTGAAACTGACGTAGTAGATACTTTCATAGATATCAAAGAAGGAACCCCAGTTAAAACTGGTAAGGCCCAGAAGGGGTGGAACTTAAACAGGACGGAGATTAAGAACGAGTCTCTTTCCTTTATCATTAGTAACTCGGTCCAATATATTGGCCTACTTGAGTTTGGGAGGCCAGACGGAACTCCCCACTCAATGCAAGCTCCTCAAGGTATGTTCAGGATTAACCTGCTCATCTTTGAAGAGAAGCTTAAGAGGTTGAAGAGGAAAGTGATAGCTAATGCGAGTATTTGAATTAGTAAGACTAGCTGGGTTGTCGCTTTACAACAAGTTAGATAGTGAGATAAACGATGTAAAAACACAATTCCCTGGAATAGGCGGGGATGCTGCTACGGACGAGGATTTAGAATGGCTCTCAGCGTATCTTTTATCAGCGTTACCTCAGAAAGTAAGAGGTAAATCTACTCAGTATATAGGGTTGTTGCAAGTAACTTGCTCAGCCCAATCAGTAGACCGAGGAGCAGACATTGCCCATGACCAACCTTACATACTAGCCGCCAGAGTTCAAGAAGTCTTAGACGGAAACATTTGTATAAAGAAACCCTGTGGAGAAAAAGTAGGCTGCATGACTCTTACGTTAGATCCAAAGTATGCATACCTAGCACCGCAGAATATAGTTAAACCAAACCTGGGAGTTAACTTCCAACCAACACACAGTCACTCAGTAATGCTTACCTTTAAGTTTGCAATATCTAGTTTTTAGGAGATTACCATGGTTCAAGCAGTCAGAAACTACCGAGACGGTACTATCACCTTAGAGGATGGTAACGCAAGACAACTAGTAATTCCTGTGGACGTAGGGGAGCTTACGTTCGAGGAAAAGGAAGAAGCCGCGTCTGTTGACAGTCGTGGAACTCCTAACCAGTTTGTTAGAGGTAAGAGCGAGAGTATCCCTGTGTCCTTCAAGGCACACTTTACGGAGTACTTCTCTAAGGATAGAACTGGTGTGGGCGTCGATGACGTATCTATCAGAGATTTCCTTAAGGGAGACTACGATGGTTCCAACAGTATCTCAGACTGTGGACCTTACTCCCTCAAACTTATCTTCTCTATCAGCAGCCCCTGTAAAGCGGGTGTTGGTGACAAAGATGAAGTCATTACTTTCCCAACCTTCCACGCCGATACAATTGCTTTCAGCGAAGGTGAAGAAATGAACGAGCTTTCTATCACAGGTAAGTGCCTTGAGCCCGTGCCTACATTCGCAAGAACAACAGTCTGATCCACCTCCAGACGGTCAAAAGCTAACCTTGTGATACTCAGCCATAGGCCCCACTACCTATAAGTACACAAGGTTAGCCCATTGGCTGTCTTAACTAATAGAAAAGGTTCTCCCATGAAATTTGCACACTACCAGGACCAGAGCTTCGCCTCTGGGACAGCTATTCTCCCACGAGGGGATAAGAAGCCTCCACTGAGGCTTACGGTCACAGCACTATCGCCTCTCTTTGAGTTTAACATTGAGAAGTATATCCCTGTGCCTCCACCTCCAGCTGACTACGCTAAGAAGCCTGGGACAAACAAACTTATCAAAGACGGGTCAGGAAACCCTGTTCTTATCAAGCGCAGAGATGATCCTGATTACCAACGACAACTCACTGAGCGTATCCTCTACATTAGCTCTTGGACTACTTACCAAGCCCTGAGAAACGACTCTAATGTCGAGTGGACCAACAAGAAACCAGAGAACATGACCCAAGAGTCTGTTAAGGACTGGTTGGACAAGTTGCTACACGAGATTGTTGGTGCTGGTCTAACTATGGGTGACATGAGGATCATTATTGAGAAAGCCTCTGCTTTAGGTAACAATGTAGACGAGCTTGTTAAAGAACAGGCCGAGTCTTTTTTGTTCGAGGAGCAGGAGTTGGGGCAGGTCCAGCATGGGAACCAGAGCCTAACTCCGGGCGAACTATCCAATACATGATTTACAAGGCTTGTGCGAGAGTAGACCCTAGGTCTGTGTTCGGCAAGCCCTTCTGTGACCTATCCCTTAAGCAACAATTCAGTCTATTAGGGTTCGAGTATCTGTGCGAGTCCGAAGAGGCTAAACTACTAGAGGCCCAGTATGGCAATAGATAAGCAACTTATCGTCAAGCTAGGCCTTGAAGTAAAGGATTGGCTTAAGAGCGCTAGCCAGCTAGACAGCTCCACGAAGAACTTTAATAATCAACTCAATAAGCTCCTCGCTACTTCTAAGAATACCTTCTTAGTAGCCGAGGCTCTTATTGATAGTACTAATAAAAAGTACAAAGCCTTAGAAGCCCAAGTATCTAAGTTAAACGTCGCTGCTGAGAGAAACAATGACACTATAAAGAAACAAGCCGCTTCTATTGCTAGACTAAAAGCAGCTCTAGATAAGGCTGGCAAAGCTAAAGCCAAACAGATAGAACAACTCAACCAGCTAAAGCAAGCTAAGCAAGAGCAGAAGGCCCAAGAGAAAGAGGAAATCGCTCGTAAGAAGCAGATAGCACAAGCTCTTAAGCAGGTCGGCAGTGAGATTAAGCGCGGTCTCCAAGAGTCAAAAAAGGCCCTAGCTGAGCAAGAGTCTTCTGAGGCTGCTCTTTTCAAAGCCAAACTTAACAGAATAAAGCTCAACTCTAACTTAATAAAGACTAGGAACGCACTAGAGCTTAGACTAACCAAGGAGAAGGAAGCTTTTATAACCTCCTCGGAAAACAGTATAGCTAACCTTGTAAAAGGTTACTTAACTGAGCGTAGTAGGTTGGCTAAACAAGTCGCAGCAGACACTATTAAAGCCGAGAATCAAATGGCTGCTGTAGTCCGTAAGCACTTGTCTGAGCGTAAGAAGCTAACCAAGCAGATAGCCGCCGATACCATAAAAGCCGAGAACGAAATGGGCGCGGTTGTCAGGAAGCATATCATTGATAGAGACAATGGTATACGCAAGACAGCAATAGCTAACCGTAAGGCCGAACGCGAGATTGCGGCTTTAGTCAAAGGTCACCTCAAGGAAAAGGAACTAGCAGCAAAGGCTTATGAGTCTAGGCTAAGAGTATTCTTCAAGCAAAGAAAGAGGGCAGCTCAGGAAGCTCTCAGAGCAGAAGCTAGGGAGGCCAGGAAAACCGAAATAGCCTTAAGAAAGCTTGAGGCACAGAACAAAAAGTCTAGGCAGCAATGGGCCAGATTCACAAGTAATGTGGCTGGTGGGTTGGGTAACCTAGCTTCCAAGCTTAGGCAGTTTGAGATTATCTTCGACGCTGTTTTTAACGGTAAGTTGAGAGAGGCTATAGATAACTTCGCAGAGTTTGACGCTGCTGTGAGAGCTTCTATGGGTTTGCTGCCTCCTGCTCAGCAAGACATAAAAGGCTTCTCCAAGCAGTTCGATGAGCTTGGAGAGAAGTTCGGCATTCTTCCTATAGAGCAAGCCAAGGCTTTCTACAAGGCTATCTCCAACAGGTTGTCTCCAGACGCCGCTATCGCTATGTTGCCTTTAGCCAACAAGGTCGCTATAGCCACGCAGTCTGACTTAGCTGATACTGTGAAGGCCGGAACCGACGTTATGAACGGGTTCGGTGAGGAGCTTTCGTCTCTACCTAAAATCTACAACTCCATGGCGAACGCTGTTAGAACAGGGCAGATTACTCTTACTGACTTTAACACTAAGCTGGGTGACGTTATCCCTGTGGCTAGGGCTTCCGGTATAAGCCTAGACGAAGTCTTGTCCCTATTCTCTGAGCTAACTATTGGTGGTCTAGCCCCCGCTAAAGCTCTCACACAGATGAAGAGGCTGTTTGTTAGTATCACTGCTCCAACTAAGGAAGCAGCCGGTGCCTTCGCCCAGTTCGGTATAGATACCAGCAAGGCCAGAATACAAGCCGACGGGTTCGGGGCTGTCCTTGACGAGATACTACAAGCTACTGCTGGAGACCCAGACAGGCTAAGAGAGTTCTTGCCTAACATTAGAGCCTTGCTCCCTGCCTTGCAGGTTATGCAGGACAATCTTAAGGGTCTAAATAAGACGACTTTGGAACAAGCCAAAAACGTAGACGCACTTGGCATAGCCTATAAGGTGAACTCTGAAGGAGCAGACAGGGACATTAAGAAGCTTCAAGCTAGTGTTAACGTAGCTACTAAACAAATAGGTTTAGACTTTATAACTATGGCTAGAAGTTATACGGAGGCTGGTAACGGCATTAACGACCTACAAACTTCTGTGAAGAAATTCATTAGCTTGTCGGGTATCGTAGGCCAAACTTTCGTTGCAGCTTTCTTCACTCTTGGTCGTGTGGGTAGGACAATAGCTCTCAGCATCAAGAACACTGGGCTAGTCGTTTTTGGTGCCATTGAACTGTTAGGCTTGGGTGTAAAGGACTTGTTTAAGAGTATTTTAGGCACTATAGGAGATATGCTATTCACCCTAACCTCTGGCATATTCAAAGGGTTGGGCAAGATAGTCTCCGTGTTGAAGGATGTAGACGATGCTATAGGCGGGTTCTTCACTGACGAACTTACAAAAGCAGAGGAGTCGTTGAACGGATTGTCCCAAACTTTTAAGAGCATAGCTATCGAAGCCGGTAGTATCGGAGACTTTGGGGATACTAAGAAAGCCTTCAACGACTTATTTAAGACCTTTGATAATGGCACTGAGGACATGTCCGACAGCCTAAAAGAGTTCCCACTCTTGTGGGACGCAGTACACCAATCTATGATTCGTCATAATGTGGAGTTTAGGAAGAAAGTTGTTTTAGGTCAGAGAGACCTGGAGATAGGCGAGGAGACAGCAGCGTTAAACAAGCGTAACGCTGAAGATGAAAAAGACAATATCCGTAGGAAGCTGGAAGCGGCTGAGAAGCTAGCCCAAGCTAAAGCTTTAGCTGCGAAAGAAGCTAAGGAACAAGCTAAGATAGACAAACAAATAGCCAAAGATGAGGCTAAAGCGCAGAAAGCTAGGGAGAAATCGTTAAAGAAACAATCCGACCTTCTTAAGAAGTTGGCCGGGGAGAAGGCTGCTGCTCGCTCTACCGCTAAGAATGTTGGTGGTTTGACAGTAGACGCCAAAGAGTTAGCAGGTATAGACCCTGCGGAACTAGCTAAGCAGTTTGGGTCATTCCAAAGAACCAACAAGATCTTTATTAATGAGAACATTGTAGCTGTTAGGAGGCTTATAGGCGGGTCAATGAAGGTTGTCTTGGAGGAATCACAGGCTGCTTTCCTGAGGCGCAAGAATGAATTCAGGGACACGACCATTGAGGCAACGGACGGTATCGTTCAAGGCCTTCAGAAGCTTGCAGATCAAATCTCCCCCGTTGTCGCGCAGTTGACCTTTGATTCTGATAAACTCGGTAGGGACGCTATAAGGAGGTCTGACGACGCCCTTAGATCCTCGCCCTTCTTCAACCAAGCAGCGGGGGGCTTAGGTGCACGGGCACAGGCTAACTTCGCTTTTAGAACTGGCTCTTTCTCTGGGTTCAACTCAGGTGGTTCCGTGGGCATTAAGAGGTTTGCTAATGGTGGACCCTCTACTCCTCTACCTAATGTTGATAGTGTGCCAGCTCTGCTCACTCCAGGGGAGTTTGTTATTAACAAGGAGTCAGCGGCAGCTTTCCTACCAGCTTTGCAAAGAATCAATAGAACATCCGGTGGTAATGTGTCTAACACTAATAACACCAGCACACAGAATAACACCTTCAACTTCTCAGGCAGCGGTGGTATTACTCCCGATCAAGTTAGAAGAGAGATCATACCTGTGATTAGAGCACAGGAAAGAATGGGACGTAAGTAATGGTAGACTACCTACAAGGAAGGTATTGGTTAAACAGTGACGCTTTCATGGACGTTATTAACTCCTCGTCCAACGGAGGCATTGTGCACAGCCTTGATAGTGCTGGGCTATTATGTGACATAGAGCCTTTAACCTACATATTAGACGGTGTTACCAAGTCGTTCTCTGCCGTGTTGGGACAAGCTGTTACTGCGTCCACAACCAACTTCTTTTATATAGACGACTCTAACTCTCTTGTGGTTAACACTACAGGGTTTCCCATTTCTGGTTGCTACTATGCTTTAGCTGTAGTAACTACTAACTCTACTAAGGTATTACAAGTTATACAGATTGGTCAGGCTATAGAGACTACAGCGGCAGGTGTGACAATGCTTACTGCTAACTCCCCCCTAGTACAATCGGGTACAGCTAGCGAGCCTCAGATAGATTTACCAGACGCTACTGGTCTTGCCAGCGGGGCTATGTCAGCGGCTAACTTTACCAAGCTAAGTAACATAGAAGCAGCAGCTGACGTTACAGATGCCGGTAATGTGCAACCCGCTCTAGAGACACTAATAACAGCTGTAGGGAACATACTGACTAAAGACGGGGTTGGCTTAGACGAGCTTGTTCCTGGCTTAGCTGGCACAGCTTTAGTTAGTAATGGCCCTGGGGTACTGCCAAGCTACCAAACTATTACTTCTTTTGCCCCTCAAGTCCTAGTAGCCAGAGCTGACACAGGTTTAGGCCCTGGGACCCTACCTTACAATTCCGCTAGGTGGATAAGCATATTCAGCGTGGGTTTAGCGGCTGTCAACGGCGGGGATCCTAACCTTATAGACCTACCTATCGCGGGTAAGTATGTAGCTATTAGCGTTATGGCCCACAGGGGAACTAACCCTGTCCATATCAATCAGTTTAACTCTCCCCCCAACCCTGGCACTAAAGTAGGAAAGGCGTCCTTTGGTAAGAATAGGCCAGGGGTTTTCGCTACTGGTAGTCTGACTACTATAGCTGGAGTGGTAGGGCCTCAACAATTAGCTTTAGAGACTACGGGCTCTAACTTTGGCACTAATGGTGTAGACACCACGGATAGCTTCGAGAACATTCTAATAGTCTTTAAGGTGTCTGACTAATGGCTACTATATTCGAGCATGTTCCTAGTGGAACTACAATAACGCTAGACCGTAACCCTGATCTAGGCGAAACCTTAGCCTCTTCTAAGGACGAGGACGTATTGGTGACCGACGCAGGTGTGCGGCGCGTCTTCAACCGTAGAGTAGATTTCAAGAGGTTGGTGTTGCCGTTCAACCTACTTAACCCTGTAGAGAGGGCTGACCTTGAGAGGTTCTTCTACGACGTAGTAGGTCAAGGGGAACTGTTCAACCTTACTATGGAGATACCACACTTCGCTCCTCTACAGGTAGCCTCTACCTTAGACGGTGTGCCTATTGCAGTAGGGTCTATACTGCCAGCTTTTTGTGGTCTTCCGGCTAGGCCTATACTAGTAGGGGATTGGGTTCCTCAGGACAGCTATATCTACGCTAACATGCGATTTAACCAGTCTGAGATACAGTTCGAGATAGCCCTACCAGACTCCTTTAACACTAGCCTTAACATGATACAAGAAATTAACTAATGGCTTTTAACTACACATACCTAGCTAATATTGATGGGTGGAGTGGCCCTTCATTCTTATCTACTAGACCTTTAGTGTTTGGTGGTAATGGGTATAACCCTATACTTGAGACACCTAATCAAGTTATAGTCAGAAGCTCTGATCCTACAGCACGTAGCAACTGTGCTCTCTCTGTGATAAACTCCAAACTCGCAGGTGTGTCTTTCTCCGATAGCCACTTTGCAGACAGGCTAGAAGGAAAGACTATCACGGTCATACAATTAGATAGAGACACCAATGTATCTAGGGTAGTCTATATTGGTGTGGTTCTATTTGTGGAAGTGTCGGAAACACAGGTTTCTATAACCTTAGTAGAGCCTTCTTACTCCAGGTCAAAACAGCTTGGTGGTAAAGTTTCCTCGGAGTTGTGGCCGGACGCTCGACCCTCAGACGTCGGAGCAAGCATAGGCCTTCCCGTAGGCACTGTGGAGAACGCTAGATTCCCACACGTTCGTTACAATAAGCAGAGCCGCCTTGAGGGGGCTATCTTAAATACAGACACTTCTTTTATCCTAGACTCAGTAGAGGGCTTTGTCCTAGGACCTGCCACTATTGGAGAAGAAGAAGTAACTATAACTAATATAGATATACCTACAAGAACTGTCACAGTCACTAGGACCAAAGCTACAGACCACCCTTCGGGAGAACCATTTGTACTAGGTGGAGATTTCTCTATAGCTATTGATTCTAGTGGCTCACTTTCAACTATAAGTGACATGAAAGAGTTCAAGTCTGAAGAAGAAGTATTTCCTGTGAGAGACCCGGATAACCACTCTGTGGTAAACGGTATTCGTATTGCTACTTGGCTTGATTCAACACCAACTTATAAAGAGCCTATTGGGGATCTTGACTCTATTGGTATAGAGTTAGATAACCCTGCGGCTAGTAACTGTGTTAACCCCACTAATGCTTTGGGTAGGGTGGGCACGTTCTCGGAGCGTAACTTTGCCTCTATCAGAGGGGTAGGTCAGGAGACCTTACAAGGCTTACTAGACAGATACCTGAGACCTAAAGGCAGAATCAAAAAAGTTCTTGCTATTGTAGAGCACTCTGGTAACAGGAATAATAACTCTTTAGGCAGCGGTCAGTTAAATATTTTCAGCCCGTTTGTGCCTGGAGGTATTAACGCTGGCTTTCTAACTACAGAGGACCAACTTGACCCTGACTTCTTAGAGATAGCTGAGCAGAAAGGTCGTAGGTCTACAGACGTTCCTTCCGCTCAAAGCCTCACAACAGCTATCTTCACGCCTGATTCTCTTGTTGTTGGTGTCGGGTCCACAGGGACACCTATTGGAGGGTTTAACCCAGAGTTTAGGTTAGCTAATGACGAGGATATTACCCACGACGGTAATGAGGACAACTCTGTGGACACTATCTCTGCTGGGTTAGGCACTGGTCCGTTTAGAGGCTTAAGATATTTCTTTGGGACGCTACCTAGTCAAGTGAGTCCTGCTGACGAGATTACTCAACTAGTATTCCGTTGGAAGCATGGAAGTGTCATAGAGGGTGGTAGTGCCGGTTTTGGTAACCAAGGAGCTATTAGCATATTTGAAGGCCTAGCTAACTTAACAGGGCACGGGCAGTTCCCCAAGTCTACACCAGCAGTCATACAAACTGCAACCATAGCTTTTGCTCCAGGCACCAAGACAGGTGCTGACCTGCTAAACATGAACTTTTGGGTAGACCTAGGGGTCGCTCTTGGTGTGCCTAACACTGTTTGGACTATCTTCGAGGCAAACGTAGAGATCCAATACACACCCTCTCCTACGACAGCAGCAGCAAACTCTGGAACTGTGTCTAGCCAATACGATATAACGTCTACAGCCTTCGCTGCCGGTGTAGATTGGGATGACTTATTTAACACAACCCTACAGGTCATCGGCGACACAGGGAACTTTTTTAGTGTATTTAGAGTAGGCCTCATAGTTATATATGAACCACAGGAAACCAGGTATGTTAATAACCTAGTTGGTACTGTGGTTGGGGCTATTAGCGGAGACCCCGCTGAACTTATAGAGGCTTTATGGACTAACGCACTAGTAGGCAATAACCCCAGTGCTAGCATTGCTAACGTTGCTGCTACTAGTGCACTCCTACAAGCTGCTGGCTATGTAAGTTCCTCTGTGGGTAGCGTCATTAGGTCTAGTGAACTGTGGGAAGTGCTACAGCTTATAGCTAAGGAGTCCAGAGTATTCTTCTACATGATCAATGGGGTCATACAGTTACAGTTTATGGAGCTTCGGGCTAATGTAGCTGCACCGGCACTAACTATCTTTCGTAACATGATTATGCCTAACCCTGGTATCAGGTCTTCAGACGTAGAACAGCAGGTTAAGAACAGGTTTGAAGCTGAGTTTGACTTGACTGACGCAGAAGGGTATAGGCAAGAAATACAAAGAGAAGACGCCGCTTCTATTGCAGCTTACGGGGAACAGCTCGAAGAGGTTCAGTTTTTGTTTATCAAAACTTTGTCTGAAGTAGAGTCTACATTAGCTATTTATCTAGATAGAGTCGGTAACCCCTGGGATCAAGTTAGTTTTTCTCTAACGCAGGACCACAGGGTGTTACTAGACCCATTATCTGTTGCTAAGCTTGACTTCGGTTGGGTCTTGATAACCAAGTTCGAGGTGCTAGAAGTTCAGGAAAGGTGGGACCACACCTTAGAGATAACAGGCAGATCCTTATAAGACCGGCTCTCCCTTATCGCACTTAGGGCACACCATTTCCTGTAGCCACCAAGCATGGAGAGGCTTGTCGAACTGAAAGATTATGGGGCACACGAGCACAAGTTCCCTCTGGCATTTATGGCAAGTCATTAGTCCTCCTCTTCTATCATGTCTTTAGTTATGAGATCGCCCTTTTTAACCTTAAGGTTTTTTTTAAGTTGTACGGTAACATAACCTGTAGCTTCACAGATTATACAGTCTACTTCTGGCTGGAATCCGTTAGTCACCTTACCTTCGTAACAGTTAACGCCAGGGCATTCGACCTTCCTATCCTCATAGTGTTGTGTCTTACACAGTGTGCCTTTTACTTCATAGACTCGGCAATCGTTACACCATTCGACTTCCATACAAGGTTTGCCTGAACTATGTAAAACTAGATATTGAAGGTTGCCTACCCTGACCTGTAGCGTCTCCTCTAGCTTGGTGATACCCTTGAGTAAAGACTGCGCCCTCTTTATTTCCTCTGGTGTGTAAGGCTTAGTCTTGAAGCCACTAAGATCCTCCATTCTGCCCTCTCTTCCTTGCTGCTCGTCGCTGCTTGTTGTTAGGCCTGGGCATGTTGTTGGCGTGACTCTCTGAGCAGAAGTGCCTAACGTCTTTCATAACCCAATCCATCTTCAACGGTGTGGTGTGGTGCTTACCAATAGAGCAAGACACCAGCACCCTCTCTCTAACGTTACACCTAGGATAATCACATATTATATAGTTAACTAGGGACATTTTAGTACTCCCATTCCTGACAAGAATCACAGTCACAGGGTAGCTTTGGTTCTATCACAACTTCCCTTACTGTTAACACATACCCAAACAGTCCTAGGTATAATCCTAGGAAAGCTAACGTTAAAAGTTTATTGTGCATCTTCAACCCTTTCTGGGTGTTCCATATTGTCAGGCTTGTAGTAGAATACCACACCTAAGCCTCTAAGATTAACAGGGCCGTACATAAAAGGTGTTCGTCCTTGAAAGAACTTGGTCACCTTTCCCTTTAGGAAAATCTTTTGGTCCGGCCTAAGCTTTTCCCAAAAGTCTACCGTTACCCAGTAGTAGATGTTACTGTATTCAACAGTCTCGTATATAGCCATGGGCCTCCACATATTCTGGTTGCCCGTCTATTTTACCACGCTCGTAGACCTCCCGTAACAGCTTTCTTAAATTCAAGTTAGTGCTAGACTTACCATACAATCTCTCAATTATGATCTTGTTTAGTTTCACCATTGTCTCGTCTTCAAATTGCTTGTCCATGTAAGCTCCTAGTAATGTTCCTTATGGTTGTGAGTATGTAGTAAGAATAGTTAGCGCCCCTACCAAGCAGAACTCCTGCTTTACTGACGCTGTGGCCTTGGAGAATAAGCTTTAGCACCTCCCTTTGTTTGGTGTTACATAGGCTCATGATGTCTTGAACCTCTTGTTTTGACTCGACTCTACTTATATGTTCGTCTTCTACATAGGGTACTTGTGTGAGGTCTTCCTCTTCTACTCCGGTTCCGTCCAGCCAATTAATTATAATGATTTTAGGATTGTCTGGGGTTCTGCTTCTTGATTCCCTTCTGATGTAGTCTTTAACACTGTATTCCACTATTAGTATAAGCCATCGCTTTAAGGTCTTCCCCTTATCAGAATCATATGGCCTCCAATTCTTATCACTAAACCAATCACACAGAACGAACGCAACATAGGACAGGAGATCTTCGGCCTTAGGTTTGCTTATTTTAGCTAAACAGAACCTGACTCTGAACAACTCTAGTATTTCCTCACACAGAACCTCCTTTTCCTTTTGACTATAACCCTTAGGTATCTTACTTCTTGTTCTTCTACTAGGCATTAACACACTCCTCCTGCTCTAGGTATTTCTCGTAAGGTATAAGCTCTCCCCAATTCTGGCCTACGTCTATAGATACTTCATACTCAGCACAACTATCGAAGGGCATAATGAGCATCTGCTTTTTGATCCAAGGCACGGCAACGTGCAAGTGCTCAGTTTTAATCTCGAACACTATTGAATCGTGGACGGCAGTAACAATGTAACCCCATCCAGTCTCTTCAAGTTTCCTGGTAATAACACCAATCTGCCACAAGGTAAGGTCGGCATTGAGTGATTGGATAGGGAAGTTGACCGACTGGTTTCTAACTTCAGGCACCATAGATCTATTAATGATAGACCATCTTCTTTTTCGACCGACATAATTAGTTACCTCACAGCTTTCTAGCGCGTCTTCTTGTTGCTTAAGCCACCACTTATGGTAGTCAGGGTAAGAGTTAAACACGTCGTCGATAAACTTCTGTGCTTCCTCTAGACTCTCAGCTTTGATATCCTCCTTAAGACTCCACTTCTTCTTACCATACATAACACCGAACAAGATAGCCTTTGCCCTGCCTCTAATGAACTTGGTCACAGCTTCCATTGGCAACTTGAAAGCCTTCGAGGCTGTAGCCTTATGGACGTCACCCGTCATGATTGACTTGCCAAGCTCTTTGTCCGCGGAGTAGTGCCAAGCGAACCTCACTTCAAGCTGCCCATAGTCAATGTCAACTAGGGTGTGGTCCTTGGACGCCTTATAGCATTTCTTGATAGAGTCGAAGCCCCACTCTGCTAGGTTCTGCTCGTTAGGTTGTGTCTGTAGAGGTGGATCGTAGACAGCCATTCTACCTGTGACTGTGTTCTTGATACTAATGCTAGGCCTAACCCTACCGTCCTCGTATACGAAGTCATGGAACTTACCTATATACTTAGTGAAAAGGTTGTTATACTTCCTGAACTCTTTAAGCATTAGTATAAATGGGTGGTGTGCGTTCTCCTTTAGGAACTCGGCGTTAGTAGTTCTTCGCCCTTTGAACAGCTTGAACCCCAACATATCGTATATAAAGTGGCACAGCTGCGTGGGGCTATTGGGATTAAGGTCATTGTGTTTGGGCTTCTTAACTATCTTAGAGGCGTCGAACCCTCTCTCCCTAGCATAGGCTACTATCCTCTCTTGCATAGCCTTTAACTTAGGCACCCATTTCTTCTTAAGTTTGTGGACGTATTTAAGGTCCACTTTGAAGCCTCTCATTTCCATTTTGGCTACCGCGTATGGCATTGGCATGAGATACTTCTCTACGTGCTCTAGCGTCCCTTGCACACTGCACTCCCGACGCAGGATAGGCTCCAACCTGAAGGTGTTGATGGCGTCTCTCGCCGCGTAGTCCACCAGAATGTCTCGCGGTATGTCGGCGTAGCTCCCGCCCTTTGGAACATGACCGTCCAACATCTTCTTCCAGTTAGGCTCGTTCAAGTATGTCTGACACAGCCTATCCAGTGTTATAGAGTCTCCCATTTCTGTGATGCCGATAGCCAAGCACATGGTGTCTATATGGCTTAAGGGCATAGACTCGTAGTGGTGCAGTAGAAACTTAAAGTCGAAGCTACCATTCTGTAGTATCCAAGTTCTGTCAGGATCTTCAAGCATAGCTTTGAAGACTCTTCTATTCCTAACACTCTTGAGAAGGGTTTTGTTCTCGAAGACATAAGCTATCTTATCGTCTCCTATAACTACTAGCTCTATGTTCCTTTTGTAATAGAACCCATCTGTCTCAAGGTCAATTGCCCATCTAGGCTTCTTAGCTATCTCACACAGTGCCCGGTATGCTTCGCCTTGGTTAGTAATATACACCTTGTTGACTGGCTTAGTTTGCGGGAACGGCATGACCTCGTCAATCATAAGAACAGCTCGACGCAAGGTGCTGTGTATGTTGTCGTAGAAGTGTGTAGCTCCTCCTAAACACGAGGAGGGGTGGTAGGTAATAACGGAGTGACAGCCAAGCCTCTTGTTATATTTGAACTCCCCTATGTTGTCCTTGAACTTACCAGTGTACCCACCTAAGGCTGTCATGGAAGGTGAACCCATACCTATGACTATCTTAGGCTTTAGTCCCTTTATCTCCTCTATCAACCTTTTGTTGCAAGCCTTTATAGACGCTGCGTTTGGAGGCTGTCTTTTGTTGTTCTTCCTAGGCACCTTGCACAGTGTTACGTTAGTGTAGTATACCTTTATGTGGTCGCCGCCCACGTCTCCCCATGTCTTGTCTAGTAGAAGCTTAGCGTTACCTGTTATAGGGTGGGTGTCTCTCTTGTGTGGCAGACTAGGGTACTCACCAACTACAACTATATCAGGGCTATCGTCTCCCACTCCGAACACAGGCTTGTAGTGCTTAAACAAAGGGCAGTTGTCACAGTCTGTGTTGCAGTCAGCCATTGTCTATGACCCCCACAAAAGGGTCTCCGAGGTCGTCAGTCAACCCGTCCTTGTTAAACTGCTCATACAAAGCGGCTCTGCAATACTCGGAGGCTGTTACCCCTTTACGCCTAGCACCCTCCTTAATCAGGCTCATGAGCTGTGCGCTAGCTTGAAACGTCATGTTTTTTTTCATAGCTGTGCTCCTTTATACAGTAGGCTACAAGGTGTGCCAATGCGTCTTTAGCATGGTGAACCTTTGTTATACCGTTGGACTTTAGTAACTTACATGCTTCCTGGTAAGCATGTTTCCTGAATTGTGGTTGTTGTACTACCACTTTCCTTTCCATGATAAGAGAGTAGTATAGTCTAATGAAACCTAAGGTCTCTATAGTTCTCTTGCTGTCTTTATTCCTAAACCCTCCGCCGATGAAGTCCTCTACTATAACTACGTCAGCACCCATAGTTCTTATAGCTATGTCTACCTCCCTTATTATAATAGATATCTCTCTACTGTCAGCAATGAACATGGGGGTTATGTGTAACTCTTTACTGATAGAGCACACAGCTAGACCTGTAGTCACACCAGGGTCTATAGATATTATTACCTTATCCTCGTCCATAATTATCTCCAGACAAAAAGAAAGGCTAGCAGACCTAGTTATCTGCTAGCCTCAAGGGGTGGGGTGTTCACTCGTTCCAGTCGTCAATGCTCACAATGGACTCAATGACGTTGTTCTTACGGCCTTCCTCAGGAGGGCCAACGTTCAAGCAGCACTCGTTGCCGACAATCTCTTCTTCTTCAAGCTCAAACTCTCCGCCCATATCATCTGGGTCAAAGCCAAGAGTGACCATGAAAGCCTTCAAAGCCCACAAGGATTGTGGTTGGAGGCTGAAGTTCTGCCAGAGCTTACGATTGTCCTCGTCGGGCAACTCGAACTCGACACTAAGGTAAGGCTTGCCCGAGGTTTTACCCTTGCGGGGCTCAACCTTTGAAACGTGTGCTCTATAAAGGGCAGGTTCAAGAGGCTCAAAGCCGCTCTTGGTATCGGCATCTGTAAAGTCTAGTTTGATTCCCATTAGTTAATCTCCAGTAAGTCCTTAAAGGACGGGTTAAGTAACTCTTTTACACCTTTAGTTGTTGTTCTGTGTTTGGCCTTTACGGCACCCACACCATCAATTTGTAGTACCCTGTTTACATTGGACCCCTTTCTCTTTTTTGTGTAGTACCCTATAGTGTCCACTTGAGACATTAAAGCCTTGCCTACTTTAGGGTAACAGTCAGGGCTAACGTTATACACAGTGCCTTGAGAATCCTTATCGGTTCTAACATGGCAACTAAATATAATGTTTATCCCGTCCTCTTTACTCAGGGAAACGAAACCCTGAATCATCTTACTCATTAGTATCCCAACCCGGCCAAAGTCTTGGAACTCTGGCTTCTCTTTCTTGCCTAGAACATAGTCTAAGCACAGTGTCTGAGCGTGGGTCATAGTGTCAATGGCTACTGTCTTATACTTATCCTTACCCTCAGTAAGTAGCCAATTGTATAAAGCTTGTAGTTCCTTCCATGTCTTAGGTTTGGTCACAGAAATGTCAGTGCGATTCTTGATAGTCCTAGTCCCACCTTCAACGTCGATGATAAGCAGATTGGCAGACTTCTCATAGTCTTGTGCAGTAGAAATGAGGCGGGTCTTACCGACCCCAGGGGGACCGTAGAGAGCAATGTTCAGCCCCCACTGGTCCACTATCTCATTGGCTGCCATAATTTTAGGGTTAAGTGTTGGGTTAACCATTGTTTGCCTTTACTAATAGGTAGAGTATTAACATTGAGTTTAGCCATATACAGAAGGTGCTGACTACTTGTATGCACACCCACATGATTAGGAACGTGTTGTTAATTTTAGGCTCGTTGTCTTCGTCAAACACCTAACCTCTCCTTACTAATCTCTTTGAAGGTGTCGTAGACCTTACTGACATATGTGTTCTTTAGGTGCTTCTCGTAGTCTAGCCCGTTGCTTTGAAGGTAACACGCCTTCTTAAAGTCACAGTCAATACAACCCAGGAAAGGGACGTTAGGCATATACCTAAGAGACTTAGGGGCTGTGACCTCGAACTTCATGTGGGCTATAACGGAAGCTAGGATCTTAGGCACCTCCTCTAAGTAGCCCTCTGAATATGGCAGTGTCACTCTGTTAAAGTAGTCTGCTTGCCTACCCTCGAAGTGTTTGATGATCTTCTTATAAGATCCTAGGTCTAGGTCTAGTCTAGCAACCTCTTCTAGGTAAAGCTGTGAAGTAGTCCACTGGTTTTTTGCCTTACTTAGTTGACCGTTCTTTAGTGTCGCTGGCACTACAGGCTCTTGCTTTAGTATACCGTCGTAGATAAACCCTTTGAAAGTCTGAGGGAATATCTGTGAGGCTACCCAGCTATAAGACCTGAACTGCATGTTAGGGTGCAAGGCTTCTGCGCCCTTCTTTTTACTGTAGCTCTTATGGTCTGCTAGGTAAAGGTCGTCACCCTTTACAAAGACTTTGTCGAGCTTACCCACATAGTAATCTCCAGGGCTTCCTGGGATAGGGATCTCAAAGGGCTGCTCTATGCCTATGCACTCGAAGCCTTCAAAAAGATCGTTGCCATAGTAGTCAACGTAGTTCTTGTATACAGAGAAGGCTTTCTTAGCTGCTTCAAAGAAGAGGTCAGTTTCTTGTGTAGATAAAGAACAGCCGACTATCTTTACATACTCAGTCTCATACTCTTTAATCTTTTCAAGTAGCCACTGACCTACCTTAACTGATACCTGCGTAGTGCTAACGTTACCGGGCAGCATGTCTAGGTGTATATCAATATGCTTGTGTATCATGTCACCGAATAAGAACGGTGCTCTAGGCATGCCTGCCTTTACTAAACTCCTTTGGTTAGGGGATTGATAGTTCCATTTACGTTTGCACCTTTGAAAGTTTTGTATGTCGCTTATACTTACAATCAAGTTATGCCTCATGATCTGTTACGCAAGCCCACTCATCGCCGCTCGCTAACTCACACTCAATGTTACAAGGACCACCGCAGTCCCTATAAGTCTCATACCTACAGATACTATCTATAGTTCCTGAAGCTACCTTCAAAGCTCTCGCCATTACTGTTCTGTGCACACCCTTTATAAAGTGCTGGTGCCTTATAGCTTTGGCTTGCTTGTCAGTAAGCTTCCTCTTTGTCCTGTTCCTTTCTGCCAGGACTATGGCCTTAGGTCTAACCCCAGGCCTTCTAACGTATTGAGCCTTTCTAGCTCTCTTCAGCTTCTCATAAAAGTCCATTTCTGACCTCCAAGAAATTAGACGATATCATTTGTTGACAAGATTTGACAATAAAAAATTAAATCTTTTCACACTTCGTAACAGCAGAAGTTCACGCCCTTCTCGCAGCATTGGCAGAGAGTCTCCCAGTCGTCGTTTACCTCGGTCTTGAAAGGGCATGTATGAGGTTTGATAGACTCGTGGTCAAGTCTACAGCCAGTTACCTCGTTACAACCTTTTGTTTCTTCCTCGTTCACTATTCCTCCTTTAGCTCTTGAAGTATTAGAAGTTCCTCGTTGACGTTGCCTCTTTCGTTCGCTAACCTCCATATTCTAGTGTCTAGGGTTCCTTTTACACACACTACAAAAACTCTCACAGTGTTCTTTTGCCCGAATCGCACACACCTACCTATGCCTTGCTCGTTGTCAGCCATGGTCCAGTGAGCGTCCAGAAATATTATCGTGTCACAGTGCTGCCAGTTGTTACCTTCATTCACAGATTTAAGTGTGGCCGATAGCACTTTGGCTTTACCCTTCCAGTCCCTGACTGTAGCTTCCCTCTCCCTCATAGGTGTATCCCCAGTTATGAGGAGGCACTTTAGCTCCTGTGCTACTTTCTTAGCGTTGTCTTTATACCATGAGTAGATCAGCACTTTACCCGGCGCGTCTTTTACTATATCCTTTATAGCCTGTAGCTTTGGGTTCTGTTTGCCTGGAGGGTTGATGAGCATCTTCCTCATGTTGGCTATCAGGTCTGCACTAGCTAGACAGTCTACCCTCTTGTCTCCTATCTCCGCTACGTAGTTCTTTTTACAATAACGGTAAGCTTTGTATAGCTTGCTAGAAGGCTCTACTATTACCTTGGTTATAGAATACTCAGGCCAGGGTATGTCACAGTCATCTGGCGAGCGCATCATAACTCTGTCAGATATAGACCGGTAGCTTTCCTCCTTGTTCTTTAGCTTTCCTATCTGTGTGTCAAAGGGTGTCTTTGTTGTGCGGCAATGTTCCTCTACAAACCTCCAGTAAGAGGAGTATGTTTGTGGGTCACACAATTTAAGAGGAGAGAATAGGTCTCCGAAATTCTTGATTATAGGTGTGGCAGTTAGGATAGCACAGTGCTCTGTCTTTAATCTCCTAGCATTCTTGGAGGTGTTGCTCCCCTGGTTCCTCAACCTGTGCGCCTCGTCATAGACTACACACCCCCACCGTATCTTAAACAGGCTCTTTAGTTTGGGGAACGTGAAGCTTCTATTGTTCTTTACTTGCTTAACCATTTGCCTAAGCATACCGTAGGAAGTTATAAGGAAGTCGTAGTCACTAGTTATGACTGCTTCTTTATCCTTAGCTTTAGAGTCTAGCCTAGAAACCTCAGCCCCAGGAAAAATTTTTTTAATTTCCTCCTCCCAATTAGCTATCAGGTATGCTGGGCATACAACTAGTCGTTTACCTTCACAGAACCTAGCAAAGACTATGGCAGGGAAGGTCTTACCGACACCACACTTATCAGCTAGTATAGACTTCTTAGCAGTTAGCATAAAATCTACAGCCTCATGCTGGTGTTTGTGTAGTTTTATCATGTGGTCCTTCTCCCCCATACCTCTACAGCTATTGGGGATTCGCTTAACCATTTCCGAGCAGGGTATAACCAACGATCCATTTCACATATCTCAGTTATAGGACCTATATAGGGGGAATAACCCTCTTGGTCTTTCTTAAACTCCCAAGCTTCCACTAAATTCTTATACCCAAATACAGCTAAATGACATAAGAATATTGGCTCACCTTTAATACCTAACCTAGCCTCTCGTAAACTGACTAACCTTCTTAGGCAGAAGTTACCTGGATCTTTATCTAGCTCTCTCTTTAGGTGTGATAGTCCACTGTCCATTTATTTACCCCCACAAAAAAAGAGTGTGCTCTGTTTAGAGCACACTCTTAGGCTTGGCATACATGTAGGTTAGGTTCAAGCGGCAGCTTCAGCTTGTGCTTTCTTGAAGGCCTCGAACTCAGCTCGTTGTGCAGCGAACTCAGCATACTCGGCTTTTTCTTTACGCACTCGCTCTTGACGCTTAGCTTGTGCTGCTCTAAGCTTCTCTCGGTGCTCGTCAGAGATCTTACGGCCCTTCATCTTGGACTCGTTCTCTTTGTAGTGCTCTTTCATACGCTGTGATTGCGCGTCACGTCGCTCTTGTGTCCACTCCGTCTTGCGACGGTTCTCTTTCTTCCAGGCTTTGAGAGCTTCGAGTCGTGAGGTGATTTCGAGCTGGTTCTCTTCGGTGTCTTCAAGCTCCATGAACACCAGGAGGTGACGCATGGTCATGTTGTATTGCTTTTCTTTCGGGGCAGAAGGTGCTACTTCTTTGGGCGCTTCTTCTGCTGCTGGAACTTCTGGTGCTTCTTCTTCGGGTGTCTCGACAGCCACTTCGGCCTCCTTTGGTTGTTCTTTTTTGGTTGACTTCTTCTTCGGAGCCGCTTTTTTAGCAGCTGGTTTCTTTTTAGCTTTAGGTGCCATGAGTTTCTCCTAGGTCGTTGGTTACTGAGAAAGATATTAGCAAAGCAAACAAGCTTTGTCCAATAATAAAAAATAAATTTTACCTCATAGCCCACGACTTCGAGGCAAAAACAAAAAAGTGATTTTGTGCTGTGTGTTTTTGAAAAGTTTTGTTAATCTTTTAGCTGAGATTGAATATCTCAAGGCAAAGGCACTACATAGAGAGGTAATTGATTAATGAAGAAATCTAAAACACCCACTATCAGCTCCCCAATTGAGTTTTTAAGAGCGATCTTTCCTATCAATATAAAAGGATGGGTCAGATTAGTATTTGTTAAAGAAGGTAAATGGCCCGGTGATCTCCGCTGGCTATCAGTAGAAGAGATACACACGCTCAGCAATGTAGAGACACCAGAAGGTTATGACTGTTACTTTACACCGCACACCTACAAGCAACGAGAGAACGCAGCTAAAGATAAAGCTGGTGACTTTGGTTGCTGTCTTTGGATGGACAGTGACGAGCAGTTTTGGTCTCCTTGGATGGTTGCTGAAGCCCCTCCCTCATTAGTAGTGCAGACCTCTCCAGGTAAGCACCATGCGTACTGGCTCTTGGACAAGCCTTACCCATTGAGTGACGTTGAAGGAATCAACAAGCGCATAGCACACAACTACCTTAAGGTAGACAAGTCTGGCTGGGATATTTCTCAACTGCTTAGGCTTCCTTTCACTAAGAACAATAAATACTCAGAGCGTTACGACGTGGAGCTTGTAGAAGACTATCAAGACCCCTCTGAGAAGTGTAGTTTAGATACGTTTGTCACCCTGCCCTCAGTCAGTCATTCCACTGAGCAAAAGCAACACTCTTTACCCTGTGACCAAGACTTAGAAAGTAAAGAGTTTATCACGTATAAGTATAAGTCTCTTATTACTGACGACCACAGAACCTTAATGGACTCTGAGGGAGAGGACCGCTCTCTTACACTGTGGAGGCTATACCATGCTTGTAAGGATATTGGGATGACACGAGAGGAGTGTTACGTTATAGCTCGTGACTCTCCCAATAATAAGTTTACCGGCTACCGTAGGGACGGTAACTTTTATCTTTGGCGCGACGTTTGCCAGTCCTACCACAGGAAGGAAGCCCCAGGTCACGTCCTACAGAAAGTCTTGTTCTATATTAATAGAGCCAAGAACATTACCATACAAGAGCGCAAACAGAAGGTTAGCGAGGTTGTGTGGGAGGACATGAATATCAAGGGCAGGTTCTTAGTTAGTAAGACCG
>Ga0316207_10000658_pt1 | contig 51275 bp, 42 predicted proteins | sample 6weekpyrite_MG_FD_204943 | JGI IMG/M metagenome (GOLD analysis project Ga0316207, IMG submission 204943) | Microbial mat bacterial communities from mineral coupon in-situ incubated in ocean water Damariscotta River, Maine, United States -... | ecosystem: Environmental > Aquatic > Marine >...
TGATCAGGGTAGGCTTTCTGTAGCGCTTCAATAATCACTTCTTCCGCTTTACGGTCAACTTGAGTGACAAAATCATTTTGCGCCTTAACTTCAACCTTTATACGATCGAGCTTATCAATGTTACGCAGAATAATATTACCCGCATCTCGGGCAGCGCCAGTGGCGATATTTAACATGGGGTGCATAGTTGAGGGTCTTCACAGCAGTTTGGAGGGCGCAGATAATAGCAGAAATCAGCCATGATTTCTGCTCGAAATGTCTTTCCCAAGTAATTATTAAGGCGGTATGATGTCGCTTTTTCCTAATGACGACTTTTAATGTTAGATAATATACGTATTGTTCTGGTGAATACCCATCATCCAGGCAACATTGGCTCCGCTGCCAGGGCCATGAAAAACATGGGCCTTACTCGACTTTACCTGGTTGAGCCTAAAAACTTTCCCTCATTTGAAGCCTCACAGTTAGCCTCATCAGCAACTGATGTGCTTAAAAATGCGGTGGTTGTTGATACCCTGGCCGAAGCCCTGCAAGGTTGTAGTTTTGTCTGTGGCACCACCGCACGTTTACGCTCAGTTAAATGGCCCCAGATTGATGGTCGTGAATGTGGTGAACTTATTCATACCGAAAGTGAATCACATGAAGTTGCACTGGTATTTGGCCGGGAACGTTCAGGCCTGTCTAATGATGAGCTGGAGCTGTGTCAGACACTGGTCAATATCACCACGGATGAGGCCTATAGCTCATTGAATTTAGGCCAGGCGGTACAGGTTTTAAGCTATGAAATTTTAATGGCAAGTCGTAAAAATGTGCTTTCACCGGAAAAGACTGAACGACTAGATGAAAAAGATACCCTGGCGACCAATGACCAGTTAGAGGGTATGTATAACCATTATATGGATGCGCTATCCGATCTGAATTTTTTTGGTAAACGTAATCCAGAACATATTATGCGTAAGCTCAGATGCTTATATGGCAGAGCCAGACCCACCCTAAGGGAAGTGCAGATCCTGCGTGGTATCTTATCTTACGCCCAGGGACGCCGGACGCAGACACCGGAAAAATAGATGTCGCATACTCACTAGAAAAAGCGCGTATGATTCATCGTGCTCGGGGACAGAGCTTGCTTTTTAAACTCTGTCCCCTGTTGTGAGACCACCAGGAGTTGTGCGGGGTAGCTCATCGCCCTGCCCATCTGATCGGAATTACCACATGGGACAGGGCGCTAAAAAGCAGCGGACTGTCCCTGATGGAGATGTTCCGTAACAAGGCACTGGCGTAGAGAAAATGAAATAGGTAAAAGGTTGTTAGCCTTCATTCAGTTTCTATAAACAGAAACCGCCAGCCAGACCCAGGCAACCAGAAAACACATTCCACCAATAGGCGTCACCATACCCAGAGCTTTAATTCCGCTCAGGCTCAGGACATATAAACTCCCCGAAAAGAGAACAATGCCACAGAGCATAACCCAGCCGGGTTTATTCAAATTTAATTTCAGGCTATTTGCCAGCAGGCCAATGAGTATTAAGCCCAGAGCATGGGTCATCTGGTAATCAACCGCGGTTTGCCAGATGCCTAATTCATAGGCACCCAGACTATGTTTTAAGCCATGTGCAGCAAAGGCACCCAGTGCAACGGCAATAAAAGCATTGATTGCACCGCTAATAATTAATTGTTTATGCATGTTATTCTTTTTACAATAAGATAAAGTCGCTAAGTATAACAGGAGAAAATCAATGCCATCATTTGATGTGGTATCCGAAGTTGATGCTCATGAACTGAGTAATGCAATTGACCAGGCCGTGCGTGAAGTAAGTACCCGGTTTGACCTTAAAGGTTCCAATGCAAAAATTGAATTAAAAGATTCGGTGATAAAGGTCGAGGCTGAAAATGAGTTTCAACTAAAGCAAATATCCCCCATCATTTACACGAAATTAGGTAAGCGGGATATTGATATTCGTTGTCTGGAAAAAAGCAAAGCAGAGCCCCGTGGTAAACGTGCTTACCAGGATATAACCGTAAAACAGGGTGTAGATAAAGAAGAAGCAAAAAATATAGTTAAGCTGGTAAAGGAGATGAAAATAAAAGTACAGGCTGCCATTCAGGGTGAGCAGGTGCGTATAACCGGTAAGAAACGCGATGATTTGCAGCAGGTAATGGCGATGCTAAAAGCCTCTGATAAAGTAAACTTGCCGTTGCAGTTTAATAATTTCAGGGATTGAAAACAAAAGCTCTGTAGGAGCGAGCTTCAGCTCACGACAGGGTTGCTATATTGCGAGTTTAAAAAATACGCCTACACAATATAGTCAATTTATTTATGCAAAAAATGCGTTTCTCACTCAATATTTCAGCTGAACAATATCGGTCTTACTATGAAGGAGCGGCTAAGTTCGTGCGTGTGCAGGCTGAAGATGGGCGTTCTTTAAAATTCCCTGCAGCAAAACTACAACAGTTTATTACGCATGAAGGTATTCAGGGGCGTTTTGAAATTGTTTTTGATGAGCAGCACAAGCTGGTGAGTTTAAAGCGCATTTAATTATAATAACTAATTCAACTAAAGTGATATTGATCTAAATCCTCTTAAGTAATTTCTGTGCTTCCTCTTTTAATCGAAGGTGCAAGTCTTTTGAAATTGTCTTTAAATCATTTTGCATTAAACCCAGGCTAGGTTCCTCTACATGGGTTAAATCCGGCCTGATACTGTATGTGATATGAATAGACTGTGAAATTTCCGTAAGGCATAAATGCCAGGTGTATTGCAGGCATTTTTGGATATATAAATTACTTAAATGTGAAGAAATTAATTTGGGATAAATAGCCGCCTGGGAGTAAAAACAAACCTGTGGTAGCTTCCATATGTTTTTTTCCCCTTCACGCATATGCCCTTCACATGACCAGCAGGTCTGGAAAACACGACTTGCATTTAGTTCGTAAACGAGTGCAACCGCATTCTGCTCTATCGGGAATCTTTGTGGGTCAATGGAAAGTGCTTTTGCCGCTTCACTACAATCAGGTGAGCATGTACTCGGCTGGTGCTGTCTACAGTCTGGGCAGGGGGGTGACTGCCAGGGCTCGTCCTGAATAAGAAAGCGCTCCAGCTCTAGCTTTACTTGTTCAAGATTAATAAAGCTTTCGTCTGGAGAGTAAATCTTCATAAAAAACACCTATATTATGTGCACATCTATTGTATTTATCTATGTGGCTGCTATATAAATTAGTATAAAAAGTAAGGCTTTACAAACGGCCAGTCATAGTTTGTTACTACGAGTTGTTTTTTATGTTATCAATGCACTTTAATTCATCCTGGATAGAGCGAATACTTAAAGCAGATAAAAAAGAAATATCAGGCACTTACAATGGGGCAGAATATAAGGCAAATATTGTCATTACAGATTATAAGCTAAACGTAGCTGAGTATTATAAAGATATCATTAACGGCAATATCGATGATTACTGCAGGCAAGTAGATGTAGGGCTTATATATGAGCATTATGGTGTAGAAATAGAATTTACCAGGGCAACACAAATTGATGTGCATGGCGATGATCAAGTGCTTGAACCCGGATTAAAGCAATTAATGCATAAAGTGGGGCCCGTTATTTTTAAAAATGCTTATTTATCTGCAACCTACAGGGAGGTTAAACAAAGAAACAGTTTTCCCCATTTAAATTTTCATATTGATAGAAATCCGAGTATGCCCACACGTTTTTCTGTCTATACCCGCGACCCTTTTGACGCAGAACAAAAGTACCCGCGAAAATCATCCACATTATTTATCGCCTCAATTGTTGGTTATTTGCAGGCTATTAAAGAGGGCATTATTAAGCCAGGTGAAACAAAAGGTATAAATCGATCATTTGAAATATTTAGAAATATGAAAATGGATAATTTGCTAGGCAAGTTAATTATTGAGCAGCGTTGGGATGAACCCGAAGGTGTGGGAGAGCTTTCAATGCTGGATAATGCTACTGAATTGCATAGTAGTTATGAGCGTATATTGGCTACTAAGGGTTATCGAATTGGGGTGCGGTATGTGGCTTGAGATTATTAAATGTGCTGGGTCTGAGGCTGGGCTATCCCCACAAAACTTGATTAAAAATCTAAAAGCAAAAAGCATATTGTCCGCAAATGAACGCCAACACCCGCAAATAAAAGCAAAAGCTTTATACCGGGTGCAGTGTGCCGCAGGCGCACAAACAAAACATTCGTGTTTCTTTGCGTTGACGTGCAAGGAAGCACTAATGCAGTGGGCGCATGGATGCGCAGGAACTGCCATTTGCGGACAATATGCTTTTTGCTTTTAAATAATATTCGTAGGGATAACTCAGGATCTGAGCTTGTTTTTAACTATTGTAAGATAAAACCAATCAACTACACCAGATCATAGTTAGGCCATAACCTCAACCATACGCTTTATTTTTACGGCTTTTTCAAAATGATCCAGTTTATTAAGCATAATCCACCAGTTTGCCGCCTCCATTAAAAGCTCAGGATCATCATTTTTATTAGCAAAAAACGCGTAAAATGATAGCCCAACATCTGGTCCTTTAGTTTGTATTTTTTGATCACAAACCTGGATTATTTTTTTCTTTAACGTTTCTCTCATAGTTCTCTATTTTTATTTACGGGTTATTTCAACCGCTGCCGCCGTAGCTTCATTATCATTCCTGATTTGAAGAACAATTGTAGCAAAAACTGAAATTATCACACCAGGAATTACTGACATCGAAACACTTTTCCCATCAATAACAAGCAAGAGCATAACCACTAATGCTGGATTTAAGTATATATACGCATTTACACGGCTTGGACCAAGAGGAATTGTAGTCACCTGATATATATAAACTGTTGCAAGTGTCGCCCCGACTATAAGGTATGCCATTAGTAAAATTGAATCATTCTGGATTAAAGCCCATTGAAGTGACTGACCTGAAATTAGCAATGCGAGCAACATCCAGAATGAACCACCTATAAGCGTACAAAAAACAAGAACAATCATATCATCATTTCTATACAGAAATCTCATTGAGACAGAATAGAAAGACATAAAAAATATCGCCAGCATAAATATCAAATCACCTTTATTTAAAGAAAATGACATCAGCAAATCTAGCCGCCCCCCAAAAACCACCCAGCAAGTTCCGCTAGCCCCCAGAAAGTAAACAAAGATTTGTTTTTTAGATATACTTTCTCTGAAAGCAATAATAGAGAGTAGCGCAGTAACAAATGGAACCAGAGTGAACAACGTCCCGGTATTCAAAGATGAAGTTGAGTTTAATGATTCAAAGAAACCGACAAAAAACGCTGCGTAAAAAAAACTCATTACCATTGCACGTGGCATGGTAGATAATATTTGCGCTCTCCATTTTGATTTTGAAATAATCATTGGCAATAATATCAAAGATGCCCCGCTAAATCTTAAAAGCATCAGGGAAAAATTATTTACTACACCAACCAGTTTTTCAGAAACCAGAAATGACCCCGCAACAAGTGTTGTAGAAAGCAGGACTAATAAGTGATATTTTATTTTATTCATTTTCACTGCTGTCCCGTTAAATTAAGGCCTCCGTCATTCCCGAATGCTTCTATCGGGAATCCAGTGACTTTGCAGGCTCTAAGGTCGCTGGATCTCCGACACAAGCATTCGGAGATGACGATTTTGTAGTTTGCTATTTTCATGTCTCATTTATTGGAGCGTATGTTTATAGCCTGTTGTATCAGTTATGCAGATAATACCCAATAAGGTTAACGGGACAGCAGTGAAGCAGACTAATTCCAGTGTTTTATTGAATTTGAATAATACTCAAGCAAAGGCAAAGCGTGGGCCCCAGCACACATCAAATTTTCATTAATATCAACTAGTCCTCTACCTATTAGCATGTCCAGTGCATGTGTCAGTACACCTTCGCATGCATTAGCTGATATATTTATGGGACCCCCCAAATCTTTTAATTCTTCAATTCGTTTTGCTGCCAGTGTTTTTATCTCAAGCTCACTTTTCCACTCACCTTGATTATTTAAAAGTATCTCTGAAATTAATGCCACTGGCAAAATAGGTATAACACCCGAAATATTTTTCATTAATTCTTCAGCTAAATTCTTAACATGCTCAAAACGCTGTTCCTGCCCATATTCGCTAAAATTAATGTTATTTGTTTTACAGTATTGATTAGCTGATACCGGTGCACCAAAGTTAACACTGGCATAGCCAAATCGTCTCCAGCGCATTTTCCTGGAGAGTATCGCCATTTTATATACAAATCCTAATGTTGTTTTAATAACAAACCATTTACTTCGCTTAGCTGCTTCAGGGTCCAGTTTTCTAATTAAACTGCGATCTTCAATCACTCGATCATAATTAATACCCACAGGAACAAAAACTATATCTTTATCAATATCCGGATGAAAATCCCTTAGCATATAATCCAGAAAACCTAACTTCGCTTCACGTAAACAACCATTTTTAGTTAAGCCACCTTCTGGAAAAACAGCCTGACAGACACCGGCACGGGTAGCCATATGCACATATCGCTCTAATATTTTTCGATATAATGGATTACCTGAATTTCTGCGTACAAAAAATGCGCCCATAGATTTAATTAAGGTTTGCAAGGGCCAGATACGCGCCCATTCCCCCACAGCATAAGAGAGTGCGGTTTTTTCTGCGACTAGAAAAGAAACAAGAATATAATCCATATTACTTCTGTGGTTCATTACAAAAACCACACTGGCACCCTGGGGTATTTTCTTTAAGCCATTATCATCAAAGAAGCCAACTCGAATACGATAAAGTAAACGTGCAAATTTTCTCGCCAGCCAGTATCCAAACCTGAAATAAATATAGGCATTAAAGGCCGGAACAATTTCACCGGCATACTGTTTGGCTTTTTGCTGTGCTACGGCGGTTGGCATTTCTTTTTCAGCAGCATAGGACTTTACCGCTTCGATTACTTTTTCATCAAATACCAGTTGATCAATTAGCCCCTGCCTGCGGGTGAGCTGAAAAGGTCGAATTTCTATATCAAGGCGCGTGCTGACCTCATCAATCACTTTATTGACACGACGTCGTAAATACCAGCGGAGGCTGGGCATTAAAAATCGATCGAGAACCATAACTGCTGCGAATAACAGCAGCACAATAAATACCCATAAGGGAAGCGTAATAAGATTATCCATAATAACTCCTACCCGCATTATGCTTAGTCACTTTAATTAAAGCAACATAGCTATTATCTGATCAAATTACAGGCTAACAGAAAAACATAAAAAAGGGCCCATTACTGGACCCCTTTTAGATTGCGATTTAAATCAAATAGCTAGTCATCATCTTCTGCAATGATCGTTGTTACCGCCGCATTACCATCTTCAAGAATTGCAGTAATACGATAAACCCCCTCCACATCACCAATACGAACTGATACATTATAAACACTACCATTTGGGCCCGTTACGCCGTCACCAGAAGTGGTAAGCGCATTACTGGGTAGAATTTCCGGACTCGAACCTGCGGGGCCACTGATGGTAGTGTGACCAATAATCGTATCACCCGCATCGGGCAAACCATTCAGGTTAGTATCCTGAACCATATGAACATGAGTTGGGTCAGCACTTTGAATATATCCCACATTTGCCAGGCCTTTCTGTGGAATGAATGAATCTGGTTGATTAGCGAGTTTATCAAACAACAGAAAACGGGGTGCATAAGGCGCACCATCTGAGAAAGTGCTGCCTTTTACTGTATTGGTTAAAATTGCACCAGGTGCAACGTGCTGAAAGTTGACAGATTCAACCCGTTCAGCCGTAATAGTCGCTGGGCTTCCCTGACCGCCTGTAGCCAGACCTACATTGGTTGCGCCGACTACCTGGCCGCCTGAAGCAGGGAAAGTAACAGAGGCTGAACCTTTTTCATCAATTTTCCCATTCGCTTTATAAATACGAACAGCCAATGTGCCCATTGTACCCGCTGGGCCATTTGTAAAAGCGGAAGTACTTTCATCCGTATTGGGTCTTGGGCGAACATGCACGACTTTTATGCCAATTTTTTTAGCACGTTCACCTTCAATTCCATTATGACCTTGACCACCATTTGGAGTAACCGTAATAATTTTATTTCCATCATCACTAATGGTGTAGTTACCATGCTGCACACCTGCACCCGCTGGTGCCGTAATGGGTGCCTGGGGTAAACCCGTTACCAGTATGAAATTAACATTGCTGTTTATTGCACGAAAGGCTTTAGTGTTATCAACACCATTACGCTCAAAAGTCCCACCAAGCTCAACCTCCATATGACCGCCTTCGGGAATTTGAAAGCCTTTATTTTCAGGGTCCATAGCTAAGCTCGGTATTACATCCTCAACCGCGAGTACACCAATGAGTTCTGTTGGTTCACCTGCGATAAGGCCATTAGAGACAACTGGGGGACTAACAATAGCCCTTACAATGTTATCATCATCATCGTCGTCATCTGCAAGCGCAATACTACTCATGCCGAATAATAAACCACTGGTTATGGCTGCAAGTTGTATCATTGAGGTATTTTTATAGACTGTCTTTAATATCATTTGCTTATCCTTTTTATTAATAGAAGGTTATGCTACGTTTATTAACTACCAGGCCCATCTGACAATCTTTAATATGTTTAGTTTTATTAGCACCATACCGATTGAAATATTCTCGTGTCATATCTCAAATATTTAATTTGATTTTTTACAATACATTAATCCCAATTAACAGAACCACGAAAATATACTGTTTCCCCTATCTTCTGATTTATCTTATTAGCTAATAAATCATCATATTGATTAAAAATTAATCAGCTTAATTTACCCCCCTTCATTATTAGCCAATATTAATATAGCAACTTCTACTCAACTCAAAATTAGTCGTGGGCAGATAATTACATTATCAAACCGGTAATACTCCTGGTTGAAATAATTAAGTTTGTGGTTCGTCACACAATCACTATATGAATGCTATAAACTCAGTCATATAATATTGAAGGTAGTATCGCATTCAAACTGACCAGGCTCTTGGGCTTAAGTCACTGTCAATTGCTGTATAACAACCTATTTCCAGTTCAAGTCTTGTTCAGCAAAGAACATGCTTTAGCACTATAATAATTAATCAAAAAATTGAACGAAAATTGAGGAGTAACAGATGAGTAGTTTTTACATTTGGCCGGAAATGCCATTTCTGTCTATTGCGGTACTGGTTGCCGCGAGTATGGTATTTCTATTTTTAGCACGCACACCTTTACATTTGGCATTAGACAGCCTGAATGATGGAATCGCTGGTGGACTGGAAAGAACAGCAGCCTGGATCAAATCTGTTGTAGTAAAAATGCAGGAGAAAAACCGCAAAGTTTTACTTGAATCAAGTATTGCGGAAAGTGAGCAAAAGATTGCCCAGGAATTTAAACGGGTAGAGGCTAGCTATACTAAACACCTGGCTGATTATCCAGCACTGCATCTTAAGCTGGATGAAAACATTACCAGCATCAATGCAGATTTTAAGGAATGCGGCCAGGTAATACCTGAAGCACCGGGCTGGAATGATGCGGTTGAATCTATCGCCAGCATTAAAGGCACGGCATCGGGTGACAGAGTCATTGAAAAAATGCTTAAAGAACTACATAAATCTGCGGTTGATGGGGAAAAAATGGCATTGGCCGAAATGCAAAAAACATCGTCCAAACGTCACAAAATACTCTCTTCATTAGCACCGATCTGGAAAAAAATCCTCAAGTTAATGACCGAAGTAGACACTAAGGTTTCACTTGTTCTGGAAACCTCTGGAAAAATTGAAAAGTACATGCAGGAGTATGAGAAAGTCAGGCAAGGTGGAGAAGACTCCATCGATATGCTTTCATCTAAAGCAACAAAACTATTCATCTTCTCCATTATTGTAATCACAGTGGCGGGATTCGGTGCTTTTGTCAATTTCCAGTTAATTGCTTTACCCATGTCTGAGCTAGTGCCCGCAGGAACACGCGTACTTGGAATGCATGTATCTGATATATCTGCACTGGTTATCGTAACACTTGAAGTTGTACTCGGAATCTTCCTGATGGAGGCCCTGGCTGTAACTAACATTTTTCCACAAATTGCCGGCTTAACCATCGGTAAACGCCGCATGCTTTTATATGCCGCCCTGTTAGGATTATTTTTTCTTGCATCGGTTGAAGCTGCACTGGCCGTTTTACGTGAACACATTGCAGCAACGAATGCCGCAACCACTCAGGCATTAGCTGGAAATGTTGAGACGACTGCAGGAACAGAAGGCTCTAAAATTACAGTTATTGGCCAGGCCACATTAGGTTTTGTATTACCCTGGATTCTTGCGATGGTTGCGGTGCCACTTGAAATGCTGATAGAAAGTAGTCAGCACGTTCTCAGTAAACTAGTTATTCTGATCATTAAACTCGTTGGCTATCTAGTGGGTATTATAGGTCACCTGCTTAACACCATCATGAAAACGATTATTCATATTTATGATGCCTATATCATTATTCCAACCCAAATTGGTAACTTATTTAAAAGTAAATCAGAACCTGCACACAGTGGATCATGACATGATAATAAAAAGAAAAATGGTGAGTATTTTCCTGGTCGCTACAGTTGTATTCTTTTCAGGCTGCTCTGATAACAAGGAATATGAAACCGCAATTTGCGCCCTGGCTGATATCTCTGGCACCTATGCTAAAGAGAAAAAAAGCATGGTCAAAATCATTCAGGCTGGCATTGTACCCAAGCTAGTACCAGGAGACAGCCTTGTTCTAATGAGCATTGATAGTAACAGCTTTAATGAAGAGAACATCAAGGGCAAACTAAAACTGGACTATCGCCCTTCACAGGCTAACCAGCAAAAACTAAAATTTGCAAAAGCACTTGATGACTTTGCAGAAAAAAAGGCCAGCGCCAAATATACAGATATTAGTGGTGCGATGATGTTATGTAGTAGTCATTTGAAAAGCACACAGGCGGGTACACAAATGATGTTTATCTTCAGCGACATGAAAGAAGAGTTGAAGCCCGGCATTAAACGTAGCTTCAATAATGATGAATTTGAAAATATAAATATTGCAGCGATGAACGTCATTAAATTAAATGAGGATAGCACCAACCCTCAGGTATTTCGTAATCGCATAAAAAAATGGGAGAAAAGGGTTTTGAAACATAGCGCGAAAAGCTGGAATGCCTCTTTGGACCCAACTGAAATCGGCGGCTATATTGACGAAAACCGTTAGTAAATTAGCAATTATTCTGTCTGCCCGTAAAAACACTTACGTGGCAGACAGTTTAAGCCTTATATATAAGCACCAAAACAAAATTTCAACAAAAACTCTCAGCTTCTACCAATGAACAATGAGTGGAATATCAGGCCTTAGATCTTGACAGCAACCACACTGTTTATTATCAAACGTTATTTCCATAAGATGCTGGTCTCCATAATTAATGGATAACCTGTCTACCTCATCAACCACACTCAACACATTTGATAAAGGTTCAGACGGAGTATAGATTTGCACCTGACTGATAGATTTAAACTCTCCTTTCACGTTTTTAGCGGTGGATGACTGTGGCTCAACAAAGGGTACATAAATACAAAGAGGTTCGAGTAAATTACTCGAATTCGCACCTACATGAAATGACCAGGGAGGATCAAGATGAGGATCAAAGTAGTCAGGTAGATATTTCCAGCCTTCAAAAGGCATATTTAGAGTTGCATTATCTTTTCTATTTAAAATCACGCCAAACGGGGATGCGGTTTGGTCATTTGCGCGCTCTGCAAAAAACAGCTCCCTGCCTGGTCCATTTATAGCCTCTTCGGCATCATGCACCCACAAAAATTCCAGCATACCGTTTGAAAAGTAAAACCGCCTGTTAGATGTGCCCTGCCCAGCATGGGTATTACCCGGGCCTTCCTGCATCCCTAATGACACCAATAAATCAGCAACCTTTGCCCCAGGTTCAACAAGAATAAAAAAGTGATGAAGATCCAGGTTCATTTCTGCTTCCCTATAAGTTTTCAAATAAAACGTACTGTATCATAGAAATTTATTAGCACAGAAAAAATTCACGCATAATAAAAAAATTAAAGTTAGAGTCACTGCTGTTCCGTTAATAGAAATTAATTTATGTATAAACCACACTGCAGTTTATACATATATTTTATTTTTTAATGGGATAGTGGTGATATTAAATATTCTTAAACATCCATCTTAATATGATTCTAATTAAGTAAATCACGTATTCTTTGCAATAGTGCCAACGTGCTAAAAGGTTTAAGCAGTAAATTTTGTTGCAGGCTCTCATCAACTACATCTTCATTACTATCATCTGGAAAACCACTGACTAACTGTATTTTTACTGCAGGGTATTTTTCTTTAACAATAGTCGCCAGTTGATAACCATTTATCTCAGGCATAATGATATCTGAAATTAGTAAATCAATCGATTCATGATGTAAAATATCAAGGGCCTTGTGAGCACTATTCGCCGGGAAAATATTAAATCCATGTTGCGCCAGTTTTTCGCAGGTTAAACTAAGCAATGCAGGTTCATCATCCACAACCAGTATATTTTCATTGCCTGAAAAAACATCCATATCTTGTATTTCTGCTGGCTGTTTATCCCGGTTATTTTCATGATATCGAGGAAAATAAAGTACAAACCGAGTACCTTGATCTGGCTCTGAAAAAACCTTTATTGAACCACCACTACGTTGCACAAAACCATAAACCTGGCTCAAACCTAATCCAGTACCGAGTTCACCCTTGGTTGTAAAAAAAGGTTCAAATATATTATCTTTTATTTCATCACTCATACCACAACCCGTATCAGAAATACTAAGCAAGACATAATCACCCGCATTAATATCAAGTGACTGAGCATCAATATAACTAATATTCTCATTGCTGGTATGAATGATTAACTTGCCATAACCCTCTATAGCATGCATAGCATTAATACTTATATTAAGAATGGCGTCTTCCATATCACTATCATCAAGCCAGACAGGCCATAGATTTTCCGCTAAATCGAGTTTCAATTTGATACGTACCGTTAGTGTTTTTTCCAGAATCAGCTGTTCGTTTCGCAACAAGTCATTCAAATTTAAGCTAATTGCTTCAGGTACTTTTTGACGTGAGAACGCCAGTAATTTTTTTGTTAACCTCGCCCCCCTTTCCCCCGCATGGTAAATTTGATGTGCATACTTAACCAGCCTCGGCTGTCCACTTAACTCTTCTTCCAGAACTTCAGCATAACCCATCACCACACCAAGCATATTATTATAATCATGTGCAATACCCCCGGTTAACTTGCCCAGGGCATCCATTTTTTGTGTACGACGTAGTTTTTCTTCCTGTTGTTTTATTTGAGTCAAATCCAGACATGACCCTATAAACCGCTGCTTGCCATCAGTACCTAACGGTAATTTAGCAATTGATAAACGTAATGGAAATGTCGTTTGGTCTTTACGCAAGCCTTTAATATCAGTAACCCCAGTAGCAGGTATCTCACCCATTTTCAGGTAATTTTGTAAACAACTGTCAAATTTACTCACATAAGATTCAGGCAGTAATCGACTAACATTTTCACCAATCATTTCATCTGCCGTATGGGTAAATAAAACCTCTGCTGCTTTATTAAAGGTCAATATTTTACCGTCTTCATCAATGGTGATAATGCCATCAACCATAGACTGAAGGATCTCCCTTTGTTCTCGCTCTTTATTTAACAGTATTCTCTCTGTTTTTTTGCGCTCTAGCTCAGCACTGGCACGGGCTGAAAAAATCCCGAGTATAGATTGCACTTGATCTAATCCTGTCATAACTTTTGTATCAACAATTACGATTAAACCAATGGTATCTTCATCTGCATTAAATAACGGCGCGCCTATGTAACTTACAGCGCCCATCTCTTTGAGCATAAAATCTTTAGGAAACAGTTGCTGAATATTATCAGGATATGTACACATTTTGTGACCAACAACATTTGCACAAGGTGTGTTCTCCAGACGGTAGCTCATATTATCAACTATCTGGCCGTCAATACTTACGGCTATCGTATTAATTATTTTCGGGTCTTCATCATCCAGCAAACCAATAAAAACATATTTTGCAGTCAGCAGCTCACCCAAACTCTTAACCATACCCTGAAAGAACACTTCTCCTGACTGCCCAGATACACCAATTGCAATATTATTAATGGCCTCTTCTGCTCTTTTTCGCTTGGTGATATCCCTCACGATCGCCTGAAGGCTAATCGCTCCATCTATTTCAATTTTATTTAAACTTACTTCAGCATCAAATAAAGAACCATCGACATGAATATGTTGCCATTCAAACAACTGTGGCCTGCCATCAAGCGCAGCATTAATTTTTTCTAAAGCTTTTTCTTCTGAGCTACGCCCATCTGGTTGAAACTCAGGTGAAAATTCAATCGGTGTTTTTCCAATAATTTCATTTCGTTGACAACCAAATATTTCTAGCGTCTTTGGATTACAATCTATAAAATAATTATTTGTAATTAGAAAAATAGCATCATGTGCAGACTCAAAAAGAAGCTTATAATTACTCTCACTTGCTATCAAAGCCCTGCTTGTATTCTCTTTTAAAGCATATAATTTCTGAATATGACTAACAATGGCAAGTGACATAAACAGAAGTAATATAACGATACTAAATCTTATTCCCTGTTCAAAAATAAAGTGACTTTCGACAATTCCAAAATTATTCAACGCCAGGCCAAGGAAACCCACAAAAAAAGACAATATACCTATTACAATAAACCTGCCTGCTCCATTTTGTACTTTCCAGTTAACAATCCCTCTAACCATCAGGCATAATGATGCCGCCAGTGTAAGTGGAATAATTAAAATAATCGTATTATAGTAACTCGTTATAAAGCTCATAAAAAATGTAATTACAAGAAACGTAACTAACACATTATGAAATAGCTCAAGTATTTTATCTGGTTCTTTTATCTTTAAAAGAGCACGCCCAAAGTTAAGCAACATTATCACAGCTACAGATACTGATGCCGGCAGAAAAAAACGACTTGATTCAATGTATTTATTACCAAAAAACAATTGACCATATCCGTCGTAAAACAAAAAAGCAGAACAAATACTGGCTACAAATAAAACCAGGTATAAATAATTTCTCTTTTTAAAGAAAACAAATAACAACAGGTTAATGCACAATATAATAAAAAATGTGCCATAAAAAAGGCCTAACCAGAAAGTGTTTATATTGTCTTTTTCAGCAAACGAAGTTTCAGACCATAATTTTAAATTCAGGTTAATCGCCGCATCACTTCTTAACCGCAAATAGATTAACTGTTCTTTTTCAAGTTTAATAGTTAATTTAAATACACTTAAACGGTGTTTAATATCTCGTTGACTAATAACGTGTAAGTTCCCAGCTTGTTTTACCTTATACGATTCACTTTCCCTATCTCGGGTATACAGGTCAAGATAATGTGTATTGGAAAAATGCTGTACTAAAAGCCAGTTATTTATCGATGACTGGTTTTTTATCTGCAAACGAATCCAGAATGTAGATTCTGAAAAGCCAAGATTAGTGGCGCCTTCTTTAAACGTTTGATATTGATCTTTGAATTCAGGCCGAGTTACATCATCAATAGTCAGCTTTCCACTACTATCCTCCAGCACACTGATATATTTACCAAGTGAGTACTCACCCCGGGTATCACTTAAGCGAAGTAATGATTCAGCCTGCGCAGGCTGCGATAAGAATAAAACGACGAATACGAAAAGAAAAAAACGAACAATTTTATTAAGCATAAAAACAAACATTCCGGATGCATTTTACTTCATCTTAGTATTTATTTAATAGCCACAAGAATAATAGATAATAACAAACTTTAAATACTGCTTTATCCAGGTGCTTTAACAATTACACACTCAAACCCATAATTCAGAAAAATAGACTGCGATAACTATTTATTACACGTAATATACTCCATCGGATACGACAGCACTATAACTTAAAACATTAAACTCACAATTATTCAGGCGTGTCCAACTTTCATTTGAGTGTGAGCATCATATGGTCGCCTCTATTTCATAACTGTCAACTAGTATTTCGGGAGATTCCGCGAAATATCAGATCAAATCTAGCTAAATTTGTGTTCCTTCGTGGGAGTATTCTGTCTACAGTAAAAAAAAGGAATTATTCCTGTTTACGCATCTCATCAATTTCTGCATGAATCATATCCGGTGTTTCCAGACTAATTGCACCTAATAACTTGCCTCGAAACTCATTAAGCAATATTTCAGACACTTTATGCAGGTTCACTTTGCCACCGGCCTGCAGACAACCTCGCTTCTTAGCAATGGCCTCTAAAATATCCATTTCTTCTTTTGGTAGCTCATTTAGCTTATAGCGTTTTAATAACAACTCTGGATAAGCCGTAGAAAAATAACCTGCAGCAAACAGGGCGACATCTTCATATTCCATAGCGGTATTTTTTATCGCTCCGGTTACTGCTAATCTATAACCACTATTTATATTATGAATTTTTGGCCACAGAAATCCCGGGGTATCCATTAGCTCGATACCGTTATCTAGAATAATTTTTTGTTGACGCTTTGTTATGGCGGGTTCATCACCAACTTTGGCAATAAATCGTCCCGCCAGGGTGTTGATTACACTGGATTTACCCACATTGGGAATACCCATTATTAATACACGTATAGGCCTCACTGAAACATTTCTCTCGGGAAAAAACTGAGCACATATTTTTAATGTCTGTTTTATTTGTGCAGGTTGCTCCTGGGTAACAGCAAGGGCTTTAATGTTGCGAGAGGCCTGAAAGTGATCTATCCATTGCTGGGTCACCCTTGAATCGGCCAGATCTGATTTATTGAGTAGTTTAATACAGGGTTTATCCCCACGTAACTCGGCAATCAGAGGGTTTTCTGAACTGAAGGGAATGCGCGCATCCAGCACTTCAATAATGAGATCAATTTTAGGCATGACCTTTTTAATCTCTTTACGTGCCTTGTGCATGTGCCCTGGGAACCACTGTATTGCCATATTATTACCGTAGATAAATTTATTAAGGTGCATTTTAACCCAAAACCACTTCAAACTAGGCTAAAATTCACCTCAATTCACACTCAATGGAAGCCTATGTCAAATCAGTACGACCTGTTAATTATTGGCGCCGGCGTTTCCGGTAGTGCCTTACTTTATCTCACCACCAAATATACCGATATAAAGCATATTGGGGTTATAGAGAAATACGCAGCCCCTGCACGGGTTAATTCCTTATCGAGCAATAATAGCCAAACCCTGCATTGTGGTGATATTGAAACCAACTACACCCTGGATAAAGCCCTTAAAGTGAAGCGTGCCGCCAGCATGTTACGTAATTACGCGGTGGCCCAGCCAGATGCCCATCACATCATATTTAAGTATTCCAAAATGGTGTTAGGCGTTGGCGCTAAAGAGTGTGAATTACTAAAAAAACGTTTCGAAACCTTTGGCCCCCACTATCCTCATTTAAAAATATTAGATAAAAAAGCCATTGCGCGAATTGAACCCAATGTTGCTATGCATGATGATAAATTCCGCGAAGATGAAATAATTGCCCTGGGTTCAACCAATGAATATACCGCGGTAAACTTTGAAGCCCTGTCTCGCTCGTTTGTAAGGCAGGCTGAGATTGAAGCTAAAAATCACCCTGAAAAAACAATTGATCTACATTACAATGAAAATGTAGACCATATTAAACTCGACAAAAATGGTTTTATAGTGGAAACAGACGGTGTTTGCTACCAGGCAAAATCGCTGGTTGTGTGTGCCGGCGGACATAGCCTTAAACTGGCCCATGATATGGGTTATGGGCACCACTACTCCGTGTTACCCATTGCTGGCAGTTATTATTTCACACCCCATGTTTTAAATGGCAAAGTGTATACCGTGCAAAATGATGCCCTGCCCTTTGCGGCCATTCATGGAGACCCGGATGTGCTGGTACCCGGCGCTACACGATTTGGGCCAACGGCACTGGTGCTACCAATATTAGAAAGATACAACTTAAAAACCCTGCCCGATTTCCTGCAGGTATTTCGTTTTGATAGCCGAGTAGCAAAAGTATTATGGGATTTACTGAAGGTAGCTGATATTCGTAATTACATGTTTAAGAACATGCTTTTTGAAATTCCCATTATACGCAAAGTACTCTTTTTAAAAGATGTGCGAAAAATTATCCCATCATTAAAATTGGCTGACTTAAAATTCGCTAATAAAGTGGGGGGCATCCGCCCACAGTTAATTGACAAAGATCACTGCAAATTATTAATGGGGGAAGCGAAAATTGATACGGGCATAGGTGGCATTTTTAATATGACACCCTCTCCAGGCGGTACATCATGCATAGAAAATGCAGAAATAGACATGCGAACCATTGTAAAACACCTGAGTGCAACGATTGATGAAGCGGCATTACAAAAAGACTTACTGGGTGATGATGTTCAACATAACGCGGATGATTTTGCTGGGCTCGTTATAAGTGGGGATGATGCGGTTTAGTAGTTGAATATAAATAACAGCAAAGCTTAGTTCAAATTAGAGTCGGCAACAACTTAAACTCATTTTATATAGCTTGAAGGGTATTTTTTACGATTTTTTTACTATTATCAATAGATAAGCCTGATTCGCCATAACCGGGAAGATAGTGCCACCAGATAGTCAATTATTTAATACGCCTATAACTATAAGGTAATTAGTAACATGTTAGTTTCATTCGATTATAAGTTACACACCAGCATGTGGCGAACAGTGCAAAAAACTATACTCATCATTTTGCTATGTACACTTCAAACCACTATCAATGCCCAGCCAGGCCTGACATTCAATACTACCGGACAACCTCCCTTAAATACGCAAGCACATGATGGATTTATGGATGAGGTGACACGGGAAGCGCTTCAGCGAATTGGCTATAAACTTGTCATAAATCGCCTTCCAGCTGAACGTGGTTTACATAGTGCCAACGATGGCTTAATTGACGGCGAAATGAGTCGCGTAGAAGGTATCGATAAGCTCTATCCAAATCTGATTCGTGTACCCGAAAAAATAATGGACTGGGAATTTTACATTTTCTCAGAAAAACCGATAAATTTACAAAAAGGCTGGAGCAGTCTTGAGAATAAGAATATTGCATTTATTACGGGCTGGAAAATTCTGGAAAAAAATGTGCCCGAATCAGCAACCGTCACTAAAACCAAAAATTCACACCAGTTATTTACCCTACTAAATATTAACCGTGCTGATTATATTATTTATGAACGCTGGGGAGGTAACCGTGTTTTAAATGAGTTAAAACTTAAAAAAGTAAAACTGCAAAAACCTTTTTTAGCCTCTAAAGAAATGTTTATTTATTTACACAATAAACACAAAGCAATCGTTCCGCTATTAGCTCAGGCTCTGGCAAATATGAAAAACGATGGTAGCTATGAAAGACTTGTTCAAAAGCACCTTAGCCCATTACAGAATAACAGTGACTCATGAAAAAAACTTTCCAGTCAATTAATAGCAGTCTTGCACGACGTTTAAGTACCTATGTTATTTTGGTGAGTACATTTATTGCCATCTTTACCTCCGCTGTTCAAATCTATACTGAATACAAAAGAGAAGTCAAAGGTCTGCACTCGGGTTTAGAACAAATAGAACAGACCCACCTTTCCAATATATCATCCCGTCTCTGGGTACTGGACAACAAAGAACTTAAAAGTACCCTCGAAGGTTTATTAAGCCTTCCCTCTGTTAAATATATCGCCGTCTATGATAATAAAAAATTATACCTGGACGTTGGTATAAATACGGGCATTGATATAGTAGAAAGGAGCTATGAGCTTTTCTATAACCATAACCATAAAAAAGTACGACTGGGTACACTCATTGTAAAAGCATCGTTAGAAGATGCATATAAACACATTGTTGATCGTGCGATTATTATTTTTGCAAGCAATGCAATTAAAACGTTTATCGTAGCCGGCATGATACTGTTTATTTTTTACCATTTGGTTGCAACACATTTACATAAAATTGCTGAATTTGCACAACAACTGGATATTGATACTCTTGGCAGAACATTTGAATTTGACCGTAAGAAAAACCCAGAAGATTCCCAGGATGATCTTGATCTAATCAAAACCGCCCTGTCTAAAATGCAGCACAATTTAACTGGGGCAATAAAAGGACTGCAAGAACGCGAGCAGGACCTCGCGATAACGCTCAACAGTATTGGCGATGCGGTGATAACTACCGATGCCAAAGGGCAGATAACACGGATGAACCCGGTTGCCGAACAACTCACTGGCTGGTCACTACAGGAGGCCAATGGACAACCATTAGACAGGGTTTTTAATATCATCAACACACTGACCCAGGAACCCATTGAAAGTCCCGTAGATAAAGTTTTGGCGTCTAGAAAAACCGTATCAATAAGTAATTACACCACCCTTATCGCTAAAGATGCAAGCCAGTACCAGATCAGCGACTCCGCATCACCCATACGAGACAATGATCACATACTCGGAATAGTACTGGTATTTAATGATGTCACAGAAGAATATCGCCTGCGAGAAGAAGCGGAATCCGTACAGTCAGCATTACAAAACAAGGAAAAAGACCAGCGTGAAATTCTTAACTCAATGGTGGATGCAGTTATTACCATTGATGAAACAGGAAAGATTATTAGCTTTAATAAAACCGCTGAAACACTTTTTGGTTATCAATATGATGAAATAATTAACCAGAATGTTAATCGACTTATGCCTGAAGTTGATGCCATTGGGCATGATGGTTATTTACAGCGTTATATAAAGTCCGGCGAGGCAAACATAATAGGCGTTGGACGAGAAGTACTCGGCAAACGTAAAAATAATGATACCTTCCCTATGCGCTTATCTATAGCCGCTTTACCCATGGATGAGACTAAAAAAATGCGTTTTATTGGCTCCTGCCATGATTTATCTTATTTAAAACAACAGGAACAACAACTGCGCAATAGCCAGAAAATGGAAACCCTGGGCCAACTCACCGGGGGTATTGCACATGATTATAATAATATGCTCGGGGTCATTATGGGATACTCTGAGCTACTCAAGGACATGGTGAAAGATCAACCTAAACTGGAAAAGTATGTAGATCAAATTCATCATGCGGGTGAACGCGGGGCCAAGCTCACTAAAAAACTGCTCTCATTTTCTCGAAATCATTCCGCTGAATCCAGCAAAATAAATATCAACAAACTATTAGAAGAGCAACAAGATATGTTGCAGAAAACCCTGACAGTGCGAATAAAACTACTTATTGAGCTCGCCGATGAAATATGGCCAATCTGGATGGATAGCAGTGAACTGGAAGACTCGATTCTTAATATGAGTATCAACGCGATGCATGCCATGAATGAAAATATACTGGATGCTCAACTTACTATACGTACCCGTAACGAAACACTTGACTCACGTGATGCAGGCGCACTCAATTTAAATGCAGGGGACTATGTTCAACTCAGCATCATTGATACCGGAAGTGGCATGGATGAATCAACCATGGAAAAAATATTTGATCCCTTTTTTTCTACCAAGGGTAAACAAGGTACAGGATTAGGACTTTCACAGGTTTTTAATTTTGTAAAACGCGCAGGGGGAACTATTCAGATCAATTCTGAACCAGACCATGGCAGCACTTTTGACATTTATTTTCCACGCTATCATGAGAGTGAAATTGAGAACAGTACACATACTGATGAGAAAGAAATCAATGTAAAAGGCCAGGAAAAAATCCTTATTGTAGATGATGAAGCTGCCCTGCGAGATTTAGCCTCCGAGTTATTAGAACAACAAAACTACCAGACATATTGTGCTGCAGATGCAAAAGAAGCATTACAAATACTAGAACATGAACACATTGATTTGATGTTATCCGACATTATAATGCCAGGTGTGGATGGCTACGAACTGGCTGCTATAGTACTGGACAATTATCCCAAAATAAAAATTCAGCTGGCCAGTGGTTTTACTGATGAACGACATATGCATATGATTGACAGTAAGTTGCATATAAATCGATTAAACAAACCTTATAACGCAAAAGAATTATTACATAAGGTGCGAGAGTTGCTTGATGAATAATGACATGATATTTAAACCTGGAAAAACCATAAAATTTGTCACAGAGACGCAGAGAACCCAGTTTTTTTTATCGTAGGGTGGATCAAGCAACGCGAATCCACTTCGCTTGATCCACCCTACGCAACATTTGTATTCTGTGAGTAAGAATTATCAGATAAGATTCAATCTACTCTATATTATTACTTGCAAATCAGCTACAGCTTTACTCACTTTTAATTATTTCTTTTATATAATTTTGAACCGGTAACTCAACATCCTGATTTATTAAATCCAGCATACCCGTCAGCAATGACTTAACTGTATTTTCTGGTTGTTCTATTACTGCATTTGCTTTTGCCAGATCAATCAACTGCTCTAACTGGTTCAGCACATCAATAGCTGGGCCTGGCCCTGATGAGGATACAAGCGGCCTGTTAATTTGCTCAGTTCGTTGATAGTTTTTAACTACTTCAACATAGGTACTTTGCTGAAAATCCAGGGCGAAGCTTTTTAGCTCTTCACTATCAAAACCTAATTCCAGTGCTGAGTTAAACGCGGACTGCACATCCCCGTTAAAAAATTCACTGGCTAAATCTCCCACATTATCTAATAGTCCATTTATCGCCTGTTGCTCACCTTCATCAAGCTCCCCCTGCACACTGAATTGAAAAGCCACAGATGATGCACCTGAAAACCCATAAGATGCAGATAAACTTTTAGAATTTTGTGAATAATCCTGCTTTGATATTGTTTGACTAAATGCAGAATAACTAACCTCAATTTTGTCACCATCCTGGGTAAAGATTTCAATTGAAGCCTGGCTACTCTGTTTGAACTGACTTGATAATGTTGCACTTTCAGAAAGTAACTGTGTAGTTTGCTGCAGCCCGGTCGAGCCGACAGGTGTACTCTTTAAATTATCTAGACCCTGGAAAATTAATGATTCTGTTTCATCTATTTGCGTATTAATTTTATCTGTCATCTCGGGCATTGCACTTAATATATCTCTAGCATCAGCAAAACCCTGCGCAATACCCTCCCTGGCCTGCTGCAACATACTTTGTGCCTCAAGCTCACTTATCGCACTTTCGTTTATGGCGCTTTCAACAAAACCCAGTATACGATTAGCGACGGCGGTTGGTGTGTAACTTTCTGCATTTAACCGGGTTACAGGTGTAAAGCCAGGTATGCTTTTACCAAGTGTATTTTCCAGTAACTGCGCCGGATTTTGCGAAGTACTACTCCCCGACAAATAACCATTGTGTTTATCTGGTTGTTTTAACGCATATGAATCCAGTCCATTTGCAAGACTATCAAATTGAGCATTCATTGGACTTTCCTTTTGACCCTTATTTCATCAAACCCTGAAAACCGTTGTTGCAGTGAAATAATGTATTTATCGATCATTTAATTCTTTATCTATACCGTTCTATATCGGCAAACAGTTGTATTTCTTAAGCACCACCTGTACATTCATGACGAATAGAAAAAATTACCAGATTTCAACGACTAACCAACACAAAAAGTAGTCTGTTCGCCCCGGAGCAAACAATGAGTGATATTGCCAGATCCCTGAAACCCGAAGAATGTTTTATTAGTGAAGAGCCATATTACGAAGCGATAGGCTCTGAAATTGATATATTCCTTGCCGCCTATAAGCAGAAAATCCCTATACTACTTAAAGGCCCTACGGGTTGTGGTAAAACACGTTTTATGGAGCATATGGCCTGGCGATTAAAAAAAGCCCTGATTACGGTTTCCTGCCACGATGATTTAACCGCTTCTGACCTGGTTGGGCGCTTTCTTATATCGGGTGGTGAAACAAAATGGATTGATGGTCCCCTGGCCCGCTCCGTTAGAAACGGTGCAATTTGTTATTTAGATGAAATTGTTGAAGCACGTAAAGACACCACCGTCGTTATTCATCCATTGGCAGATGACCGTCGTGTACTGCCCATGGAAAAGGTAGGTGAAGTGCTGGAAGCAACAGATGATTTTTGTCTGGCTATTTCTTATAACCCGGGTTACCAGAGCGTATTAAAAGATTTAAAGCAAAGTACGCGTCAACGTTTTGTTGCCCTTGAATTTGATTACCCGAGTGCTGAACTGGAAACCCGTATTATTAAAACTGAAGCTGACATTGATCAATCATTAGCAGAGCGCCTGGTTAAATTTGCCCATATGACTCGAAACCTCAAAGGCAGTGGCCTGGAAGAAGGCGCCAGTACACGTTTATTGGTGCATGCAGCTAAATTAATTTCTGCAGGCATAACACCTGTTGATGCCTGTCATACTTCTATTGCCCAGGCGCTTACTGATGATGCGGAAATGCTCGCGGCAGTAAATGAACTCAGTTCGTCTTTGTTTTAATTTATATTAAATTATTTTAACCGATGAGTTTACCTCCCTTTACTTTTGATGAAATCGAAGAATACTTCGATGACCTGTTTATTGAAGTTGATGAATCACTTATTCAACACCTTACGCAATTTGATATTCAAACCCAGGACACCTTACTTGAGTTAATAAAAAAAGCCGCCAGTACAAATTCGGGGCTTGCATACCAACTGGCAAAACGCATGCAAAAAGCCATCGATTTAATGGAAATCGATACCATTGAACTCTGGCTCGATCAGGCGATTGATGTATTTGACAGCAAAGGCCTGTACGGTGCCATTGAGGTACTGGATGAGCTTGAATCCATTGCCCATAATGCCAAACAAAAACTAACCGGTATTGCCTTTGAAGAAGTCTGCAATATGCTGGAGCATTTTGTAGTGGGTTTAAATGGGCGCCGCTTAAAAATTGAAACCGATAAAAAAACATACACTGACACGGAAAGCATTTTTCTACCCGGAATTGTTAATCGCTATACTGAAAAAGATGATAACTTTCAACTCTACAAATGCATGGTGGTGCATTTGTGGGCACAAAACTGGTTTGGCACCTGGCGCGGTAATTTGGTAAATGTATTTTCACAATATGACAACCCGGCGCGCGCGCAACAGTGGTTTCATGTGCTGGAAATGATTCGCCTCGATCATAAAATAAAACACGAATTACCGGGTATTCACCGGCAAATGCAACGCCTCTGTGAACTGGGTGGCCATGATAAAATTTGCGATATTACCATTAATGCTGAAAAACAGAAAAATATTGAAACATTAATTACCCTGCAAAGCCAGGCCGATGACCTGCTGAAACTGTTACCACAGGTTTACCATTTACCAACTCCGGGTTTAAATTTTTATGCGGGTTGCTTACAGGCTGAGCAGGTTGAACTGAGACGGGAAATTCGTTTAACCAAAGAAAAAGATTTATTCCGCCGGGCGATTGCACATGTACTGGAAGAGAAAAAAAACAAACCCGCCAGTGAATTCAGTGAGCAAGAAAGACGTGAAATCAGCGCACAACAGATTCCCGATCCGAATATGCCTGAAGGTTTTAAATATCGTTTAGAAATGGACGGGGAATCTATTGAACCACCCGATGGTGTTGAAAGTTTAATCAGTTCAATTATTCAGGATCTGGGGGAAATACCCGATGATTACCTGGTCGCCGCGGGTGATGGCCATTACAAAATTATTGCCGATAAGGAAAAAATCGACGATACAAATGTCTGGGCAGGCACTTATCATGAAGAAGGTGCCTTTTTACACAGAGAATGGGATTACCGCCGCCAGCGATATAAGAAAAACTGGTGCGCCCTGCGCGAAGTTGAGTTAAGGCCTGGTAGCACTGCTTTTGTTAAAGCAAGCGTTGAAAAATATTCCGGCTTAATAAAAAATTTACGTCGCACCTTTGAAATATTACGCGGCGAAGACAAAACTTTAAAAAAGCAGCCTTATGGTGATGATATTGATATAGACGCATTAGTTGAATCCTTTGCGGATATGGCCAGTGGCATGGAAATGTCGCAAAATATTTTCACCAAAATGCATAAGGAAGAACGTAATATTGCGGTGATATTTATGGTGGATATGAGTGGCTCCACCAAGGGCTGGATTAACGATGCGGAACGTGAATCACTGGTACTCTTAAGTGAAGCCCTGGAAACCCTGGGGGATCGTTATGCTATATATGGTTTTACCGGGAACACCCGAAAGCGTTGTGAAGTTTACCCGGTAAAAACGTTTGATGATGAATATGATGATAAAACGAAAGGTCGTATTGGCAATATAAAACCCCAGGACTACACCCGCCTGGGGGTTTTTATTCGCCACTTCAATCAGATGTTTGAAGCCGTAGAGGCGAAAACTAAACTTCTAATTACCCTGTCCGATGGCAAACCGGAAGACTATGATGGCTATCGTGGCGAATATGGTATTGAAGATACTCGCATGGCCCTGCTTGAAAGCCGCCAACAGGGTGTTCACCCATTTTGCATCACTATCGATAAAGAAGGCCGAGACTATTTGAAAACCATGTATGGCTCTGCGAGCTACGTGGTGATAGACGATATTAAACAACTCCCTCTCAAAGTAGCCGACATCTACCGCAGTATTACCAGTTGAGTCAGGCCTGAAAACGCCTGAAGCTGATTTTTTGCAAAAAAATCTCTTAATACCTCCAAATCCACATTCTCTCTATATTCTTAAATAAGCGGATTTATTAACACCTTGATTCACCTGCTTTTTTGAATTTTACCTGCTATATATATTATAAATAAAGATGAACTACCTGCTTACAGCCAGATATGGTGGCCAAGATGAACCCTAGGGAGTGAAAATGCGCTCGTTTTTAGAAATTTGCCATTTAAATAATATATTTAGCAATACCTCTATCAGAAGCAGAATCTGGTTTGGCTTTGGTTTAATCCTGTTCATACTCTTATTTGTTTCAATTAGCACACTTAGTAAATTTGTACACTTGAATGAAGGTATCAGCCATGTCACCGAAGATATTCAACCCGTTGTACTATCAGCACAAAACCTCGAAGCAAGGCTTGAAACAGCAAGTAATATGCTCGGATTTTACTTATTAACAAAAGAAGAAAACTATAGAAAATCATATTTTACGCAACTTGATAACTCTATTGAGCAGGCAAATTTTCTGGCAAATTTAGATTTTGTTGCAAAAAACGAAGCGTTCAGCAACATCGTTGCCCAGGTTCAAAATGACATCCAGAAACTATCCAATTACCGAAACAAAATGGCTGAGCTAGTTAAAAATGTGAGTTCGAATATACCCGCACAACGCCTGGCTTCTGAAAAACTCAACCCCAGTACACAGCAAATACAAGCTTTAATCAGCCAGATGATTGACTCTGATTTTGAAGAAGATAATGAGGATGGCAGTCGGGATACCTTTCGCCGCAACCTGTTTGACATACGCTATTTTAATTCCCAAATTGCCAGTGAATTACGTACTTATCTTGCTTTCAGGAATGAAATCAATGTAAAGAACATGAAAACATACATCGGTTTAATCTTAAATAAATTAGCGTACTTTCAGAAGAATCAGGATATGTATACGTTTGAGCAATCTGAAAGTTTGCCTGAGCTAATTAAACTGGACCAGAAGTATTTTAACGATCTGGATGAAACGATCAGTATACATTCAACTGACAAGTACCGAACCGATATCTACCTGGTAAAAACTGAAATCGGCCCCTTGATTACGGGCATTGAATCAAATCTTGGCGAACTGGTTAATAAGTTAAAAGTAATCATTACTGATACCAGCAATGATTTACAGGAAGAGGCCTCCGGGGCCAGTCGTAAAGTCACGGTAGGTATGAGCATTGGCCTTCTGATAGGCGTAATTATTGCGTTTTTAATTTCACGCATGATTACCATGCCCATCAACGAAGCGGTGAATGCCATGGAAGATCTGTCAGAAGGCGAAGGTGACCTGACCCAACGCCTGGATGATAATGGAAGTTCAGAAATTGCCGTAATGGCTGGCAACTTTAATAAATTTGCCATTAAAGTACAGACCCTGATTTCACAGTTAGCCAGTAGTGTTGAAAACTTATCCACAGTGGTCAGAGATGTTACTGCTATTGTCGATCAAACCCAGTCGGGCTCATTGCAACAAAGGCAGCAAACTGAACAGGTAGCAACGGCGGTCACTGAAATGACGTCAACTATTCAGGAAGTTGCCTCTAATGCAAACCTGGCTGCAGACTCGGCTCAACAGGCTGATGAAAATGCCAAATTGGGCCAGAAGGTGGTTGGAGAAACCGTATCTTCCATCAATTCCCTGGCTTCTGAAATTGAAACCGGGGTCAATGTTATAAGCAAACTTTCACAGGACACCGAGTCCATTACTTCTGTGCTGGATGTAATAAAAGGCGTTGCCGAACAGACCAATTTACTGGCCTTAAACGCAGCTATAGAAGCCGCACGAGCGGGTGATCAAGGGCGGGGCTTTGCTGTGGTGGCCGATGAAGTACGCACCCTGGCAAGCCGTACCCAGGAATCCACTACTGAAATTGAATCGATGATAGAAGCTTTACAGATTCAGGCCCACGCGGCGGTAGATGCAATATCACTTGGCCAGGAAAAAGCCCAGGCAAGCGTTAAAAATGCTTCAAATGCGGGTAAAGCCCTGAATGAAATTACCCATTCAGTCACCACTATTTCCAGTATGAATATTCAGATTGCCACCGCATCCGAAGAACAAAGTGCCGTATCAGAAGAAATCAACCAGAATGTGGTTAATATAAGCCATGTTGCTGATGAGAATGCACTGGCATCTAACCGGCTTTCAGACTCCAGTAAAGAGCTGGAGCAGTTAACACTGGAGTTGAAAAAACTGGTTTCACAGTTTAAATATTAGGCTCGCTGGAGAAAAAAACCCACTATTGATATATATCAAAGCAACTATTCTCGCTTCTTATATTCTACTAGGCAAATTAAATCACTAAACTGAATCTTGTATAACCGACATTAAGATCAGTTTGTAAGGAGTGTTTCGAAGATGTCTGATACTATGCTACAAAAATTTAAGCGTATATTTCGCCTTAATATGCTTATTGGTCTTATTATTACCACTGTTGCAACCTATATGATTATTACAGGTTCATACGACGGTATACAAGCGAGACAATCAACTGAAACCATTTTGGGCTGGACGGCTATAGCAGGGTTACTCTATACCGTAGGTTTCTGGTTTGCATGTATGTTCAGAAAACAGTTCTTACAGGGTATATCAAAGAATTCATAAACCTGTTTATCCAGAAACCCGGCGTTTCGGATTAGTACTGGCTTATTCGACTCGCCTGATCAATCTTTCCATATTTAACTACCTATGAATTTCGCTAACTGTAAATGTTGTAGCCCGGTTACCGATAAAATTTGACACATTTATTTAATCAATTCAAACTCCACTCAACTTTGATTAAAAAAATTACACATCATGCGCTCACCAAGTTTCTACTGGTATGACTACGAAACCTTCGGCACCGACCCCAGAACTGATCGAATAGCTCAATTTGCCGGCATTCGCACCGATATGGATTTCAATATTATTGATGAACCCATTGATATTTACTGTAAAGCCACGGATGATATATTACCCAATCCTGATGCCTGCCTGATAACGGGTATTACACCACAGAAAACATTTGAAACCGGTTTAATTGAAGCCGATTTTATAGCCCGTATCGAAAAACAGTTTGCAACACCTAACACCTGTGTTGTGGGTTTTAACAGTATTCGTTTTGATGACGAATTTACCCGCTATAGCCTGTACCGAAATTTTTTCGACCCCTATGCACGTGAGTGGCAAAATGGTTGCTCCCGCTGGGATATTATTGATTTAGTTAGAATAACCCGCGCCCTGAGACCTGAAGGAATAGAATGGCCTGTTGATGAAAATGGCATTGCCAGCAATCGATTAGAGCTCATTACAAAAGCTAATGGGATCAGCCACGAAGCGGCACATGATGCCTTATCTGATGTGTATGCCACCATCGCCCTGGCTAAATTAATTAAAGAAAAACAGCCTAAGTTATTTGATTATGTTTTTGAGCATAAAAACAAACAAAAGGTTTCTAAAATTATCAACCTGTATAAACCTGAAGCGATACTACACACCTCAGGTATGTACCCAAGCACCATCTGCAATACGACGGTTGTTTACCCCCTGGCCCAGCACCCGACCAATAAAAACGGCATTATAGTTTTTGATTTACGCTTTTCACCAGAAGATTTAAAAAACCTTAGCGCAGAAGAAATTATTGAACGCCTCTACACCCCCAGAGATCAATTACCTGAAGGTGTTGAACGCATCCCCCTGAAAACTATTCACATAAACAAATGCCCGGTAGTCGCCCCAATTAAAACACTGGATGAACCTTCTGCTAAACGAACTGAAATTAATCAACAGCAATATTTAGAGCATTTGAAATTATTACAGGATATACCCGGCCTGCATAATAAATTAATTAAAGTATTCAGCCATAACCCCTTCGAAATAGAAACCGACCCAGACAAAAGCCTGTATGGCGGTGGTTTTTTTAGCCCCGATGATAGAAAGCGCATGGATGATTTACGCCAGCTAGACCAGGCTGAACTTAAAGATGCGGATTTTAACTTTAAAGATAAACGCATACCTGAAATGTTATTCAGGTACCGCGCACGTAACTACCCGGATAGCTTAAGCAGTGAAGAGCAAACAAAATGGAATGGGTATAGACAAAACAAGTTTACCGACAATGAAACTAAAAATAGCTTAAGTCTCGATTCATATAATCAAATATTAACTGAACGACTAAAAGATAATGAGTTAGATGAGAACAGGAAAAAAATATTACATGACCTGCAGGATTGGGGTAAAACCATAGCAGAAGGGCTTAGTCTTGTGTCGTAAATTTTTTTCTTTTTTACTGATAGCTGACGACGAATAACTATGACATTACTCAGCTATCGTGGATATTATTAAGAATCTCGCTCAGCGTATAAAACTCCGCATTGCGCATAAAACCAGCAATGATTTCAGACTTTAAACTGAGTGCAATACCCTGGCCATCTTTTTCCTGTATCCAGCACTCAGGCAAACCATCAAACAAATGCATTACTGATAACTCACCGTTTTGATCTTTCGATAGATGTAATTGCTGGGTTTTCAGATTCTTAAATGCCGGCATAAATCCAAAGCTAATATCGCTAAAGACCACACCATTGAACTGATTATAAACACCCTGCTGCTCTACAGCCTGATGATGTGACATATACATATGAATATCCCGTATTGATACTTATTTTAGACACCTATAATATTATCGGCCTGATTATGTATTTCTTTAAATTTATTTCAAAGAGAGCAGGTTTTAGTTAAATCGCTATATTAGGTTATGCTTACATACAAAAGCCATGCAAATTCATAAACCACTTCACTGCTAGAATTATGACCTAATATACACTCCAAATATTAATCTATGCACCCTATGCCCATTAATGTAATGTGTATAGTTAATTGAACCAGACACATAAAGCGCCGTCATAGTGTAATTTATTTGAGGATTTTTATGCCCCAACACCCCCTGATAACGACTGAGCAAGCTCAACTTTTGCTGGCTCAAACATCTAAATCAATATCGACAATTATTCTAGGTAAAAACAAGCAAATACAGCTTGCGCTAAGTTGCCTGCTCGCCGGTGGGCATCTGTTAATAGAAGACCTGCCCGGAGTAGGCAAAACAACACTCTCTCTCACCCTGGCCAGGGTTTTTGGCCTCGATTTTCAACGTATACAGTTCACCAGTGACCTGCTACCTTCTGATGTATTGGGCGTATCTATTTTCGATACCCATAATCAGTCTTTTGAGTTTCACCAGGGCCCCGTATTCACCCAGGTATTGCTGGCAGATGAAATCAACCGCTCAACACCCAAAACCCAAAGTGCATTGCTAGAAGCGATGGAAGAAAAACAGGTTACCCAGGATGGGGTTACCCGCAGCCTACCTAAACCCTTTTTTGTTATTGCAACCCAAAATCCGATGGAACAGGTCGGCACCTTTCCACTACCGGAATCACAGCTAGATCGTTTCTTAATGCGAATAAATATTGGCTACCCGGATCAGCAAGCAGAGATGGAGTTATTAAAAGGCGACAACCGTCATGAAATGATCAAGCACCTCACAACAGTAATTACCCCTGACCAGTTAATTGATATGCAGTCAGGTGTAGACAAAATACATATGTCTCAGGCTATTCTCGATTATGTTTTATCACTCACGCGCAGCAGCCGTTTATCTCCCTGGTTTATAAGCGGACTGTCTCCCCGTGCAGGGCTGGCCTTGCAACGCTGTGCTCGGGCTTGGGCCTTTTTACAGAAACGTGACCATGTTTTACCCGAAGATGTACAACAGGTACTGCCATGTGTTGCGGCCCACCGTTTACAGGTTCATCCTGAGCATCAGGACAAAAATATGGATGATTTAATTACCCTGCTAATAAAACAGGTGCCGATCTAATGTCATCCAGCTTACCCTTAATTCCACAATTTTTTGAACGTTATATACAACGCCTGGCCGATAATCGCCAACCGGACACCCGCTCTCAAATTACGGTTAACCGACGTCAATTGTATATTTTGCCTACCCGGCATGGTATCGCCTATTTTTTTATTTTATTACTGATTTTATTTGGATCAATAAACTATGAAAATAGCCTGGGTTATATGCTGTCTTTTCTACTTGGCTCACTTGGCCTGCTGGGAATGGTCTACACCCACCAGAACATTAACCAGCTTAAAGTTAAAATAGGTCACGCTGAACCGGTTTTTGCTGGTCAGAATATTTTATTTCCTGTTTATATTTCTCGACCCTCTACATCATCACACCCCAATTTGAAATTTCTGTCAGAAACGGGACAGATTGAAACCGCTCATCTTATAAATAAAGAAATAACAGAATGTAAATTACAGCTTAGTGCTACCCACAGAGGATATATTTCTCCAGGCCGCATTAAACTGTTTACTGAATTTCCATTAGGATTATTTCATGCCTGGAGCTGGCTAAAACTTGAAAGCCAGTGCCTTGTTTACCCTAAGCCAGATTCACACCACCATCCATTAAATTATTCTTCTACTGATAGTAATAGTGGATTATCTAATAGTGACCAACAGGGAGTAGATGATTTCGCCGGCATTCGTCAATATCAAACGGGGGACCTGCCCAACCATATGGCCTGGAAAGCTATAGCAAAAACAGGTGAGCTACAAACCAAACTTTATAACAGTGAAGCTGCAAAAGAAATATGCATCAACTGGGCACATACTAACGAAACACTGGACATAGAACATCGATTATCAATTTTGTGCAGAATGATTTTAGATGCCAGTGACAAAAACATAATATATGGATTAGAATTACCCGGTGTAACTATATCACCCTCATCTGGCTTGCAACATAAGCACCAGTGTTTAAAAGCCCTGTCGTTATTTGGCCACTCATAACGATGAATTTAAATTTACATGCACTAAAAAACCTGAGTGATGCACCTGTTTTCTGGGTTGTGTTTTCTCTTATGCTGGTAACATCACCCCATTTAAGCCGATTTCCAGGCTGGTCTATAATACTTATATTTATATTATTCATGTGGAGACTTATCTGCATTAAACATAGACGCTGGTTGCCTCCAAAGTGGTTGTTAGTTTTAATTAGTATATTTTCCATTATCGGCATTTTTTTAAGCTTTGGCTCTTTAATTGGAAAAACCGCAGGTTCTGTATTACTCTCAATTTTACTCGCTGTTAAGCTTCATGAAAGCCAATCGCAACGCGATTACATGCTGTTAATATCTTTAAGTTTTTTTATTATTGTGACTAATTTTTTATTTTCACAAAGCATCCCAATGGTCATATTTATGTTAATTGCAATTATTGCCTTAGTTATTAGTATGCTTAGCATAAACCAGGGATCTGCTCATTTAAATTTAAATTATAAATTAAAATTTGCCGTAAAAATATTATTGCAGGCAATACCACTTATGCTAATAATGTTTGTGCTATTTCCAAGAATATCCGGAGCTTTCTGGCAATTACCCACTGAAAAACAATCTGCCTTGAGCGGCTTAAGTGACACCATGTCTCCAGGTAATATTTCTAATTTAATTCAGTCAAACGCCGTTGCCTTTAGAGTGAAGTTTGATAATACTATACCGCAACAAAAAAACCTGTACTGGCGCGCCATTGTATTATGGTATTTTGATGGCAACACCTGGGAGCAGGGGAAAAAAAATCCTTCACCAACCGCAATTTTTTACTCACCTTCTGATAATGAAGTTAACTACACAGTAACTTTAGAACCGCATAATAAAAACTGGCTATACGCACTAGACATTCCATACAATGTACCGAATACAATTAATTATACAAATAACTATAATTTACGTGCTCAACAAATAATTAACAACCTTTATCAATATAAAATCACATCCGTAACTGATTATAACTTTCTGACCAAGATAACCCCATGGGAAAAAAGTGCGGGACTTAAAATCCCCTTTAATACAAATCCTGAAACCATACAAATGGGTAGAAAATTAGCCCAACTATATCAAAAAAAACAAGATATCATTAACCATGTATTACAGTTTTTTAATCAACAAAACTTTCACTACACCCTGAGCCCACCTTTAACCCCCGGTTTTAATTCAGTTGATCAGTTTCTATTTGATACAAGACGTGGCTTCTGTGAACACTATGCCAGTAGTTTTACTCTACTCATGCGTGCGGCTGGCATTCCATCACGGGTTGTAATTGGCTTCCAGGGAGGTACTGTTAATCCTGTAAATCAAATCATGAGTGTGCGAAATAGTGATGCACATGCCTGGTCAGAAGTCTGGTTAGAACGCCAGGGCTGGGTGCGCATCGACCCAACTGCTGCCATTGCACCAAATAGAGTTGAGCGTAATCTTGAGGCGGCACTGGATCCATCAGAAACTCGCCCCTTTCATATGCAGATTAATAGCGGCATTATTAAAAATGTTCTATTTTACTGGGATGCTATAGATAACCAATGGAACCAGTGGGTAGTTGGATATGATGATAAATTTCAAAAACGTTTTTTAGAAAAAATATTTAATGAAAAAATAAAGCTTCCTGAAATTTTATTACTCATGGTTATCAGCTTTTCTTTGATTCTGCTTATCCTTTCACTTTTTATAATCAAACCCTGGCACAGTAAAAAGCTTGATCCTGTGGTAAAAATATATACTAGTTTCTGTAAAAAATTAGCCTCCAGAGGCGTTCTTCGCGAACCACATGAGGGCCCTCTAGATTATGCAAAAAGAGCCATTGATGCATTGCCAGAGCACAAAAATTCAATAGCGTTAATTACTCGTTTATACATAAAATTAAGGTATGAAACATCACACAGTGAAAGACAGCTTAACCAGTTTAGGCAGCATACAAAAAAATTTAGACCTGGATGATATTCCGGATAGATATACCAGAAAGATATACCTGAAAGCACTGCTGTCCCGTTAAAAGAAACTAGATTATGTTTAAACCACACTGTGGTGAGTTTAAAGATTATTTCACTCTGATCGAGACATGAGTTGGGAATACCTGTATAAGACACGCCGTAAAACCCTCCCTGGTGGCTCAACACCCGCGTCCATGCGGGTGACGGTCTTATACAGGTATTCCCAACTCATGTCTCTAGTGGTTAACGGGTTATCGGGACAGCAGAGACCTGAAAGGTTAGTTTAATTATCACTGGTTCAGGTTTAAATCCTGAATTCACACCGATAAAATTGCGCTTGCATTTTTAGGCTAGCCTACTCCAGTGCATATTTTGAAAACTACTACGGCGTTTTCAAAATACCGCCAATCAGTAGGCACAAAAAAAGGGCACGCAAACTGACCGCCCTTTTATTAGTAATATAATGTTAACTATTGCGCAAATTAATTAATTGCTTCACCCATTAATGCAAAGCATTTTACAAACGCACTTGATAACCGGGGATCTTTAATCATCATCGCGTAATCACCTTTTTCAAATTTAAGTTTACGAGTTGTATAAGCCAGACCCAACTTCATTAAGCCAGGTGGCTTTGCTACCAGAGCAACCCAATCATCCAGGGAAGCCCTTAGATCCCAGTTAATTAGCTCGCCCTCATACCCGCCAGCTGAAACAACTTCTCCATTAGCAATAGTTAATACAACACGGGGAGAACCTTCTCCGTCAACACCAAATGCGACAGTTGAGTTGAAATTAGATTGACCTAGTTCCTTGGCAATGCCTTCGTTACTATTCCATATATCTTTATATTTGGCTGCCCAGCCATCTGAAAATAATTCAGGCATAAATAATCAACCTCAGTGTTTTTTATCAATTTTTAACATATTCTCAGAAACTACCAAAAAACGCTATTTGAATCCAGTAAATTCATACTATAGTCATAATTTAATTATGAAATTGTTGATTAAAAGCTAAAAATTGACATTTTTATAAAGTTTACCTGGCTATCCTCACATTTAATATGAGTATTTCATAGATTTATTATTGATGTATTGTAAAATTTTTATACACTGTTAATAAAGGTTATAGGCTTAATTTTTAATTATCGAAATTTGCATACTTTTATTGTGGCCTTGCTCCAAAGGATAGGCTTTTTTCCTAAGCGACTGGGTAATTGTAACATCTTTTAATGACGAAACTGAAAAGCTGTTTTTTTTAAATCCAGTTGTAATATCGGCATGTTGCTTAGCCCAGGAAAATGATTGTAATTTAGCCGGCGAGAATTCAGGCTGAGCCACCACCACCGAAAACCACATTAATTCTGGATTTACTTCTGCCTGTACACTAAAAGTTAATGTCAGAACACATAGAAAATAAATGTAAATTGCCTATGGGGCTTTAATAAATTTCATAGCTTGCCTTTCAGTGGTTGAGTACTTCTCTCAAATTCAAATCATGCTATTATCCTAGAAAGATCAGTTGATCGCACATTTATAGCGCAACCTCTTGACGCGCCTAGCAAATTCAAAAATCTGCTTATCACCAATAAGGTGACGGCGCATTTTTTGAATTCACTAGGCACATCAAGAGTTTACACTCTAAACGCACTTTCAACTGATCTTTCTAGGATTATGCCTAAAATCTGGATTAATCTGAACAATAAAAATGATGGATATATTTATATGCCCCAGTTAACCCCAATTAAATCCCTTAATTTTCTATTTTTTTCTCTTTCCAGCATTCTCATCACTTCACTTATTTCATGTAGTGGGGAGGATAATCAAGCAAAACCTGAAATCATTCGTCCAGCTAAAATAATCTCGGTTGGCGACCCTCTAGCGGGTGTTCAAAGAGTTTATCCGGGAGAGGTTGAAGCCGGTGACCGATCTGAACAGGCTTTTCGTGTTAGTGGTGAGCTGCTTAAATTACCAGCAAAAGCTGGCATGAAAGTAAAACAGGGGCAAATTCTGGCTCAACTTGATCCATCAGACTTCCAATTACGCGTTGATGAACAACAGGCCAGATTTGATTTGACACAGGTCCAGTACGATCGAACAGACAAACTGGTTAAACAGCAGTTAATTCCCAGATCAGATTTTGATAAGGCAGAATCAAACCTGCTCGCCGCTAGAGCAGATTTAAGATTAGCAAAAGCGAACCTGTCATATACCGAATTACGTGCACCTTTCGATGGTGTCATATCAAAACTAAATGTAAAAAATCATGAAAATGTTCAACAAAACGAAGTCGTTCTGGTCATTCAAACTACTGATAATATAGATATCGCTTTTAACTTATCAGAAAACATAATCTCAAAACTCAAAAAAGGTAGCAACAGAAAGGCACACCCTAAAGTTATATTTGATGCGTTTCCTGATAAGGCTTACGAAACAGTTGTTAAAGAATTTGATTCTGAAGCAGATTCGCAAACCCGCAGTTACAAAGTCACCCTGACCATGCCAACTCCTCAGGAATTTATCGCACTACCGGGCATGAGTGTAAATGTACACCTTAATTTCAATAAACTGGTAGACACTAGCGGTGCAAAAATAGTTATTCCAGTTGAAGCTGTATTTTCTCCTGAAAATAAAGAACTGAAAACAAGAACCCACATGGTTTGGAAAATTGACACTGACACCATGCAAGCAAAAGGCACTAAGGTAAGCGTTGGACAGATTAATAGCCAGGGTATTGAAATAACATCTGGACTGCAATCAGGCGACCAGATCATAACTGCTGGTGTTAATTTTATAAAAGAAGGCCAAACCGTAAAGCCATGGATAAAAGAGTCTGGGCTTTAGGTCAGTTAGTTAAAATTTAATAAAAAAATTCACTATTCACTTAAAGTAATTCAACACTATGAATATTGCAGAATTCTCCATACGTAACAAATTAATCAGCTGGCTGATAACCATTATTTTTCTTGTGGGGGGTATCGTTGCATATTCGGGTTTATCACGACTGGAAGACCCTGAGTTTACTATTAAAGATGCGGTAATCATTACCCAGTATCCCGGCGCCACACCCCAACAGGTGGAAGAAGAAGTTACCTACCCACTAGAAAATGCAATTCAACAACTACAGTATGTGGATTACATTCGCTCAGTTTCCACTAATGGTCTGTCACAAATAACCGTGACCATGAAGCGTCAATATAACAAACATCATCTACCACAAATATGGGATGAGTTACGCCGTAAGGTAAACGATTTAAGCCCCCAGTTACCACCGGGCGTTCTGCCACCTTTAGTAAATGATGATTTTGGTGATATTTTTGGCCTGCTATTCGCGGTAATAGGCGATGGTTATAGTTACCGTGAAATAAATGACTATGTGGATTATCTACGCCGTGAACTTGTACTGGTAAAAGGAGTAGGTAAGGTATCAGTTGCAGGTAAGCAGCAAGAGCAGGTGTTTGTTGAAATCTCACTCAGCCGCATGACCCAGCTTGGTATTCCCTATCAACGTATTTATGAAATTTTATCCACACAAAATATCGTATCAAATGCCGGCTCAATTCAGGTTTCTTCTGAATACATTCGATTTCACCCCACTGGAGAATTTCAAAACGTAGAAGAACTTGAAGACCTGTTAATTAGTAGCCCCGGGGACAAGAACTTAATTTACCTGAAAGATGTCGCTGATGTGAGTCGTGGTTTTCAGGAGGTCCCCACGCACCTGGTTTCACTCAACGGGCGACAGGCAATTTCCCTGGGTATTTCTTTCGCCTCAGGTTTTAATGTGGTTGAAGTCGGCAAACGTATTGACGCTAAATTAACCGAGTTAGAATATGCCCGACCGGTTGGAATAGAACTCACCGCACTTTATGATCAACCCAAACTGGTTGATGCTTCCATAAAAGCGTTTGTAATTAATTTATTAGAAGCTGTTGCTATCGTAATTATAGTTCTGCTGCTTTTTATGGGTTTACGCAGTGGCTTATTAATTGGTCTGATACTATTTCTAACCGTAGTGGGCACTTTTGTGTTTATGAAACTACACGGCATAGATTTACAACGCATATCTTTAGGTGCCTTGATTATCGCTTTAGGCATGTTAGTCGATAATGCAATAGTCGTTACTGAAGGCATATTAATTGGCATGCAGCGTGGACTTTCAAAAATTGAAGCCGCAAAGTCTATTGTTAAACAATCTATATGGCCTTTGCTCGGTGCGACTGTTATTGCTGTTACCGCATTTGCACCTATCGGCTTATCCCAGGACTCCACCGGTGAAATGCTCGGCTCTTTATTCTATGTTCTGCTTTATTCATTAATGCTGAGCTGGTTTACGGCTATTACCTTAACCCCATTTTTTGCAGATATGATTTTAAAGGCCGATAAAAATGTTGACGATGTCGATCCATACCAGGGTGCATTTTTTACTGTTTTTAAAAACACACTGGATACCTGTTTAAAATATAAAACCCTTACCGCCGGTATCACCATTGGTTTACTTGTGTTATCAATCTACGGCTTTCAACAGGTCAAAGTCGTATTTTTTCCAGCTATGACAACTCCCATAGTACTGGTAGATTTTAGAAAAGAACATGGCACTGATATCCGCCAGACTTTTAGCGAAGTACAATCGATTGAGCCCTGGATTTTAAAGCAGGAAGGCGTCAAACAGGTCAGCTCCAATACGGGTAAAGGCGGTATTCGTTTTATGCTCACCTACGGGCCAGAAAAAATTTTTTCCAGTTATGGACAATTCATGGTTGAACTGGAAAGCTACAAACAGATAGATGATTTTATAAAAGTGATGATTGAGCATTTTGAGGCAAATTACCCCGACGTGAATTATAACTTTAAAAAGTTTGAATTAGGCCCAAGTAAAGACGGAAAAATTGAAGCTCGCTTCTCAGGCCCTGACCCGGATGTGCTGCGTTCACTTGCTGTTCAGGCCAAACAAATATTCAGCAAACAGGTAAATGCGGTTGGCATTCGTGATGACTGGAAAAAACGCACTAAAGTCATACGTCCACAGTTTTCAGAAGCCCAGGCACGACGAGTTGGCATTAGTAAGCAGGACCTGGACGATGTATTACAAATGAGCTTTTCAGGTAAGAAAATAGGCCTTTATCGAGATGGCACAACCCTGCTACCGATTATTGCAAGGCCACCTGAAGATGAGCGTACAAATATCGATTCTGTTCACAGCTTACAATTATGGAGTCCGGTCTACTCACGTTATATCTCAATCGAACAGGTGGTTCAGATGTTTGATGTTGAATGGGAAGATGCGGTTATCAACCGGCGTGATAGAAAACGTACTGTCACCGTAATGGCTGATCCTTATATACTGGGAGAAGAAACAGCTAATGATGTTTTCAAAAAAATCAAACCCGAAATCGAGACGATAAAACTTCCTAAAGGTTATAGCCTTGCCTGGGGTGGTGAGTTTGAAAGCTCAAAAGATGCAAACGGAGCTTTAATGGGCTCTATTCCTCTCGGTGTAATCGTTATGTTTGTCATTACCATGTTATTATTTAATACTCTCAAACAACCTTTAGTTATCTGGTCACTGGCACCTATGGCGATAATTGGCGTGTCATTTGGCTTGTTAATAACCGGCTCTCCTTTTACTTTTATGGCCTTATTAGGATTTATTAGCCTGGTTGGTATGTTGCTTAAAAATGGTATTGTACTGGTAGACCAGATTAACCTGGAAATAAACGAAGGCAAGCAGCTTTATCACGCCATTTTTGATTCCGCTATTAGTCGTGTACGCCCGGTTTCGATGGCGGCAGCAACAACTATTCTGGGCATGATTCCATTATTGTTCGATGCATTTTTCTCATCTATGGCGGTGACCATCATGTTTGGTCTTGGCTTTGCAACAGTATTGACCCTCATTGTGGTGCCGGTTATTTATGCCATTGTTTATCGGGTAGAATATATACCATTAAAGAAATGAAGCCCTTATTCAGCTTGTAGTCATAGCACCACTAAAGCATAATTTTGACTTGCAAATGCCCCATTTAATTTCGTGGGGAACTCTAAGGTCATGCTGAAGTCAATACTTGTTATGAACGGCTATTAGATACTCAATCAGAAAAATAAACTGAGCACCTAAGGCACAATTAATAATAATTCAATAACTGGTTAATTATGGATGTAAATTCACAGGCAGTAACACAAAATCAGAATGAAACTGATTGTGCATCATTATTAAGCCTTATTAGTGTTAAAGATGAGAATGCACTTTCACAACTCTACGACTTAACCGTCAACAAAGTTTACGGCTTAGCCTTAAAAATTCTGCTTAATGAGGCCGATGCCGAAGAAGTGGTTTGTGATGTTTACTCCCAACTCTGGCACAGGGCTGCCGATTATCAGTGCGATCGAGGCTCAGCTATATCCTGGTTACTGGTTATCTGCCGTAGTCGCGCACTGGATCTGTTGAGAAAGAAACGCCCCGAATATTCATCCATTGATGATATTAATAAATTCGCAGAAAATGCTAATGACGAGCAACCAGATGATATAATCAATTTACTACAGGAAGGAACGGCAGTTAAAAATGCCATGTTGCAGTTAACCGATATACAAAGACAGCTCATTGCACTGGCCTATTTTAAAGACCTGAGCCATACGGAAATATCTAATGTTATTCAACTACCTTTAGGTACCGTTAAATCGCATTTAAGAAGAGCACTACAAACTATGCATAAACTGATTGAGTTATAGGAATGAGCATGGCAAGCAAAAAAACCAACCACCAGGCTCTTGATTCAAATACCTCAGCAGCCATTTCTGATGCGCTCATTAGCAATGAAATTCCCGACAAGCTAAAAGCCTCAATGAAACAGCGCATTTTTGAGCGCATTCACAGTAAAGCCCCGGAAGGTGTAAGCACGATTCGCGAACATGAGGGTGAATGGATAGATGTGGCCCCCAAATTACAGATGAAGGTCTTACGTCGTGACCATAAACTAAACAGCCAAACCGCTTTATGGCGATTAGAACCCGGCGCGATTATACCGGCCCATGAACACCCGGTTGAAGAAGAGTGCCTGGTAGTTAAAGGTGAAATTAACTTTGGAAATCATGTGCTACATGAAGGTGACTTTGAAGTGGTACCCGCTGGAATTAATCATATGGCGATGGAATCAAAGACGGGTGCCCTTGTATTGCTACGCTCAGATATTCCTGAAGACTTGAGCTGGATTGATTAAACAGGATCAAACCCTGGGATATCCCCACAAAACATGCTTAAAATCAAAAAGATAAAATACTTTGTCCACAAATGAACGCGAATAACCGCAAATGTTTTGTTTGTGCGTCTGCGGTGCACTACACCCTGTATAAAGCTTTTGCTTTTATTTGCATGTGTTAGCGTTTATTTGCGGGAAATATGCTTTTAGATAAAATACGTGGGGATTGCTTAGGGTTAAACCTAAATTAATCAGTTAAACCTGGAAAGTTCAGTTAAAAATTTCTATATCCGCAACCCTCTCAATAAGCCAGATAACAGCAAATCCTACGATGACTAAGGAACTAAGCTGTAGCATTGTTTTTCGATAAAAATTCCAACGACTCAGTACATAAATAAGCGGCAACATAATTGCAACAATACTTAATTGTCCTAATTCCACACCGATATTAAAGCCAAATAAAGCCAATACTTCCAAACCCACAGGTAGGCCCACATCATTAAGTACACTGGCGAAGCCCATTCCGTGAATAAGACCAAATATAAATATCAATAACCACAGTCGCTGGTGTACTACTGGCTTAATATTATTAAGTGCTGCGATGATAACTGAAGCGGCGATAACGGATTCCACAACACGAGAAGATATAAACTCCCAGCCAAATACACTTAGTGCTAAGGTTATTGAGTGAGCCAGTGTAAATGCGCTAACTATTTTAGTGGTATTTATTAACGTTTGTTTGAAATTTTGTTTTTCTAACCATACACCCTGATGAAAAATTAAAGCAGCTGGTAAAAGCAAACTTAACAAAAATAATACATGGTCAATACCAATCCATATATGCCATATTCCCTGCCCCATATACTCAAAAAACGTCTGGCTTTTATTCTCTATTAGTGAATCGTATAGAACCCCCCTTTTATGATTATTAAAAATAAAACTTTGCGCCACATCATTAGACTTAATATTTAATATGGCCTTATGTTGTGCGTCAAATGAAAATAAAAAATCATACTCTATGCTTAATTGTCGAATAACCCTGGGACATTGTATTTTTATCGGTAAGTAAACATATAATCCTGTTGTTAATTTATCCAACATTAAGTCACTCGTGCTAAGCTCACAGATCGATTGACTCTGTCGCACTCTTAAGTGCGCTTTCGCCAGTGAGTTAATCATCTCCTTCTTTTGAATTAGCTCACCCCAGCTTAATTCCCCATCACCATCAACATCCAGACCTTCACTACGCTCCAGATCTTCAATTGCTATAGACCACGCACCTTTCAATAAATTTCCTGTTTGCCACAAGCTAATTTGGCTATGGCTTGACTGGTGTGCCAGGCATACACCACTAATTATCATTGCTAAAATAAATAACAGGCCATGGCATATTTTTAACATTACAAGTCCACCACCTGTTTCAGCATACTATCTAATTCAACATCTTCTAAAAACTGACCGGAAACCCATTCAGCCACATTATTCGTTTCCAGCTTATTCCCACTTTTAATTAATAAATTTAAAAGCAGTTTAATATCAGCCGGTTCTTTTTGAACTCTCCAGTTGCGCCTTGCAAGGCTTAATGCTTTTTCTATATTATTTTTGACTTTAAAATAAAAAATAGCCTGATCACGTAAATGTACTTTTTCACCACGGAGCTCATTTAATCGATAGCCACTCTCAAGCTGAGCCACATATTTTTCACTTAAACTATCACCTGATTTAATACCTGCCTGGGCAAGCCTGAGCAACAACTTATCCACAAAGGCATACTCACTCAATAAAGAAACCACGAGATCGTTTCGATGTTGTTTTAGCAATAAATCTGCATAATTAGTTAAGATATAATAATCATGATTTTTCAACTTTAAGCCCTGTTGATAATATTTTTCTGCAACTCCATATTTCCCACTACGTACTGCCATATCACCCAGTAAAGTTATTGCCCAGACTCTCTCTTCAAGATCACTATCTTTACTCAAATGAAGTGTTCGTTTCAACAGTTCGAAACTCCTCTGTAACTCACCTGTTAAACTTTTTACCTGCGCAACACAACTTATTGTTACCAGATGTGTAGCTCGCGTAATTAATGACTTACAATTATTTAACGCCAGACCATATTCACCCCGACTGATATGTATGATTGCCCGCATCAGATAAACTTGTGCATAGTCACTCTTTTTTTCTGCCAAATTATTTAATATTTCTAACGCCTGATCAAAATCGTGACGATGCTGCAAAATATCAGCCCAGTGTATTATTGTTTGTTCGGGTAAATTACTATTAATTAAGTAAGGAGACAAAAGGGCTTCAGCATAACCAAAATATTTTGGATCAGACTTTTCTCGACCTAGTTTTAAGTATAAATCGATGATTTTATTCAACGTTTGATAATCATCTGAATTTACCTGCAATGCATTTCTTAAATCATTTATACTCTGCATTTCTTTTGATGATGAAAATACATAAACTATTTCATCACTCGATTCGGGTACATATGGTTTTGCATCTACATATTTTGCAATAAATAATATTGCCATAACCAATATCCATTGATTTACCCAATACATACTTAAAGCCCATTAAATTATTTTTATAATAAAAATTAAGGAGCAGTTTTTCTCCCAGGGGATAGAAATACCGCTCCTTATGACTTAACTTTAGTCGCTTAAAAGATCACTATAGGTTTCCAGTTGACCCGCATCTTCAAACTTAAAATCAACGCCTTCAATTACGGATACAGCTTCATCATTTTCAGACTTTTCAAATACATCCCTTACTAAAGAGCTGAACGATTGCAACTCAACAGTTGGCACATCATCTGACTCACTACAACCCAATACAACTGACATAAGCACTAATAGCGCAATGTTTCTTATATTTTTCATAACCTGAACCTCTAGTTATTGTTAGTAGCACCAGCCAGAGGCGTTCTTAGGTAAGGAAAGCTGGTGTCAAAATCAGCATCACTAATTGGCGCACCATCAGTGAATGGCTGATTACCGACAACGGCATCTGATGGCTCACATAAATCAAGGCTGTCATTGGCTTCACCATTACCATCTAGATCAACAGGAATTGAATAACACAGTGCACCCATCACAACTCGTAATGCAATATCCACCACATCATCGCCGGGGCGTCGACCGTTTGGGAAACCACCCACATCACCCGCCGCAACACCTAGTGTTGCCTGTGAGCCTGCCGGGGTTATTGGCAACGCCGTATTTAAACGCATCATTTCGGCTACTGAACCATTGGCAGTTACTCCATCAAAACCTGTCAAGAATGCGGCCACCAGGTCATTACGTGGAAAATTTGAGGGCGCAAGATTAGTAAATTCAGTACCAAAAGCGGTATTGACTGTGTCCCTGAATAGAATATTCAATAATGCCGGAAGGGTTGGGTTAGTTACATAAGTTGCAAACTGTGCATCATCTTTTGGTTCAGATGAATTAAACTTATCTTTATCTTTTAATCCAATTACAAGCTCATTAACAAGAGGGTTACCTAAACGAGAAACCTGAACGAATGCACCACCATTAACGTCTGGTTTGCTAAATGTGGCATCAGGATTAAGTATGCGAGCCTGGGGTAAGCTAGCAGTGGCCCAGCCACCAATAACACTGTTGCCACCCACCACAACACATGTTGTAGGAAGCTCCATGGCAATGCTTGTAATATTTTTACCGCGCAGATCATCATTATCTATACTTTGTGTAATAGAACCTTCAATCGGCACAAAGTTGACTAAATCAAAGGTAGCACCAAGATTCAGAACAAATGACTCTTCACGTTGACCAACAAAAACTTTAGCCGGCGTTTCACAACCTGGGATATTTATATCGTATATATATTGATTGGCATAGGCCTGATACTCTGGAAATGTTTTATTACCGACATTATCATACGGTTTAGTAAACGTGCTTGATGCGCCATCAACATTTGTAATTACCTGTGACTCTCCTTCACGACGATCACCTGAAATCATTTCAATACTATAACTTTCTTTAAAACCAAGGCTTGTATCATTTCCTGCAGTAATTACACCGGCTGCTTTCAATGGAATAGCAACCATTTCACCCGCTATATCTAATTTTATTCCTTCGTTATTATTTATTAATGAATTATTAAACTTAAATTGAAATGTCAAATCTTCAACCGCATCACCATTGTTATCGATATGAAGCTCATAAACGGCTGCTGGGTCCATGGCAAAATAATTAGGCCCACCTTGTGGGTCTTGTAGCGGGATGTAATTAGCAATAATAGTAACAAAGTCTTCCCGGTTAGGTTCATAACTCCTGAACATATAAAAGTCTGTGGAATCAATTTTCGGCATGCGTGTAACATTAGGCGCATCTCGGTGACTTGATGCATTTGCAACATTAACACTTAAAGCTGAGACTATTGCAAAGCTTAATGTTGCAACTTGCGCGTGTAACTTCATTTTGTTCTCCTTCGTTTAAAGACATAATAAATACGCAACGAGAAGGAGATTGGATGCAGTTAATTTTTAAGAAAATGATTTTTTTATGAATTAAACGAAGTAGACTAGTTTGGACAGGTGTTAATCATTTAGTAACTAGATGCCGAAAATGACATTTAAGATAAGATCAACGTTATTATTTAACACGCTAAAGACAACAGATAATCAAACAAACCGCGGTATAATTACTGACAAATTAAAACATCTTTCTTTACCAGGCATGTTTGTATGTGTATATGAACATGCCCTGTATTTTCCCAATTAAATAATATTTATCTTCATTACTGCCCCGCTAACTACTAGAGACATGAGTTGGGGATGCTTGCCTAAGAACGTCACTCGCATGGACGCGGGTGCCGAGCCACCAGGGATGGTTTTATGGCGTGCCCTGGATTATATGGCGGCAGGTATTCCCAATTCATGTCTCGATCAGAGTGAAATAACCTTTAAACACACTACAATGTGGCTTAAACATAAAATAGTTTCTTTTAACGGGGACAGCAATGATTTATCTTATTTTTTCGGCCTGGAGCATAATAAAAATCCGACAAGACCTGAAACAAATAACCACAGGGCAACCGGTACGGGAACAGGTTTAATTACGATATTATCAAAGACAAAATTATAATTTTTAGGATTAATTGAATCAACTATGTAAACATAGTCGACACCTGAAAAGGTATCATTAAAGAAAAAGGTTTCAAAGTCATTTCCAGTACCAAAAATGCCATCGGTTGTAAATGTCTGGCTAACCATAACCGAACTGGGGAGTTGTGCCATAAACGTTACAGACACGGGGCCAGGGCTTAGTTCAGCCAGATCTATACTCACCAGATCCATAAGAGTACCATCAGACAGGCCCAAATCCAGACTACTGAATCCACTATATTGTGAAATTGCGGGTGTACCTGTAGGGCCCCTACCAACTCGATTGGAGGCACCAGAAAAAACCGCTCCACCTTTAGTTAAATTATCAACCTTTTCTACTCCACCTGCCACTGCAGGCAAATCAAAGGTAATTTTCGCTGCACTAGCAGCTGTGGTCAATAATAAATAAAGCACCACGGATATTATTGATTTATACATATTTATTCACTCATATAATGTTACTTCATTTATTTTTTTGGCTTCCATATTCATTTTTCAACTTCCCATGTAATAAAGCAAATTACAAACATATGAATAAAGTATTGATTTATATGTTTTTTTAAAAGTTCAATGGTAATCGCTACAGAACATTGTAAAGAAATTCAACATAGCAGACTATTACCCAAACGGGGCAGCTCTGGTATATTAGATATTTCTAATATTTGATATGTAACTAAAACTGGGAGGTTTACACCTGCATTAAAAAATATTTTCAGGTGCATTCAAATTACCTCGCCCTTTACATAGAGCTAGTAATTTAAGAAAGATAGGAAATGGTGTTTTCTCTGAAGATAATATCAATTAGCCGAGGAATCCAACTCCTGGCACAGGTAATAGGTTTTCTATCTAGTACGCTGATAATTTTGAATGTATTCATACTACCCTGCGGAAGATACACAAACAGTAGCTAACGAATTTGTCTACCGATTCGTTAGCTACGCCTGCTAAGCAAACTTTAGTACAACTTGCCCATTCTTCTCAACCGGCTAAACCCTGCTAAACTAAAAACCAATAAACTTAACAAGCCCAGTGATCCAGAGTCAGAATTTGTGTCTGGCTCCGGTTCAGCACTATTACTGACAATAGTACTTACACTTGCGACATCATTTAGTGCATCCTCATCAATTTGAACCGCGCTAACACTGGCTTCATTGGTTAGTGTCATTTCAGAGGCGGGAGTCGTCACATCAATAGTGACTATTTCTCCTGCGCCAGTCGCTACACGATCGATCAGGCAGGTTACAGTATTATTGTCTAGAAGACAGCTTCCTCCGGCTGCTGTAACAGATGCACTAATAAATGTCACATCCGTAGGCAAGGTATCTATAATTTCCACTTCAGTTGCATCGCTTGCACCATTATTGCTGACAGCGATGTTATAACTCAACGTTTGCCCAGTACCAACGGTGCTTTTATCTGCGGTTTTTTCGAGTAATAAATCTGTTGTCAGATCAAATACAGTGATGCCATCAACTTTTTGATCTGTCGCCACATAGAGAAATTTTCCATCTGCAGTTATATCCATGTCGATGACACTGCCCATTACCAGGTCTCTCAAATCATCTTTTTCAAATCCAATAGGGGTAATCGATCCAGTATCACTGTCTCTTTTAAAAATTGAAACGGTTTCAACAATATCAGACCCAACATAAAGTAAATTACCTTCAGGGTTTATAGAAATTCTTGATGGAGAAAACAGAACATCATTAGTGCCATCGAGATAATGTACAGTGGATTGATAGGTTAGCGAACCATCTGTTGCTCTTGTAAATATTACAACACTGTCATCACTGCTGGTTTCACTCCCATTTGCGGCGACATACATATGCTTGCCATCAGGCGATATAACAACATCATCCGGCGCTTTCATGTCTACTATGTTGTTTAACAAATCCTCGTGGATTTCCATACCAGTGACTTCACCCGTCGCAGTATCTCTACTCATCACGACGACATCACCACCAGATACCGCACTGCTGTTAGTTCCAACTACATATAGATTATTGCCATCCGGGCTGACGGTGAGTCCACGCGCATGATCTAATGCATCGGTGATATTTACTGGAAATTCACTCGTATTAGTTGATTGTACAAAGGTTAAAACACCCGTTTCGCTAGAACGCTGAAAAACCCATAATGTACGGTCATTAGAACTGATGATATATAAAAAGTTACTATCAGGAGAAAACGCTAACCTTGTTCCAACTATGTGCTCAAAGTTAGGCGCTAAGTCCCTGTCCTGAATTTTAGAGCTCTGGATTAAGGTGCCATCTGTATTTCTACTAAAACCCAATATTGTGGTTTCAATGATGGATCCGCTACCATTATCACCATCGCCAATGGTGTACACGTGTTTACCATCCGGTGAAACAATCACATCAGTCACCCCATCCAGCCCATCAACCCCCGCACTTTGTAACTCAGCGTCAATCTCGGTTAATTGCCCTGTGACTTGATCACGACTAAATGCGGTTAATGCATTGTCTAATAGTGAGGTCACATATACATTTTCGCCATCACTTGATGTTGAAATACCGCTAGGGAAATATAAATTTCGATTAGGATTATCACCCCCACCTGTACCCGGATCATTTTCTCTAATAGTTTCGACAAAGCCTAAAGGTGAGGCATAAACAATACCTGTAAAAATACTGGCGCTAAACAAAACTACTGACAGGATGAATTTGGCTTTTATTTTTTTTAACATTATATACTCCTTTTGTAATGTTTTTAGCATAGCACGTTAGTCAGATGATTGACCAAGAATTACTGATTAAATACATCCTCTCCACCCCCCCCTGTTTCCAGGAATAAGCCACAATCATTTCTCAGGTACTGATAGAGGGATTGATGGCGCACATCCCTGTGTATACCTACTTATTAGAGCAACTGAGTCTGAAAAATCATCGCCCTGAAACCTTTCCCTTCGGGGCGCGTAAAAGCATCGCGTCAAAAAATGCTTTCCTGTTTTTATTCGGGCTTTCCTTGCCCTCACCCCATCGGGGCCAGTGTGATAAAAGCAATCACACTGTTAAAAATCGCTCCAGGCGATTTTTTCGAAATTGGTTCTCGTCACATACTGCCTCTCCGCCATACATAAAAAAAGGCCTCCCTGTTTCCAGGAATAAGCCACAATCATTTCTTAGGTACTGATAGAGGGATTGATGGCGCACATCCCTGTGTGCCACCCCTTCGGGGCGCGTAAAAGCATCGCGTCAAAAAATGCTTTCCTGCATTTTTTTCGAAATTGGTTCTCGTCACATACTGCCTCTCCGCCATACATAAAAAAAGGCCTCCCTGTTTCCAGGGAGGCCTTTTTTTATGTATGGCGGAGAGGCAGGGATTCGAACCCTGGGTCGGGATAAACCGACGCTGGTTTTCAAGACCAGTGCATTCGACCACTCTGCCAC
>Ga0316207_10000659_pt1 | contig 51271 bp, 53 predicted proteins | sample 6weekpyrite_MG_FD_204943 | JGI IMG/M metagenome (GOLD analysis project Ga0316207, IMG submission 204943) | Microbial mat bacterial communities from mineral coupon in-situ incubated in ocean water Damariscotta River, Maine, United States -... | ecosystem: Environmental > Aquatic > Marine >...
TCAGTGTGAATGTTTACTCTGCTTCTGAGCCATTGCAGCAAGTAAAAATTGCTGACCCTTTCATTGAAATGCACACCGGCCCCGGCGGGGGCTACCCCATCTTCCATGTTATGGAACGGGGTGCATTTATTGAAATTATAACGCGGCGGGCAGACTGGTATAAAATTCGCGCCGAAAATAACAAAGAAGGCTGGGTAAGCTTTGCACAATTATCCCAAACCCTCTCTGCGAATGGTGAGCCTGTCGAATTCGAGGTCGTAACCCAGGAAGATTTTGCTGAGCGCACATGGGAGCTGGGGGTTATGGGAAGTGACTTTGGTGGCGCACCTGCGCTCACTGTATATGGCTCATATTTATTCAACCAGGGTTTTGCCATCGAATCCAGTCTTGCTCAATCTATTGGGGATGTATCAAGCAGCCTGCTTTTTAAAGTCGGCCTGCTTCTACAGCCCTTTCCGGAATGGGAGTACTCCCCCTACTTTCAGATGGGCACAGGCATCATCGATGTAAAACCATCATCATCAACAATACAACCTGAAGACAGAACCAATCAGTTTTCTAATATCAGTCTGGGTGTACGCACCCACCTAACCCAAAAAATTATTCTTCGGCTGGAATTTAGTCAATATATAATATTTTCAGCCACTAAAGATAATGATAACAATGAGGAAATAAACGAATGGAAGGCAGGATTCGCAGTCTTCTTTTAGGCTGTCTATACACAGGTCTGGCAATTGCCAGCTTTAGCGCACACAGCGCTGAGCTTGATATTGAGCAGGTTTCAAAACCGGTCATTCAACCAGAAATCGAGCGTGTAGAGTTTGATGAAGCGAAAATAGACCCTGATAATTTTGAAGTGATTTTATCTTTTGGAATAATCAGTATAGAAGATTTTGGTTCAAACTCAGTACTGGGTGCAAAGTTGGCTTATCGTATTTCAGAAAACTTTTTTGTTGATCTTGAATTAGGGGCCTCTACGGCAGGGAAATCAACGATTGAAAGTTTTCTGGACATAGACATACTAACTGATGATGAACGGGATTACAGCTATTACCTGATCAATCTGGGTTACGACATTTTTCCAGGTGAATCATTTGTTACAGATAGCACAACGTTTAACTCTGCATTTTATGTAATTGCAGGCGCGGGTAATACTCAGTTCGCAGGTGGGGATAATTTCACCTTTAGCTGGGGTGTCGGTTATCGTGTCATTATGAACACTTATCTAACCGCCTACTTTGATGTACGCAATCACACATTTGAGCGCAATTTCGCCCTTGAAGTTAAACGCACCAACAATATAGAAATGTCATTTGGTATTGGATTTTATTTTTAATCAGGTCATGCTAAACATTAATACTCAACGCTTAAGCTTTCACATATCCGTGCTAAAAAACAGTTTCATCTGTTTTGTTTTAGTGATTAGCCTGCTCGGTAATATCGGTGTTGCTGAAGAAAAAACAGCAGACAGCGACAGGCAACTTGCCTGGAACTTTACCCTTAAAAGTCAAAATGGTAAAAACATAAAACTATCCGAATTACGCGGACAGGTTATCGCTCTCAATTTCTGGGCAAGCTGGTGTGGCACGTGCATTCAACAATTTCCACTTTTGAATGCTTATCACCAGAAAAACAAGGATAGAGGTTTCACTCTGCTATCAATCAATATTGATGAAGACTTACTGACTGCAACGCGTTTTGTACAGAAACGTAATTTTGATTACCCTGTTTTATATGAGGCAAGTAATCAGGTAAGTCGCCTGTACTCAGTAGATGATCTCCCGACATTATTTTTAATCGATAGAGATGGTTATATTCGTTACACATTAGATGACTCAAAAATCAAACAACAGAAAATTACACAACAAGTCATAGAGGATCTGTTGAATGAATAAAATTATTTTAAATTTTTTCGTATCTGTTATTTTATTCTTGCTGACTGCCTGTAGCAGTGTGGACCCCTGGGTTAAACCCTATGAAAGAGGCAACCTGGCTGACCCAATTATGTTAATAGATCGCGACCCGGTTTCAAGCTCCTATTTAGGACACGTTCATGATGCACGTGAAGGCGCACGGGGCGCTGGCACAGCTGCAGGTGGTGGTTGTGGTTGTAACTAATCATATGAGAAATCACACACTCTTTTTTTACGGTTTACTTTGTTGTTTGTTAATTATTCAATCAGCAACTGCAGCTGTATTACCTGAAGAGCGCGTTGATGTGCTGTACCACAGCTATGATGGTGGCGGCATTACCATTAATGGCCCCTCAGTTTTAGTACGTAAAAATTTTGCCGATAAAGTGTCTGTAACTGCAAACTATTACGTCGACAATATTACCAGTGCATCAATTGATGCGGTGACCCAGGCCAGTGAATACACTGAAAATCGGGTACAACAATCCATCGGAGCCGACTATTTAAATGATAAATCAACCCTGAGTTATAGCTATACAACCAGTGTTGAAAATGACTTTGATGCGACTACACACTCATTTGGAATTAGTCAGGAAATGTTTGGCAGTATGACAACCGTTAGCCTGTCTTATTCTATTGGTGACAATATTATTACTCAAACCGGTGTCGACACCTTTCTTGAGGCGTCCAAATTTAATGACTTTAGATCATCCATCTCTCAGGTACTGACAAAAAATCTCATCATGTCTTTAACCTACGACATCATAACTGATGAAGGTTTTCTGAATAATCCTTATCGAAACATACGTTATATAGATCCAAATGATTCCAGCCAGTACCTATTCCAAAGAGAGCTATACCCGGAAACCCGCACCAGTAATGCCGCCAGCATTGGACTGCGTTACTTTTTACCCTATCGTGCCGCCATTTTTGGCAGTTACCGTTACTTCACCGATAGCTGGGGAATAAAAGCAGACACGATGGAAATAGGTTATGTACACCCTCTTGAAGATAAATGGACCTTTGAAACCAGCCTGCGCTATTACACACAAACCCAGGCCAATTTTTATAATGATTTATTTCCTTTCGAAAACCCGGCAAATGTATATGCCCGAGATAAAGAGTTAAGTACATTTACGGATGTCAGTTTAGGCTTCGGTGTCACTTATGAATTTGAAAGCGAGAACCTGTTATTTTTTGAACGCGGTTCAGCCAATCTGTTTTATACCTATTTCACTTTTGATTACGATAATTTTAGAGACATTAGAGTTGACACAAATGTTCCGGGAAGCGAGCCTTTATATAGCTTCACCGCCGGTGTAACCCGACTCTATTTTTCTTTCTGGTTTTAACAGACAAGTTATTTCCCACAAATAATTTAGACATAAAAAAAGACGCGCTAGCGTCTTTTTTTAAACTTAATTATTTTAAAGCTAACTAAGCCGGTGAAAATGAAGACCCACAACCACAGGTTGTTTGTGCATTAGGGTTACGAATAACAAACTGCGCACCCTGTAAATCTTCTTTGTAATCTATTTCAGCACCGACCAGGTACTGGAAGCTCATCGGATCAATTAAAAGCGTCACACCGTCATTATTAACTTCGGTATCACCCTCTTTAATTTCTTCATCAAAGGTAAAACCATACTGGAAGCCAGAACAACCGCCACCAGAAATAAACACACGTAGCTTTAAATTAGGGTTACCCTCTTCTTCAATCAGGCCCTTCACTTTAGCTGCTGCCGCATCGGTAAAATCCAGTGGATCTGGCATTGCGTTATCAACTATATCAGCAGTCATTACTTTCTCTCCAAAAATTCGATCTATCTATCACCTGACAAATTCTGCATTACCTGAGTAATTTAGTCAAGTAATAACCTTCAAGCACAACGCCATGAAATGGCCAACTAAGTGGCTGTAGAACTAGCTTCTTCTTCATTTTCAGCCTGGCTCTCATCTACTTGATATTCAAGAAGTTTTCTCTCATCCTTACAATGAACCAGATTACCATTCACCTCTGCACCCATGGCCATTTCCAGCAGATTGTAATATACATTACCTTTTACCTGACCGTGCCTTGAAAGCTCGACCCGCTCACTGGCATACACATCACCGGTCACCTGGCCATTTAGCACCACAAAAGGCACACGTACTTCACCCTCAATTTGCCCCTGATCACTCAGCACCAGCATTGAATGGGAGTCTTCATCAGCAATAACATTGCCAATTATTTTCCCATCAACATGCAAGCCACCGGAAAAAATTAGATCCCCCTGAATCTCCATCGCTGTTCCGACCAGAGTCTCTACTTTAATTGAATTAGATTTTTTCTTGCCCCACATTTGCTTCATTTCCTCTAGCAATTAAATCACCCCAGGGAAAAACTTTTTCCACTCTGGGGACTTTCGCGCTCTTTGGCAGCACTTTCACGTAAAGTGACAATGGCTCAAATCCCTCGGGAAATCTGATACCACCTTCAAAGTTTTGAAAATATTTAAATCCAAACTTCTGCCGCTTTGTTACTTTACTAATCGAAACTGTTGGTAAATCTAAACGCACCTCAGTGCCATCGCCTTTCAACCCCTGAACAGACAATTCAATAAGGCCCTTTTGCACATAATCATGACGACCTACCTGAATTAAAACAATCTTGTAATTATATCCCCCTATATTGTCAGGGGTAACTACAGCTTTGTTTACCTGTATTTCTCGCTTAGATTTTCTCGGTGCAACAATATTATGATAGAAGGTCAACTCTTCTTTCAATTTTAATGTTTCATCCTGGCACTCTGCCAGTGTGTCATTAATTTTACTACTGGCATCTTTCTGAATATCACTACCCACAGATAAACGTGCATTTTCCCGCAGTGCAATTTCTTTTTTTTGAGTTTGTTCACTTAGTGATAATCGCAGACTATTTATTTCCTGATCATAATCCGCCTGATCAAAACCCGCCACATAACGGCCATATTCAAATGAGCCCCATATGCCAGCTGCAACAACCAGTATAAAAACTAACGCACTGGCAAACCATAACCTGGGTTGATGAATAGAAATGAGGTGTTTACTGTGTACCGGATCAGAAGCCATATATTTCTTTTTTAACTCTACATCTTTGTTAATTCTAGCCTGATCAACCCAGACTTAAGGCAATAAGGCCACCTGGCTGATGCCCGTGGTTTCACCAAGATCAAACATTAAGTTCATATTATGTACTGCCTGGCCTGCTGCACCCTTCACCAGATTATCAATAACCGATGAAACCACAACTGTATCACCATCCTGAGGACGAAACACAGAAATACGACACATATTAGAACCTTTCACACTACGTGTTTCAGGCAAGGAGCCTAAGGGGAGCACATCTACAAATGGCTCATCTTTATAACGATCAACATAAAGCTTATGTAAATCCTGAGCATCTGTTTTTAGCACACCATATAAACTCGCTTCAATGCCTCGAATCATCGGCATTAAATGCGGCACAAAGGTAAGCCCCACTTCATGACCGGCAACGTCACCCAGAACCTGACGAATTTCCGGCAAATGACGATGACCATCAACTCCGTAAGGTTTCACACTCTCGGTGGCTTCACACAGTAAAAAAGCAGCATTTGCACCTCGCCCTGCACCACTTACACCTGATTTGGCATCGGCAATTAAATGCGCATCATCTATCAGATTATTTTCTATCAACGGAATATAGCCCAGGGTAACTGCCGTTGGATAACAACCTGGGTTGGCAATAATCCTGGCCTGCTTAATGGCCTGACGATTTAATTCAGGCAAACCATATACCGCTTCTTCCAATATATCTGGACAGGCATGGTCCATCCCATACCATTGTTTCCAGAGCGCGGTGTCTTTCAGGCGAAAGTCTGCGGCTAAATCAATGACCTTAACACCCGCCTCAAGCAGCTGGGGCACCATTTTCATCGCAGTGCCATTAGGCGTGGCGAAAAACACCAGGTCACAGGCTGAAAGCGAATCAAGGTCTGGCTCTGAAAAATTGATATCCACATGGCCACGTAAATTAGGATACAGGCTAGACACAGCCTGCCCCGCCTCAGAGCGCGAAGTAATCACCGATAATTCAACATCTTTATGTGCTACTAACAGGCGTAACAATTCAACGCCTGTATAACCGGTGCCACCGACTATGCCGGTTTTAATCATGTGAAAACCCTTTTTAAATAGCAAAGCTCAAACAAATTTTAATAAGTGTGAGCAAGTGATTGAAATATTTGCGTTAGTATAGACTGAATTAGACAGACATCATAGCCACCCAGGTATAATCAGACGAAGCAAAAACACACTGGGTTACTGCTAAGCCCCCACACTAATTGCGTATCCCACACCCAAAAAGCAAAACCTTGCGCAAATACCCACACGCGCTATTATGCCCTCACAACTTCAAATTTGAGAACATTATGCTCTGGGTTAAAGCCTTTCACATTATTTTCATAGTCAGCTGGTTTGCCGGTTTATTTTATCTACCCCGCCTGTTTGTCTATCACGCAATGACAGATGACGAAGCAGGCAATGAGCGCTTTAAAGTTATGGAGCGAAAACTCTACCGATTTGTTACCCCTTTTATGGTCATTTCGCTTGCACTGGGAATATGGCTAATGATTGAGTGGCAATTATTCAGCACAGGCTGGATGATAATTAAGCTGATATTAGTCGGCTTTTTAGTTGCCTATCATTTCTACTGTGGACACCTGGTTAAAGTTTTTGCAAATGATGAGCGTAGACATAACCATGTCTGGTATCGGTGGTTTAACGAGTTTCCTGTATTCGTGCTAACAGCGATAGTAATACTAGTGGTGGTTAAGCCTTTTTTTGGCTAATCCAATACAGCTAGCAGCGGATCATGAAGCCTAATTTGTGATTTGATCTAGCAATAAGGGCTCAAGCTCTGTCAGCGCCTTCTTATAAACCTTGCGTTTAAAAAACACCACCTCATCCATAGGGTGCCAATAATCTACCCAGGACCAGTTATCAAACTCGGGCCTTTCCATGCGGCTCAAGTTAAAATCATTCTCAGTACCGACTAATTTCAAAATAAACCAGATTTGTTTCTGCCCAATACAAACTGGATGACTGTTTCTTCTAACCATCCACTTAGGCAACCGGTAGCGCAGCCATTTACTGGTTTTACCGACCACCTCAACATGCTCAGGACTTAAGCCGGTTTCTTCAAATAACTCCCGAAACATAGCCTGATCTGGAGACTCATGCTTATGAATCCCCCCCTGGGGAAATTGCCATGCATTCTGACCATAGCGGCGAGCCCAGAAGACCTTACCATCCGGGTTGCTCAAAATGATGCCTACATTAGACCTAAATCCGTCAGAATCAATCACTTACGACTACCTTTTTAAAAGTTACCCCACTGATTCTTCCAAAAATCAGGGCATTTCGCAATGTTTTAGTTACAATAGAGTTTTCCATTAAACTATAGATCAAATCTATCTCAAATGGTTTCTTTATAAATATTTTTATGGCGTTTTAATTATGGCATTAGCACTTTTTGATCTCGACAATACTTTACTGGCGGGTGACAGTGATTACCTCTGGGGTGAGTTTTTAACCGAACAGGGGGTTGTAGATGCACAATTATATGCTCGAGAAAACCAACGTTTTTATGATGAGTATAAAAAAGGCACCCTGAATATTCATGAATTTCAGGCGTTCTCCCAACAACCCCTGGTACAGAATCCTATAAACAAAATGCTCGCCCTCAGGGAACGCTTTCTTAAAGAAAAAATCGAACCCATTATGAGCAGCGCCTCATTTGAACTTATTAAAAAACACCGTGACCAGGGTGATACCCTGGTGGTGATTACCGCAACCAATAGCTTTATCACCCGCCCCATAGCAAGTAACTTTGGCATCGATAATCTCATCGCCACTGAACCAGAAGTTATCAATGGCAAATACACGGGGAAAATTGACGGCATTCCCTGTTTTCAGGGGGGCAAGGTTAAACGCCTCGACCAATGGATGAATGAACACAAACTAAATTTAAAGGGCAGCTGGTTTTACAGCGACTCACATAATGATTTACCGCTTTTATTAGAAGCAGAAAATCCGGTTGCTGTGGATGCGGATGAACAATTACTAAAACATGCACAGCAACACGACTGGAAAATTATTTCTCTTAGATAAAGTAACTATGATTTGCCTGTAAAAATTAAATGACCGAAATTAAAGCTTGTTCCGAGTTGAGTTTAGTTAGTTCGCTCAGGGGCTCAATTTTAAATCAAGGCTGCTAGCAAATTTAATAAAATTCTCTGTATGTTGCTGTTTTAAGATTTGTTTTTTCTCCGCTGTTGTTAGCATGCCTATACCTAATGGCTTACTCAGAAAAAGCTGACAACCAGCAATGACCTGATCGTTTCGTTTAAGATTTTTGTTATTTACCTGGCCAGTTACTGTCCAGCCAAAAATGGGTTCGGGGCATCAATGGATGCATCTGCCCACCAAAGGTATACCAGCTAATTTACAGGCGAAGCGTCCACCTCCAATAACTTGTGAAGCCACATCAGCACTTAATTTAATTATTGACCAGCTAAATATAGATGCACTCCATACTTTTGATTTCCATGAACACTGACAGCGTAGGTTTTTGCTTTTTCTAGTATTTTTTCCTATGAAGCCTCAGCCTCTAAGATTTAAGCAAACCAGAACACCTTTCATAGGCCCCCGGTTGAATAAATTGCTAGCCATTTTTAATTTAAAATAAATAAGATTGATAGTACTAGAGGCATGAGTTGAGGCGCCTGCCTAAGGACCGTCACCCGCATGGAAACAGCTGTCGAGCCAGCAATTACGGTGCGTAGGCAGGCACCTCCAGCTTATGCTCAGAGTGAGATGTTCGTTAATCACATGACAGTGCGCTTTAAACATAAACTAATTTTTTAACGGGACAGCCGTGAACTGAAATATTGGAGCATTAGTTTTTTTTCGCCACCAACTGAACCACAGCACCCATACCTGTATGATATAAACCTTCAATGACTTCGCGCTCTTTTTCAATCGCAGAAATAATATCAAGCCCCTGTATTTCATCTAACAGATCATCCAGCTTTATAGTCAATTCAGCAACAGGTGGCCCACCTGTTTTAAACTTTAACTGATCAGGCGTATAAGCCTCCAGTAAAAATACACCACCGGGTCGTAGCGATTGAACCACCTGCGCGTGCATTTTCTGCCTTAGCTCAAGCGGCAAATGACAAAAGACAGATACCACCGCATCGTAACTTTCGGACTCAATTTCAAACTCAGCCAGATCTGCCACAACGGTTTTAATGGTTACACCATGCTCAAGCGCAAGCCGCTGCGCTTTTTGCATGCCGGCACTTGAAGCATCAACCGCAACAATATCATAACCCTGCTTAGCCAGATAAACCGCATTGCGCCCTTCACCTTCCGCTAAACAGAGTACACGTTTACTACCAGTATTGTTCAAGGGGATTTTATCAAGTTGCTCCACAAGAAAGTCATTCGGTTGTTTTCCATAGGCATACTCTTCAGCACCGTAACGTTCTTCCCACACAATATTCCCCTTAGTAATATTTAATTTATTAACAGTAAACATTTTAACATCAACAATATTATCGATAGTTATTATGATAATTATTATTTTCGGATTCCTTCAACCGACAGAAACAACTCAACGTCTTTTGATGCGGGACCAAGATTATAATCGATACCAAAATCTTTTAATGCAAAAGATGTTTTACCTTCAAAACCTCTACGGTAACCACCCCATGGGTCGTCACCATGACCAATATGCTGAACATCAATAACTAACTCTTTAGTCACCCCATGCAAGGTAAAATCACCAATTAATATTGCCTTACCATCACCATCTTGCTTAAACGACTTACTCACAAAACTGGCTTCGGGATATTTCTTCACATTCAAAAAGTCTTTGCCTCGCAAATGTTTATCACGTTCTGCATGATTGCTATCAATACTAGCAGGATCAATTTTTACTGAAATTTTTGCTGCGGATGGTTTTTTTTCATCAAAGCTGAATTCACCTTTAAACGTATTAAATCGTCCCAATAACCAACTATAACCCAGGTGTTTTATTTTAAACTGTATAAAAGCATGCGCTTTATCTGTATCAATAACATAATCAGCTGCTTTAGCCGTTGTCATTGATAGTGTTGCGCCAAATATTACTGCCGATAGAATTAAATTTTTCATATATTTCCCCTTTTTTATTAATCGAGTTTATGTATGCCAAGCATACGTTTTAAAGTTAAATCTTTATCTATAAAATGATGTTTTAAAGCCCCGGCTGCATGTAGAGCAACGACTGCCATTAAACTTATTGCCAGCACCAGGTGTACAACACCGGCAATATCTTCCTGCTGATCAATGCCGTAAATCGTTGCAGGAATTTCAAACACACTAAATACAACAATTTCTCGTCCATCAGCAGTTGAAATTAAATATCCACTTAAAATAATTAATAACAGTAAAACATAAATCAGCACATGCGCTAATCGAGCCGCTTTTATTTCAATTGCAGAATGTGTCGATAGACTGGCTGGCTTACCATTCCTGGTTCGCCATACCAGATAAACTACTGTTAACAATAATAAACAGATACCTGTACTCTTATGAATTTCCGGCGCAGTTCTATACCAGTCATCATAATAAGTTAAGTCCACCATCCATAAACCAAGAGTGAATAAACTAATCACGGTTAGTGCGCTTAACCAGTGAATAATAATGCTTATCCATCCCCAGCGTTTTTCAGTGTTGCGCCAGATTAATTGCTGACTCACTTTTCAGTCTCATTAATCTGGCCAAACTGTCCTGCACGATAATCAGTAAATGCCTGTTGAATTTCTTCCTGTGTATTCATAACAAAAGGCCCATAACGTGCAACGGGCTCTTTAAATGGTTTTCCCGCAACAAGTAGAAAACGACTGTCTTCTTTTGCATTAAGCTTGACCATGTCACCATTGTTAAACACCACTAAAGATCCTGCGTGTATTATGGGATTGCGCTCAGTACCCTGCACTTCGATTTTTCCTTCTATCACATATATAAACGCCTGATGACCCGCTGGAACAAATTCCACAAAGTCTTTCGATTCAGACATTTCTACATCCAAATACAAAGGCTCAGCTGCAATTTCACTCACTACCCCAGTCGTACCCGCAACCGTTGTGCCAGCAATTACGCGCACATTCACACCGTCTTCACGCTGTTCAAGCGGCACTTCATCGGGTTCAAACTCCTGATAACGTGGCGCTATCATTTTGTCTTTTGCCGGTAAATTAACCCATAGCTGAAAGCCATATAACAAGCCTTCATCCTGTTCGGGCATTTCAGAATGCTCAATTCCACTACCCGCCGTCATCCATTGCACACCACCGGGTTTAATCACACCTTCGTGTCCGGCACTGTCTTTGTGACGCATATTACCATGCAATAAATAGGTTACGGTTTCAAAACCTCGATGAGGATGAGGCGGAAAACCGGCGATATAATCATCCGAGTCATCAGAGCGAAATACATCAAGCAATAAAAAAGGGTCAAGCATATTCAACTCGGGCGAAGCGATATAGCGCCTTAAACGCACACCTGCGCCATCGGAAGTTTCACTGCCTTTAATCATTTTCACGACATCACGCGCTTTAAATTCGAGCATTGTGTTAACAGCTTTAGACTTTGACATGGTCAGACTCCCCCGTATTTTCACCACCGTTTCATTTACAACATATTTTTCTATGTGCTTTATTTTATAGTTGTGATAAAAAGAATAAACCGCATAATAGAGAAATTACTGTTGCGAATTTAAGAACAATGAATATTTTGTTAATGACTCTGCGAGGCATTTAAGCATGGATCGATTTAAAGAAATGCAAACCTTTGTACATGTGGTCGAAGCGGGCAGCCTGAGCACTGTAGCCGATCGTATGGACATTGCCAAATCAGCGGTTAGTAGAAGGCTTGCCGACCTTGAATCACGCCTTGGTGTACAGTTACTCAATCGTACCACCCGGCGCATTAATCTTACCGACAGTGGTCAACAGTTTTATCAGCGCTGCCTGAGATTACTCACTGATCTCGAAGAGGCTGAACAACAGGTTTCCCATGTGCATACCGAACTGCGTGGCACTATTAAAATTGCCGCGCCCTTATCTTTTGGCATTCAACACCTGTCTCCGGTATTAAATGATTTCCTTAAAAAGCACCCGGAGCTTAACCTCGACATCAACCTGAATGACCATATGTTAAACCTGATGGATGAAGCGGTTGATCTTGGTATTCGTATTGGAAACCTTGTTGACTCAAGTTTAATCGCCAGACGTCTGGCACCCTCCAGGCTCGTACTCTGCGCCAGCCCTGAATACCTCAAAAAGCATGGTGTGCCCCAGCACCCTGAAGACCTGAAACACCATACCGGTTTAAGTTATAGCAATATCTCTGAAAACCAGTTGTGGAAATTTATACAGCCCGATGGCAGTCAGTTGAGCGTTCGCGTACCTGTTCGTATGCGTGCTAATAATGGTGACATATTACTACAAGCGGGCATTGACGGTCTCGGCCTACTCTCTACAACGACCTTCATTGGGTACAACGCAATTAAAAAAGGTCTGCTGATTCCGATACTTTGTGATTATAAAATAAAAGAAGCGTCTGTTTATGCCGTTTATCCCGCCCAACGATACTTACCTGCACGGGTACGTATATTAATTGATTACCTGGTAGAGCGTTTTGGTGATAACCCGTATTGGGAACAATAAATCACACTACCATTTTATTGTCATTACCATGCACACCCGCCCTCAAATCTCGCTCGAAAAACGGCTGTTTTTTTACCTTCAGGTCGTGTATCTTAATCGCATAACATAGACTGTCCAAAGCGTCATGAGTAATTGTTTACGGTTTAGCCGATTTAATTCACTGTTCAGAATAAGAAACATAAACGAAATAATTCGAATTAAAGCAAAATAAATATTCACATTTTAAAAACTATAAAGTAGTGATTATGAAAAACTCAAATTATCGAATAAGCTCTAAACTTTTTATAACTGCAATATTTTTACTTACAAGTTTAACCATTAACGCTGCCAGCATTTCCAGCCTTTATGTTTTTGGTGACTCCCTTTCTGACACCCGTACCAGCGTTAATAGCGACGGCCCTTTGTGGGCAGAGTATCTGGCACCTCAGTTAGGGTTCAGTTATGATGGTTCAACCAATTTTGCACTATCGGGTTCAAACACACCTGATATTATTAATCAGATTTCTACTTTCCAGGCTACCACATCTGTAGCCGACCCGAATGCACTGTATGTTTTATGGGGTGGTGCGAATGATATATTCCAGTCCCTGATTTTTCCCTCTTCCACACCCACTGAAACCATTGCAATAAATGCGGCAAACAATATAAGTAATGGTGTGGACATTCTGACATCCATGGGTGCACAAAATATATTAGTCCCCAATTTACCTGATTTAGGTTTTGTTCCCGCCGATGGTACGGGTTTTGCTACCCGCTTTGCTGAAATTTTTAACACACAGCTCCAGTCAAATCTGGCATTGAATACAAACACACGCATCGCAGATGTATTCGGTTTGCACCATGACATTATCTCCAATCCATCCGCCTACGGCTTTTTTAATGTATCTGATGCATGCAGCCTGACAGCTAATGATTGCAATACTTCACTTTTCTGGGACCTGATACACCCCACAACAGCCGGCCATCAAATATTTGCCAATGAAATGTATAACATAGTTACCGTCGTACCTTTACCCGCCGCCACCTGGTTGTTTATAGCTGAAATTATTGGCTTATTCAGTATTACAAAACAATCACGATATCCTTTAATTAACAACCCTTTTAAGTAAACCTGGAAATTGATTAAGATAAATAGCGATAAGGAAGTGTACGGTATCAAATCATTCCGGTCACAAATCTCTTTCACTTTTCGCCTTAACGTTGAACTGAAAACATTAAGGTAAGCCCTCGGAGAAAAACATGTTTCATGGTATTAGCCATATTGATTTACAGGTTACTGATCTTAATAATGCAGGTGATTTCTGGTCTAATGTTATCGGCTTTTCTATTAGTCGCGAGGGTGAAGGTTTTTTAGAGCTAGACTCGGGCAATGTAGCTATACGCCTGATAGAAGTGCCTGCCATAGAGCAAACAGCAACAATTCGATTAAGTGTACCTGGGGTAACGATTGCCTATCAACAGCTTTTGAATAAAGGGGCTACTTCCCGTTACGAACCTATGGAGACACCTGAGCTTGAAAAAATTGCCTGTGTTAGCGATGAAAATGGTCATTCTATTATTGTTTGGCGGGCACTCAATGAAGATGAATGGGGTTTTATACCTGAACTGAATAAAACCGGCGAATGGTTACCAGAGTCAGAAGAACTGGTTATTCGTTTACTGTCTTATGTGCCGGCGTTTTTTCGTATGCTGGTAAGACGTAAAGTAACTAGGGTAATCGAAAAACTTGCTCAGGATGATAACTCACCCGTGACACGGGAACATGTTATTAAAGGTTATATTACCTCATCAGCAAAAGTAACCCGCGTACGATTAATTAAGCCACTGAAGTCAGAAGGTATTAACCCGGAAGACTATCAGGCTGAATTTGATTATGAGTGAGTTTTATAGGGTAAAACACTGCTAATGTCCCGTTAACCACTAGAGACATGGGTTGGAGGTGTTTCGACCAGAGTAAAATGTTCGTTAATCACATGACAGTGCCCTTTAAACATAAACTAATTTTTTAACGGGACAGCGGTGAGGGTAAAACTCAAATGAAATTTAACTTAAGCACAATTAAAAAATAAGAAAATGCAAATATTGCGTAGAAAGGTGGATCCGCGTTGCTTGATCCACCCGATTTACAATATTTTTCTACGTCTTAGTGGCATATCTTTTAATTTTTAAAACGATTACTGGGCGACCCCAAGCAACACCTGGTTTTTGGTGTTAGCAATAGAAAAATCCAGAATTCGTGTTTCACCATGTTTATAAATTTCAAACTCTGTTTTATCAATTTGATATTTTCTTAATGCATCTGCAAGTTTAACCGGCGGTTCATCTAGAGGTTCGTCGGTTAATATAAACGTTCCCCAGTGCATTGCCACTGAATATTTTGACTTAATATCCATGTGAATTTTTACCGATTCTTCTGGATTAACATGATAGGATTTCATAAACCATCTGGGTTCATATGCACCAATAGGTAACAGGGCAAGGTCAAACTGGCCATACTTATTACCTGTCTCTTTAAAATGCTCCGTGTAACCGGTATCACCGGCAAAGAATATTCTGCCTCCTTTCGCTTCAATTACCCAGGATACCCAAAGCCGTTGGAAGGTATCAAATAAAGATCGTTTACTCCAATGTTGAACCGGCTCTGCGGTAAAATTAACGCCATTAAGCATATGACTTTGCGACCAGTCCAGCTCAACAACCTGTACCGATTGCAAATTTAACTCATCAAACCATGACTTCATACCCAGCGGAACAATAAAGGTCAGGCTACGCTGGCGATTGTGTATTGATAATTCTTTGACAGAAGCAAGATCCAGAGAATCGTAATGATCATGTGAAATAATAACCGCATCAATCTCGGGTAAGTCCTTTATTTTCATACCTGGCGCGATGACTCTTTGCGGTCCGGCCCAGCTTACCGGTGAAGCCCGCTTAGAAAACTGTGGATCGGTTAATATATTAAGCCCGGCAAACTGGATAAGAAATGTTGCATGGCCTATCCATGTCAGACTCGTTTTATCTGAGTTGTTTTTCAATAATTTATGAGGACGCGTATCAAGCTCAAAATCATAATCATCTACGCCCGGTATATCCTTAAAAAGCTTTTCCCAGCGCCACTTCAAAAAAGCCCAAAGACCTTTATCGTCCTGGTAATAAATATTTTTAAAGCCCGATTTTGTGTGATGAGCTTTTGCTGAGTCATAGTAGGGATTGACTGAACAGGAAGCAAGTAATGCTGCAGCAGTAAGTAGAGTTATTTTAAATCGCTTCATGATCTTTGTATTGTATTAACCGGGGCCAGAAACAATGCCAGTAAGTTAAGGAAATTTTGATGATGCAGGTTCGAATTTATTCAAACAAAGCCTGTTATAGCGTAGCTATGTGCGAATAAATTCGCACCTGCATTATTTAATTTACTGCACTATAAAATTCTTTCTTAATTTATTAACGTTCAGGTTTCAAACTATATCCAGCTAGCTCGACAAATCCTTTGCCCCTATGCGATCCCCTGACATTAATCGCGCCTTCCCAATAGGCGTTATGCGTGGTCATCCTCCCATCAAACTCACTCTCTTGATGCCATGGCAAAACCTTGACGTCTATGCCATGAGCAGGAATAGTTACTCGCCAGCCCATTGGATATGTAATTGCGGTATTTTTGCTTGTCCAGCTTGATAAAGGCTCTGTATCAAAGTCGGCATCAGTCAGATTTATTGCAAATTCATTTTTGCTAAATGTTCCCGAGCTCAGCAAGGACTTACCCTCGGCATCGCGCAATACATAAAGCATGATGTCTGAACCGTCATCCAGTTGCAAGGCAAACCAGTCCCAGCTGAGTTGTGATGCCTGAAAATCCCCCCATTGATGATCGAACCAGGATACCCCAGAAACTGAAAACTGCCTGCCATTGACTTTCATTGTGCCTTTAACGGGCATTCTGGTTCGTGAGTAATAATAACTGGTGCCCGCCTTGTCGAAATCAAGCAATCCAGTTCCGCCGTGAAATGTTGTTGGCACACCGTCAGTGAGGCTGAGATCAAACATGAAGTCAGTGGATTGTGCCCTCAGTACATCTTGCCCTTCTGATCTGGACATTTCCCAACCACCAAAAACAAAGTTAAAGCTATCTATCGTTCCCACGGAAGGATTACCTCCTGTTCTTAGTTGTTCAGTATAGCGACGACCCGACTGGTGGTCCGTGACAGATACGTGCATAGCCGTGAGCGTGAGCAGTGAATTTTCTAAAAATACGACGTAATGAAAACTAAAATATTTTCCAGTATCTGTTCTCAGGTGACCATTGTAATACCACCATTCAGTCTGTAGATCATGCGGAGCATCATCTGCAGGAAGTTGTACCAGTTTAGCCTGGTAAGCTTGCACATTAAATAACGAAGCAGAAACCATGACCAGCAATACAGCCAACCTCACCCATAATAAATTATTGTTGTTGATTTTTTCCGACATAACATCAGACCTGCGAAGGTTACTTTTCATTTCAGTCATATGAAATAAAAAAAATTATGCACACACTTCCTAGTTTAACGGAGATTTTAAATCAGTAACAATACTATATCTGGACTTCTCCTGTTCTTCGTAAACCTGTTTTCAATTGGTAAAATATTTAATTTTGTTACAGTAATTAATCAGGGGTTACCCTCCCTCTATTATGACTTCATGCTCTGGTCGCTTAAAGAGGACTTAGCTCTAATCAAAAATATCCCGGCAAGGAACGGGTTGAAGCCGCGCTGGTATTAAGTAATTGGTGGATTTATACTTTCTTTAAATGTGATAAAGCAGAGCAATACCAGGTTTCGTTTTTATGGCTACAATCTCTACATTATTGAATACACTGCAAGCGATATCGACCGAACACCCAACGGCTTTTGCGGTGATGGTGATTATGGTAATAATCACAGAAGCGTTAATACTGGTTAGTCTCCCCAACCTGTTACTGAAAATATTTTCCAGACTGACCTCCCCGCCGAGTGATCGACCGGGTAATCGAGATTAGTCTTGGTATTTGAAGATATTACATCCCTTAGCTGGCTGCTGGTGTTACTGGGTTTTATTGTCGGCACACTGAGTGGTTTCTTTGGTGTCGGTGGTGCGTTTATCATGACACCGGCGTTGAATATTCTTGGCTTCCCTATCGTCTACGCCATTGGCACCGATCTGGCGCTGATGTTAGGCAGCTCAACCGTGGCGACGCTCAGGCACTTTCGCTTCGGCAATGTCGATATTCAACTTGGCATTTATATGTTAATGGGTACGGCAGCCGGTGTCTGGCTGGGCAAGTCTCTGGTGTTTTACCTGCTGGCCAGTGGCGAAGCGGAAACCGTCATTCGTCTGATCTATATCTTGCTGTTATTCAGCCTGTCACTCTATATGGTCTACGACTACATTACATTTATTACACGCACCCAATTCCAGAAAAATAAACCAGATTCAGAGACGCGAAGCACACGCCTGTCTCGCCGATTGCAACAACTCAGGCTTGCACCCATGGTCAAACTGCCGGTGTCACAAATCCCGCAGATATCCATCTGGGTCCCCCTGTGCATAGGCCTACTCACCGGTTTTCTGGCTGCTTTTCTAGGTGTTGGCGGTGGCTTTATCCGTATGCCTGCCTTGATTTATGGGTTGGGGGTACCCACCACGGTCGCCGTGGGAACCGATCTGTTTGAAATTATTTTCTCTTCCGCCCTGGGTACCTTTCTGTACGCAATTGAAGGCAAGGTCCATCTGGTTGCGGCGATGACTTTATTACTGGGTGCCGCGCTGGGCGCACAGGTCGGCAGTTATGCCACCCAGCATGTGCGCGGTATGCGGGTGCGTTTATATTTTGCACTAACCATCTTTTTTGCCGGGGTCAGTGTGGTGCTAAAACAAGTAGCAGTCTGGCGTGATATCCCGTTGCTGTCTACTCTGGCTGCTTATTTAATCATCGGTGTCGCCACCATTATGATGATGATTATCGTCATTAAACTGATCGTGGGCCTGATTACAAATCACAAGCACGAAGGACAGCCACCATGATCAAAATACTAACCGCAACCGGTGGTTCGAAACAGGCAGAACGTGCTGTGCGGCTCAGTTGCCGCCTGGCACAATCGCAAACAAGCAGGCTCACCGCACTGACGGTAATAGACCCCGATGAGGCTACACCGCTTGACCAGGTAAGCAAACGAACACTGGAAATAGCTCAGCAATCCGGGACAATGATCACCTTAAGCCATGCTGCCGGGCACCCCGATCGGGTGATCCGTGAAACAGCCCTGCAAGGTTATGATCTGTTGACAATTGGCGCACGAGGCCTGCAAAGTATGCAGGATTTCTTTCTCGGGCGAAATGCGATCCGCCTCATCAAAAACCTGCCATTATCCACGCTGGTGGTCAGAAAAAAAGACAATGCCAGGCACATTCTGTGGCGCATCCCCCGCGGCCCTATCGATGAAAAACATCTCAGCTTGATCGTGCATTTCGTTAATACTTTGCAGGCAGATCTCACTCTGCTCGATGTCCAGCCCAACATTATGCTATTTGGCCATCGTCAAAATACCATGTTGAGCGCTACTGAGCCGGACGAGCTAAGCGAACGGCTAGCGCAATTACAATCAAACATCAACGAAGCAACCGGAAAAGAAGCCACTTGCCACATACGCACCGGCATCCCCGAAGAAGTGATTCTCGATGAAGCCGCCATTGGTAATTACGATCTCGTGGCCGTCAGCGTTCAGCCCCGTCGTGGACTCGGCAAACTGTTTACCGAAGATCTTCTTTATCGGGTAGCTCGAAATATCCCGGTCTCGGTGCTGTTGTTGAACTAGGGCACCTCTGAAATCAGTGCAGCCTGCCCCGCAGCCAATCGTGCAATCGGCACTCGAGGTGGTGAACAGGAAACATAACTTAAATTCGCATCATGGCAAAACTTGATGGATGCCGGATGTCCACCCTGCTCACCACAAATACCGACCTTAAGATCTGGCCGAGTATTACGCCCCCACTCAACCGCAAACGCCATTAATTCCCCAACACCCTTCACATCAAGCACTTCGAAAGGATTATCCTGCAATATGCGATTTTCGTTATAAAAAGGTAGAAACTTGTTTTCCGCATCTTCACGTGAAAATGAAAAGGTAGACTGGGTCAGGTCATTGGTGCCAAATGAAAAAAACTCGGCAACTTCAGCCAGTGCACAGGCACGCATACAGGCACGCACAACCTCGATCATTGTACCAAACCTGAAGTCGAGCTTGATACCGTGCTCCTGTTCAACGGCTTGCTGAGTCCTGTCGACTACCTCCTTCACCCGTAACAATTCTTCTACCGTACAAACCTGGGGCACCATTATTTCAGGGTGAATCAGTATCCCTTCACGGGCACATTCCGCCGCCGCTTCGAGTATCGCACGGATCTGCATGGCATAAATTTCAGGATAGGTGATTCCCAATCGTACACCACGATGCCCCAGCATTGGATTAACTTCATACAGCTCCCTGACTTTAAGCAGCATCAGTTCTTTTTTGGTAATCGCCTCATCAATTAGTTCGATACCACTTTCATTGAATGGCGTAGTGGGTATAAACGATTTCGTCTCCGCACCTGGCAACAGTTGCAGGGCCCCCATCAGGTCACCCACCCCTTCCACGGTGTTGCGTAATTGTTTCAACCGAGCCAGTTCCGCCTCGAGTTGCCGCTCACCAGGTAGAAACTCATGAATCGGTGGATCCAGTAAACGAATAGTCACCGGCCGCGGTGCCATCACCTGAAACAGGGCTTTGAAATCAGCGCGCTGAATGGGTAGCAGAAGCTCAAGGGCTTCCTGGCGCTCCTGCGGCGTATTGGCCAGAATCATATCGACGACGATAGGCAAACGATCCCGTGCATTAAACATACGTTCAGTACGACACAGACCGATACCCATGGCACCATAGCCAACAGCGCGCTTAGCGGCCTCAGGGGTATCAACATTAGTCATCACATTGAGGCGGGCAAATTCATCTGCCCATCGCAATAGTTTTTCCAGATCCTGCGAAAACTCCGGTGGCACCGTTGGAATTTGACCGAGATAAACATCCCCACTTCCACCATCGATGGTAATGATATCGCCTTCGTGTAACTGTACATTACCAACCCGTGCAAGGCGTTTTTGTGTATCCACCTCAATGCCTTCTGCTCCTGCCACACAGGGTTTACCCATGCCCCGTGCCACCACCGCAGCGTGGGAGGTCTTGCCACCGCGACTGGTAAGAATACCCTGGGAAGCGAAAAATCCGTGAATATCTTCAGGCCTGGTTTCTTCGCGTACCAGAATCACCTGCTCACCCATGCGCCCAACCAGTTCCGCACGATCTGCATCAAACATAATCTTACCCGAGGCCGCCCCGGGTGAAGCCGGCAAGCCCTGTGCAACGGCCTGTTGAGTATGATCAGGATCGAGGCTGGGGTGCAACAGTTGCTCCAGCACTTCCGGGTCAACGCGTAACAGGGCCTGTTCACGTGCGATCAAACCTTCAGCTACCATTTCTACCGAGGTTCGTACCAGGGCCTGGGCGTTCATTTTTCCGTTACGGGTTTGCAGACAATAGAGCGTACCCTTCTCTATAGTGTACTCGTAGTCCTGCACTTCTTTATAATGCGTTTCCAGTTTATTTCGCAATTCAACGAGTTGTTCATACAGCGCTGGCATTTCACTGGCCATTTCCTGCACCGGCTTGGGTGTACGAATGCCCGCAACCACATCTTCACCCTGGGCATTTACCAGGTATTCACCGAACATAACATTCTCACCGGTGCCCGGATTGCGGGTAAAGCCGACACCAGTGGCACTATCATCACCCATATTTCCGAAGACCATGGTGACCACGTTCACTGCCGTGCCATTGGCCATTTCCGGGGTAATATTAAATTCGCGGCGATAATCAACCGCACGCTTTCCTTTCCAGGAACCAAACACAGCCTTAACCGCTACATTCAGTTGTTCATACACATCTTCTGGAAAAGGTTTGCCCGTGTGTTCGTAAACCACGCCAAGAAAGAGTTCACTGATTTCTTTAAGGTGCGCAGCAGTCAGCCCCACATCAGCCCCTACACCTTCACGCGCTTTTATCGAATCAAAAACCTTATCGAACTTTTCGTCCGGCACATCCAGTGCGACTTTACCAAACAGCTGAATAAAACGACGATAGGCATCGTAACTAAAACGTTCATTACTGGTTTGCTTAATCAGGCCCTGTAAGGTGCGCTTGTTTAAACCCAGGTTCAAAATGGTATCCATCATGCCCGGCATGGATAGTGCCGATCCGGAACGCACTGAAACCAGAAGCGGGTTATCAAAGTCACCAAACCCCTTAGCCGTCTCTTTTTCCAGTCGCAACATCTGCTCCCTCACTTCATCCATGAGTCCAGACTGAAGTTCGTGTTCTGAAGAATCCAGGTAGTTTAAACAGGCTTCGGTACTGATAACAAAACCGGCGGGGACATTCAGCCCAATCCGTGTCATTTCACAAAGATTAGCGCCCTTTCCACCCAACAGCTTTTTGTTTTTACCATCACCTTCTGAAAAAGAAAAAACATACTGTTTGCTCATTGATAATCACCCAGTGTAAGTTAATGATAAATACTACGTTATTATTGCGGGAGCTACCAGCGGCTTATGTCTTTATACAGGCACTACGCCCCCCACAATAAGCCATGAAATATAGTGCAATAAATATAACCGTATACAAATCTAAAAATGATGTCACACTAAAAACAGTAGAAAAATAAAATCTAAAATCTATATGCGAAATTTTTTATTAATTTCTCTATTTAGCACGATCAATGGTTTCGTGGAAACACCCACGCCCACACAGCGCTCAGCAGTCATGCTGATTCTACGCCAGAAAATGTTGCAAAATGGTACCATGACCATGGTTATAGTTTTCTTGTTTTAAGCGAACACAATCAGTTTATTAATCCCAGGAATGTTAAACTTCCTAACAACAAACGTAATCACTTTATTTTAATGTCAGGCGAAGAAATTACAGGTAAGAAAATGATTCATACTACGCCGATGAATGTTAAACGAATGACACCCTGGGATTACGATAACAAAGAAAAATTCACCATTATCCAGAACCACGTTCATGAAACAATAAAAGCAGATGGGCAGGCAATATTAAATCATCCAAATTTCCATTATGCTGTACCTGTTAAAAATATACTTTCTGTAAAAAATCTTTATATGATCGAACTATTTAATGGACATCCCGCAGTTAATAACTCTGGGGATCATGAGCATCCATTCACAGAAGTTATGTGGGATCAATTGCTAAACAAAGGGTTGCTTATTTATGGGATATCATCTGATGATGCTCACCATTTCAAAAAAATCACACATAACAGGTCAAACCCAGGTCGTGGCTGGGTAATGGATCGACTGGAATGAAAGCACGTCATTTACTTCAAGTCATTAACTTACTATAGGGTTTAATTTACCTTTGGTGAAATCAGCTAAAAACACCTGGTCAGTGATTTCAGTAAATAATAAAACACTATTAACATCAAAAGCAGAAATAGAAATTAAAGGCGGTTTTATTGGAAAATTATTTAAGCCAATAAGGCTTCTTATAACAACACAAATGGGAGCAAACGTCATGGCCGCATTTAAGTACCTCGTTGAAGAAGGAAAACCGTACAAAGGTAAACACTCTTCTTTAGCCAGAGTATCAGTCACATGCTAAAGCCAGGTTTAGAGCAGACAAAAATACTTGGTACTGATAGTTAAAATATTTATAACCTCAATTTAGTACGTTATTTCACCCAGCTTAATCTAAAAACCTCTGTTATGAAAAGACAGGGCGAGCAAGTTTTCCGATGGACTTTATACTACAACTGCCAAGACAGGCTTAATAGTGTTAAACCTAGAAAAATCAAATCTGGCCGGAGATAAATTTTAAAGCAATATCAACAACTTAACAACCAATACAGTGACATGACTATTTTTACATATTCACTAACAGGGCGTTGTTTTAAATTTTATTCGAGCTATATCAACATCATCTTGGTATTACAGTTGTAGGAAAATTTCCCGTTCTTTACATTCACGTCATTTTTTCCGCCTGTTTTCCCCTAACTAGGAAAAAGACCTATTGAGTGATCTGCGATGTAAACCTAACCTTACACCCATAAATTATTATCAGATGATCTATTACAGGTTTTTATATGAGTTTATTTAAAATGAGATTAATTTTTATACTTCTTTCAGTGTTAGTTTCTCAAACAGTTTTAGCTGCTTATGTTTTTACCGCCCCTCCCCGGGAGTCGTTCAGTAATGGAAAAAAAGTATACAAGCCCATTGCTGATTTTCTGACAAGAACCACTGGTGAACATTTTGTATATAAGCAACAGAACACCTGGGATGAATATGTTTCTGATATGAAAAAACAGAAATATGATCTGGTGTTTGATGGCCCACATTTTGTAGACTGGCGCATTCATAACATTGAACATAGCGCGATATTGAAAATACCTCATCTTTTACAATGGCGAATTATTGTACGGCAGGACAACACTTCAATCTCCAAAATTCAGGATCTTGTAGGTAAGACAGCATGCGCACCAGGATCACCCAATTTTGGTATGCTAAATATGTTTAACCACTTCAAAGACAAGGATAAACAACCGATACATGTCAAGGTAAAAGGCTGGAACAATGTCTATGAAGGGGTAAAGAGTGGTAAGTGTGTAGCAGGTGTATTACCGAAAAAAAATCATCAGCTGTTTGATAGCAAGGAAAAATATACCCGCTCGATACACACTCATTTACCCTATCCAAACCAGGCATTCACCTCAGGGAAGCGCATCCCTGAAGGCTTAAGGGAAAAAATTAAAAAATCTTTACTGACTGATGAAGGTCAAAAAGCACTGCAGAATCTTCGTGCACGATATACTAATGGCGCCAAACTGGTTTCTGCTGAAGATGAAGAGTTTGACAGTATTCATGCTTTACTAAACAAAGCAAGAAACTTTAGTCAAGTAAATACGAAAAGCGACTTATCTAATATGCTTGTTAATAAATAAACCCACACCTTATTCATTAAACCTTACCCAGGTTTTTAGGCAAGATACACATAGTAAAACCTCTGCTTTTATCGACCTTCAAACAGGTCGATTTCTTTTTTAGAACGCTAAATAAAAATTCTGTAAATACTCGAACTCATACTGTTCGCCTGAGGTATGGATAACTTAAGACCCACAGCTCAGCATTTAAATCTTCAGGGGGTTTAATAATTTGTTGATGTTGTTGATATGGCTTCGCCAGAAAGCAGGGTAATGGCGCAACACCTTGCCCTTACTTTACGGCCTCAAGTAAAGCTAAAAATGCATTGCTACTAATCACTCTATAGCCCTGGTTTTAAACCATGAAAGCTGAGCAAATATTAAATTCTCTGGTTATGCCAATTCTCATGTGCCTGTTCATGTCAGCGGTTATCATAATGATAAACACGGGGCTTTATGATGATTTTATGCAGCACTGGTTGTATGATTACTTATTACCCCCAGGGTATTTAAATTCAAGTTGATATCGTACAATGATTTTTTTGGAACTACAAACATTCTTATATGTTAAAAAAAATAACCACCTATTCTCTTTGCATTATATTCGCTTGTACAACAGTACTACCCGTTTATGCTAATAACGCCTTAATAACTATTGACATGAATGAGCAGGAAATAAAAAATAATTACCCCAATGCAATAATCATTCATGTTGATGAAGATGAATATCCATTACTAGCTGAAAATCTACGTAATGAAGGTTACACTCAGGAGACAGCTGACAATATTTCAAATAATAAACTGAAGCCGGTTGTAAATAGTTCTAGCAACAAAAAAAACAGTCTATCGAATGACTGTAATAACAAGCCAAACGATAACTCACCTGATTCCGCTGAAACATTTAATACGGTTGTTGACATAAGTGACAGCATTTTAAAATCAGGTAGTAATAATAAAAATGGTGATGGCGCAGTTATTGTCTTTGTTATTATAGGCACTATTTTAGTTGTTGTTTGGGCCCTGTATGTTTTTAAATATCTTTATGATTTATCATCAGGGTTTAAACCCTGTGAGACATGGTATGAACTTACCTTCACTAACAGCTTAATATCTCACACAAAAGATGAACACATAGATTTTAACGGCTTACGCTTTATGACCGGTTTTCGAGATAGCAATACCGATGTAGGCATTGCTGTTGAATTAGGCAATGCAGATATTTTATTAACTGAAACAGAGTCCCTTAAGTTAAATGGCTACTACTGGATGCTTGGCCCCATGTTAAGGTGGCGCCTGTCAACTGGATACAACCCACATTATTTTAAAATGAATTTTATGGGAGGCACAACTGAACATGATGAAATAGGCGTTATTGCAAAAGCGACTCTAGGCTTTCAATTTGGCATTAGCAAATATGCTCATATTGGTTTTAGTTGGGGAGCTATGAACATTAACCTGAATGAAGACCAGGGAATAATATTAGAACGAGACCAATATCATTATTTATATGGTGTGAATACCGGGTTTAAATTCTAAGAGAATATTTCAATATCAGTTATTAGCTCCTTAGCGAGTGGAACGGCTTTATAATCAACAAAGCCCATACGCCACCGACTAGTCACAAATTTAAAATAAGCAAACCTGTCACTCCTTAACAACTTATCTCAACACACTCCAGGCGAATACCACTTGGATCTTTCTACTCACACCATTTATAGTTTTTATCACTGCTGTCCCGTTAAAAGAAACTAGTTTATGTTTAAAGCGCATTGTTATGTGGTTAACGAACGTTTTACTCTGATCGAGATATGAGTTGGGGGCAATCTGTCTAAGACGCACCGTAAAACCATCCCTGGTGGCTCGTCACCCGCTTCCATGCGGGTGACGGCCTTAGACAGATACCCCCAAACTCATGCCTCTAGTGGTTAACGGGACAGCAGTGCGTTTTTATGAATAAAAAATTAACTTCTCCCACTTCATACTCAGTTACACCCTTTACATTTAGGGTTTCAATAATTTTATCAAGCGACTCAACTTCAAATGAAATATGTTGTTTAGAGATAAACTCACTTTCATTTCTACCCTCACTTAGAAAAAAGTGTACGTTCTCTGACTCTACAACTAAGGTAGTTTCATCACTATTTCTGGGAGTAAAGATAAAGCCAAATATATTTTCATAATATAACTTTGCCTCAGCCAGGGAACGCACCCATAAAGTAACATGGTCAGTTGCTTTAGCTTTTATCATTAAAATAAACCCTCACGACAGGTGACGACCATTTAAAACCGCGGGTATTCACATACAACAAAAACAGCATTATTAAAACAAATTGTATCGATGTTTTTTCATATCTATTCCTGTATTACAAGGCTTATCCAGTTGAATATCCGATTGTAACCGCCTCAGTTAAACAATATGATTTCTTAAGTTACAAACTAAGTTAAAACTATTCAGGCCTTAACCCACCTCACCATTTAACATGTTTCTAACTCGTTCAATCATGTCAAATCTGCTGTATGGCTTATAGAGAATTTTCTTATGCAACACCCAATTTTCATCAACCTGATCAGTATATCCACTCACTAACTGTATTTTCACCTGAGGGTATAATTCGTTTACTTTTTCCACTAGATCAAAACCACTCATGCCAGGCATTTTTATATCTGAAATCATTAAATCCACATTGGTTGATTTAAGAATATCGAGTGCACGGAAACCGCTGTTTGCCTCTAACAACCTGTAGCCTTCTTCAGATAACATGTCATTAAGTGTCTGGCATAGTGCCGCTTCATCATCAACTATTAGTATGGTTTCGTTATTATTTGGGCTCATAGTTTAATTTCCAATAACTTTTACATCTCAAGCCAGATAAAAATATGTCACAATGTAAAACCTTACCGCTCCTCTGAATTTTTTCTGTAAACTGACAAGAAAACGTAAACAACAAACAAAAGAAAATTAAAACTAGCAAATGAACCACCACCTGATTCAGGTTTAACTAGCTTTCCATTCGATACAACATAATGTGTGCCTTTATCAGTGACACATTCATTTTCCGAAACAACGCAGTTTTCACCCTCACTAGTAACGAGTTGTGTCCCATCAAACCCTAACAGGTTATCAACTGGCAGTTCGATGGTAAAAGATGAACGAACTTCATTATTTAAATACGATGTAGACTCAATACGTTTTGAAACAAAGCCTTCGTCAGAAATAATAAGTTGCACTTCTTCAGTTGTAACTATTTCTGACTCCAGGTCGTTTAAAGTGAAGACTCCTAACTCCTGAACTGGATTAACATTAACCCCATTTAAATCAACGTCTGATAATAACAAAACTTGATTCACTGGCGCCAGAACCCTCTCACCACTCAATTCCCCAATTGTTACAGACAAAGATTCTTCGGGGTAGACGATAGGCGGTTGACTTTCATTCGTTGCACTAGCAGTGCTGCTTATTGAAATTAGTGATAAATCAGGTATTTCCTGTAAATCGTTAATAACAATTATTTCTGCTGAATTGATGCTGGCAAATGAATCAGTATTAATTAATGATATTTGAGAATCAGAATTTAAAACAGCAGACACGTCATTACTTTCGTTTAATGGTGTATTATCTACGAATTCGACTAGTTGAGTAGTGCTACTTGTAACTTCGAGAGTAGTGAACTCTCCATTGCCTAAAATTAAGGAATTTCCAGAAGTTGCATAATAATCAGCACCGGGCCTGATTGTCGCGTTATCTCCATTTAGTATAAAGGAAATATATTCTGCCGTTATATTCGCCGTATCGGCAAATGACATTAGCGCATTGTCTCCATTTGAAATTATGGATAACTTACCCTGGGTCGAAACACTACCAGTTTCAATTGAGCTTGTGGCTACAATTGACACCTCTCCAATTGTAGTGATATTTAGATAGGTCGTGCTTATATTACCTTCAGTACCTAATTCAAGATAACCAGCATGATCAAATATTATACTCTCACCCGCACTTAAGCTAAGCACACCCCCATCAGAAAAAACGGTATCTGCTGGCTGTACAGCTGAATTAATCGTACCAGTTTCACCTAAATTAAGTACCCCATTAGGACTAAAAGTAAGTGTTAAAGCCTCAGTCGCATTAATACTTCCACCTTCAGGAAAGCTTATAATCAAATTACAGGAAGGGTCACACCAATTCTCAGCATACGTTAGATTTATTGAAGAGAGTAACAGTAAGATAAAAAGAAATTGCTTCATACAAACGTCCATTTTTAAATAAATACAATACATCAGAACTCAGCTCAAGTTAAGAGCCCTGGATACTAAAATAACAAAAAGCCAGCATATTCACTAATGGATATTAGTACCAAAAAGTCAATCTTGTAGATTTAGCTATTTAACGAGATATAACTCTAACAAATGTTTATTCAAAAACATTATTATGTTCAAACGCTTAGCTAAATAATCAGGATAAAAAAATGACTAGCAAAATAAGCTTGATGTTACTGTGTTTATTTTCATCAATCATGACTGTTGAAGCAGCAGAAATCGTTATTTCTACTGGAGATGCAGGCACCAGTAGCACAGGAAGCTGGTATGCAGCAACAGGCGCAAGCATGCCATATAATGGAAACCGGGGTGTTTATACCCAGGCGGGAGGAGCGGTAGAAACCTACACCTTTTCAACCATTATACCTGAAACCACTCTTTACACCGTGGAAGTATTTAACTCATGTTACAGCCCCCGCAGTCATCAGGTAACTCATCAAATTAATAGTACTGGGGTTAGCGATATACATATTGTTGAGCAGGACTGCTTAATCGATCCTTTTGTGGGGCAATGGCGAACCCTGGGAAATTATAATTTTACAGCAGGTTCAACCGCCTCACTGGTCATTGATACAACCAATAGCAACAATGTTTATATAGGCGCTACAGCTGTACGTTTTGTATACAACGCCACCACCACTAATACTTTGCCAACTATTTCTACAGCCAGCACTCAACTAACCGTTAACGAGGGTGCACTGGTTCAGGTTACCGCCAGTGCACAGGATGCGGAAGATGGTGATTTAACGGCTAGTCTACAATGGAGCGCACTCGGACAGAGTGGCAGCGGCGCTAACTTTTCTATTGTCGCAGGTAGTAGTAACTTTGCGATTAATATTTCTGTTTTAGATTCTAATGGTGCAAGCGCATCTCAAACGATGGATGTGATCGTTCAGGCCACCCCTGTGCCATCTCAAAACACACCTGTGGTTTATGATTTTAACTGCACCTCACCCCTACAACCCCTTCTTGGTTTTACTACCAACAATGCCAGTGCACTGCCCAATGTCGGCATGCGCTGCGGTCGCTATACTGCTGAGTTAACCGATAATACCAATGATGTCACTTTGCATTTTAATGACCGTCAGGGGCGTTTTGATGGCGTGCTATTAAGTTTTCCTTTCCGGGTTATCGCCAGAAACCTGGGTATTGCACCAATGAATGCGCCCTTGCTGGCACACCAGTTTGCGGGAAATGCTTATAATTTTGTTGGCCTACAGGTGCATCAACAGAATTTAAATGGTTTAAACTCTGCCCATGTAGTTGTGGGGCAAAGGGGTGGAACCCTTAATACAATAGAAGGTAAGATGACACTTAACGGCAACTCAACCGTTACGGATATTGGCAATAATGTTCTACCAGCCGGGCGCGCTGATTTAATGATTGTCGGACAGGCCGATGGGACACTTCTAGTTTACTGGCAACAGCCTAATAACAGTGGCAACCCGAGCAATGACAACTGGATTGCTTATCAGGACTATACTTCTAACCCACCTGGTACATTACCGGGCGCACTACCTGACTGGGGCAGCAATAGTGTTTATATTGGCTTGATCACCTATGCGCAGGGCACTAATGGTGTTCCGTTTATGGGTGTTATAGATAGCTTTGAAGTTGTTGAATAAGATTAAGTAATTGTATAAGCAGGTTTGTAAGATGACAGGGATGTCTTACTTTTATTTATGCTCTGATAATTTCATTAAATATCACTGCTGTCCTGTTAACAGAAATGATTTTATATTTAAAGCGTATTGTGGCTAGATTAACTCTCATTTCATCCTGTTCGAGACATGAATTGTAGACACCTGCTAAGACTCGCCGTAAAACCCTCCCTGGTGGCTCGACACCCGCGTCCATGCGGGTGACGGTCTTAGCAGGTGTCTACAACTCATGTCTCTAGTTGTTAACGGGACAGCAGTAATTAAATATATACATTCACTATCTAGGTTGTACTTATGCACTTAAAACATTAATGTATACGGATTAAATAACAACTTATCGAATGGAGCGAGTTTCTGAACATTAGTACATACTCACTAAAACCACGCTTTCAAAGCTTGCTTACCCCTTTGCTAAACTGGTCTATTCGAAAACAGTTCTCACCAAATCAGGTGACGCTTTTTAGTTGTTTTTTATGTCTTGTTTATGCAGGCACTTTTCTTCTGCCAGACACAATATTTTTTAGCCTGTTTTTTTTACCCGCCTTTTTATTGCTTCGAATGGCACTGAACGCACTTGATGGAATGATCGCGAATAAATCTAACAACAAATCGGCCATGGGTTCAGTATTAAATGAACTGTGCGATGTTGTTTCTGACCTTGCTCTGTTTAGTGCTTTTGCCCTGGTTCTCCCCATTTCATTATGGTCATGGTGGTTGCTGATTATATTGTGTTTAATGTCTGAGTTTATCGCCCTGGCTGTTTTTCAGGCAAGCGGTGTTCGACCTTTTTCAGGGCCACTTGGCAAGAGCGACCGAGCCTTATTTCTTAGCGTATTAGCTATCCTGCTACTACTTTTTCCTGATGCAGTTAATCTTTTTTATGCTTACCTGGCTACCGGTATAGTACTTGCGGTTATAACTATCTGGAACCGATTAAAAATTGTGACTCTACACCAGATATAATGCTAACTATTTCTTTACTTATTTTTTCTACACTGTTACTGGTAACCTTAGTTATTGAATATACGTTTGCATTAAATAATACTGTAGAAATCAGCAATAATCGGATACGTGTGCGTACCTGGTGGTTCATCTGCGCAATTTGCATACCGGTATTTATTGCGGGTGGCTGGACAATAACATTACTCATTTATGTGCTCATTTATTGGGCAGCTTTTGAATTTTCGAGATTACTAAATCTTCGTACAAACAGCCTCACTATTTTATTTTTTACATCATGCCTTATAAGCTATCACTTCTTGAGCTTTATATATTTTGACTCTTTATCTATATTTTTTTACACTCCCTTGCTGTTTTTTTTAGCCTCAATAACTGTGCCAAACTGGCTGCCACGCATTAAACCTCTCAGAGCAGCACTGGTACTAATGCTATGCATTACATCTATATTCTCTATTGAACTTATCAGACAGCAATGCGAAACACTTAATCTCGATGCAGGACTCGTGATTTTATTTTTATTTTTTATTACCGCATCAAATGATATTTTTCAGTATTTCTCTGGAAAGAAGTTTGGCCGCCGACCCCTTGCGCAAAACTTAAGCCAACATAAAACCTACGAAGGAGCATTAGGTGGCGTAATGCTAACAACTATCACCTGTATGCTAACTCTGCCCTATATCATTGATACGACAGGATTAACAGCCGCACTTATTGGCTTCGTTATTGCTATTTTTGGCATAGCAGGTGATTTAAATATCTCGTATTTAAAACGCAGAGCAAATGTAAAAGACTCTGGCACCTCTCTTCCAGGTCACGGCGGTTTACTCGACCGCATAGATAGCTTAACCTTTACCGCACCGGGATTCGGCCTTTGCTTAGGTCTGGTATCCACAAGTTTAAATTTTTAGGAGACTATCTTTGGCACACTGGAAAGAAGGGAAGTTTCGCACTACTGATGGTTTGAATTTATTCTATCGATATAAAAAACCTGCACAGAAAACTAAAAACACCTTGCTATTTCTACATCGAGGACATGAACACTCTGCTCGAATAATGCCCTTCGCAGACAAAATTTCAGAAGACAATTGCTGGTGTTTTGGCCTTGACTTAAGGGGGCATGGTCATTCGGAAGGGGATAGAGCCTGGGCAACTAATTTTGATGTTTGGGTAAAGGACTTGAACAGCTTTGCTGGGCATATTAAACATCGATTTGAAATAGAGCCTAAAGACAGTATTCTGGTTGCTAATAGCGTAGGCTCAGTCATTGCACTTAGCTGGATATTAAACTATGGCCCAAATCTAAAAGGCTGCATTCTGGGAGCGCCAGCTTTCTCAATAAAACTCTACATCCCTTTTGCTCTTCCGGCTTTAAGGCTGGCCAGCAAATTCTCAGACAGACTATTTGTCACAAGCTACGTTCGATCAAACTTACTAACCCGAGACAATGCAGAAGCTAAAGCCTATGATAACGATACACTGATCACAAAAAAAATTGGTGTGAATATCCTGGTTACATTATTTGACAGTGTAAAAAATTGTTTCAACCGACTTAAAGATTTTGAAACCCCGGTTTTATTATTTACTGCTGAAAATGATTACATCGTAGACAATAAATTACACACAAACTTTATTAACGAAATATCAAGCACAGAAAAACAGCACATTATACTGGACAAATTTCGGCATGCCATATTTCACGAAAAAGACCAGCAAAAACTCATCTTTTCCTGCCTTCAGTTCATTGACAAACAATTTCAACATATTGAAATGCATTTACCTGCTGTCATTCCTGAGCCCCGCGCACATACGGTTTCCGAGCACCTGAAATTAACAAAAAAAGGCTCTTCATTCGAACAGCTTTACTATGGCTGCTACCGGCTTTTACTTAAAAGGATTGGTAAATTAAGTAACGGCGTCACACTTGGTTTAAAATATGGTTTTGATTCTGGAATCTCCCTTGATTACGTCTATTGCAATCAAAGTACTGGTAGCAATCTATTAGGTAAAATATTTGATCGAATTTATTTAAATTCAATTGGCTGGCGCGGAATACGTACCCGCAAAAAAAACCTTAAATGCACGCTAAGCGGCATTTTGGAACACCTAAATGATCGCAATATCAAGCCTGTAGTACTGGATATCGCCTCTGGCCCAGGTCGCTATTTGTTTGAAATTCAAAAGGAAGTTAGCTTCCCAATAAAGCTGCTGTTAAATGATAATGACCCCAATTCACTCAACTGTGCTAAAAAAATCGCCCATCAATTCAAGTCACCTAATACATCCTTCACGAACCAAGATGCGTTTGCAATCAATGCGGAACTGCTTGATGCTGACCAAATACCGAATATTATTATTGTTTCTGGGCTGTTTGAGTTATACGATAATAACAATCAGGTGTACCAACTTATCAAGCAATTATTTAAATTAATAAGCAATGGGGGGTATTTAATTTATACTGGACAACCCTGGCACCCTCAAATTGAAATGATTGGGCGTGTTTTAAATAATCGAATGGGCCAAAGATGGATTATGCGCCGTAGAATTCAACATGAAATGGATTTACTAGTAGAATCAACTGGCTTTAGCAAGTTAAACACAGCGTCCGATGAATTTGGTATTTTTACCGTATCCTGCGCACAAAAACTTAACGAGGACATATAAATGTCAGTAGAAAAAGATATATACGCAACTGATCGTGATAAGCTACGTGAGCTTCAGACTATTTTTGAGAATGCTGTAAAAAACAATACCATCGAAAACATTAGGCCATTCACCCACCCCGAGTTTTCCTTTGTTTCTTTCACCGATAAATCCTTTGGTGATTTCGACTCCTTCAAACAACAGTGGAACTTTACCCGTAAAGAACTGGTTGGCACTGGGAGTTTTTCAACTCAATTAAACCCGGCGCCTACTTTATTCGTAGATGACACCGCTATTGCCTATGGCAATGCGAAAAACTCGTTGCTCGATGCCAGGGGTCGAAATTTTAACTTCACTAATAACTGGACTGTAATTTTCAAACGCCAGGATGGCGAATGGAAAGTTCTACGCGCACATAATAGCATAGACCCCTTCGCCAACCCTATGTTGTTAAGCGGCGTAAAAAACAAAGTAATCAAATACAGCGCACTATCATTTATGGGTGGGCTTATTCTGTGTTCGATACTCAGCTATCTTCTTCTGGGATAAACATTTTCATCACAACAATTTGCAGCATAATTGTGACGGGGGTTTTTCTCAGAATGAGTTTCGCCTACACAAAAAAAAGGGCTAACCGTCAATATTCACAGGGAAAACAACAGGCTCCTTCTATTACCTCATTTCGCAATTTAAGTAAAATACTCTTCATAACAAGCATGTTAATGTCGTTGGTAAGTTACTGGCTGCCATCAGCCCCGCTTCTACAAACAAGCCCTGCCCCATTGGTTCAATTACTCGGGGCATGTATTATCTTATATGGCTGCATTCGCCTTGAGTACGCCTTTTCAAACCTTGGTAATAATTACTCTCCCCTGTTTGAGGCCTATTTACCATTTAAGCTAGTAACACAGGGCGCTTACAGTGTCATCCGCCATCCAATCTATCTCTATAATCTTTTCGTAAGTTTTGGTTTAGCCATTTCCAGTGGTTCAGGTCTTGTGGCCATAAATGCGATAATAGGCTTAATTTTTATTCTCAAAACTATTCATCTTGAAGAGGGATACCTGACTAAAAACTTCCCTGATTACCATGGCTACAAAAAACAAACATGGCGCTTAATTCCCCATGTTTACTAATAAAATTTAACTATAAATCAGAGGTTAGTCTTTATCAGTTAGCTTTATCATGAGTTTAAATTTATAGAGACATATTATTATGTGTAAACGTTTGAAAATAAAATCATCTAATTTTTTTGTAACTGCGCTGTTCTCACTGAGTTTTATTTTATTGCCCGCCTGCTCGCCTCACCCGGCTGCCGGCACCTGGGAGTCAAGCAACGATAATGAGGCACACTTTACAAAAATAGTTGTTCACTTTGAACCCCGTGCTGAAATTTATACCTCTGACAAAAACAGCTCAAACTTACATTGCAGCTGGTCAGCTAGCAGCAAAAAAAATATTAAACTTGAGTGTCTGGGTTCTGATGATCAGAAAATGCTGGACATATATCAGCTAAATATTACTAATATAAATACCGCCGAGCTGATATTTAAAGATAAAGTTATTGCAAGCTTCACTCAACTAAAGGAATAGTCAACCTAAGAGAATATTTTTTGAACTTTCAAATTGCTGCCGTGATTTTTCTAAAATTTTAGCCAGCAATACTGGATCAAGTTTATTCGCCTGCCAGATAGAAACATCAATCCCCTCTAAAGCCTCTTCTTCAGAAGCATCTTCAGGGTTTTGCACAAGATGCTTAGCAACGACTTCACTGGCCAGGCGAATTAACCATGCGCCACGTTGTTCTTTCTCTGGCGCTTCCATAGGGGCCAGCTGATATCGAACTGAACCGCATATTTGTGGTGGTAAATTCCATTTTTTTAGTAATCCACCGCCAACTTCAGTGTGATCATAACCTATTATGTCTTTTTCAGCCCTGACACGCTCTACTCCGTCTGTTCTTTCTAATTGTAAAACCTGGGCCATTTCGTCAGGCAGTTTTATATACATTAATAATGAACCAATATCATGAAGTAAACCCGCGATAAAAAAGCGCTCAATTTCTGCTTCACGTTTAAACGCCGCCAGCACCCTGGCCGTTACCGCAATACCCAAACTCCGCTTCCAGAAATCTTCCATCGATACAAGTTCTGACGGGATGCCATCAAATACATTCATCGCTGATGCAGCGACAACGACACTGCGTAACTCTTTATGCCCTATTAATGCTACAGCTCGATAAACCGTATCAACTTTTGCGGTAAAACCGTAGAAAGGACTGTTAACCAGTTTAAGCAGACGGGCGGTTAAGGCTGGATCCTCATTAATAACCTTACCAATTTTAGTTGCGGTTGATTTGGATTCATCCATAACCTCAAATACTTTATATACAATGGCTGGCAAACTGCCCAGCTTACCACTGCGTTCGATTAATTTTTCAAGACTTAGCAAAAGATCTGTTTCCTATTAACAAAAGTTCTAAAGAAATATTTAGATCATTTACAAATATATCGCTAAATATATCCAGATTTTCAGTATAGAAAAAATTTAACATTCCCAGACGCCACAACAATACTGTTAAGGTATTTTTATCCGCGCAAAACTCTGCTCGGAATAGCAAGGCACAATTCGAGCAACCGCTTCCTTACATTAAAGTTTAGCCTAAGTTTTTGGTAATGTTACGCCAGTTTGCCCCTGATATTTACCTGCTCGATCACCATATGATGTTTCACACACCTCATCTGACTCAAAAAACAGCATTTGCGCGACACCTTCATTGGCATATATTTTTGCCGGCAACGGGGTGGTATTTGAGAACTCCAGGGTTACATGACCTTCCCATTCCGGCTCAAGCGGTGTGACGTTTACGATAATGCCGCAACGGGCATAGGTTGATTTACCCAGACAGACGGTCAGCACACTACGGGGAATTTTAAAATATTCGACCGTTCTGGCTAGTGCAAATGAATTGGGGGGAATAATACAGACATCAGATGTCACATCGACAAAGCTGTTGTCATCGAAGTCTTTAGGGTCAACGATTGCAGAATTAATATTGGTAAAAATCTTAAACTCATTAGCGCACCGTACATCATACCCGTAACTCGATGTGCCATAGGATATGAGTCGGTTATCCGCCACGCCATACCGTACCTGACCCGACTCATAGGGTGTGATCATGCCTTCATTTTCCGCCATGCGACGAATCCACTTATCTGACTTAATGCTCATTATTTAGTTAATATCCAAAATTAATAGGTTCTCATAAATTTGAGTTGCGCATTCTACCATGGCTTGTCCTATAATAAATTATCCTAACCAGGCTTGACATAACTAGACGACTGGTCTAATATTTTTATCATGTCAACTACAAAAGAAAAAATCATTGAATCCGGTATCGAGGTCCTCCTGGAAAAAGGCTATAACGGCGCTGGATTAAAAGAAATACTCGATACCGCCAAGGTACCCAAAGGGTCCTTCTATCACTTTTTTAAGAGCAAAGAAGATTTCTGCAAAGAAGCACTTAACCATTATTCGGATGAGTTTACGCCGATTTTACAACAATATTTAATTGGTTCAAACGAGCCTCCCATACTACGCCTTCAGCTCTTTTTTAAAGCCATGACCGAGATATTTGAGTCACAGAAGGACTGTAAGGGCGGCTGCCTGGTAGGCAATATGGCACAGGAATTAGCGGATACCAATACCCCATTACGCTCACGCATTTTACAAATTATGGAAACATGGAACAGCTACTTTGTAAGCTGCCTTGATGAAGCCAAAAAAGCAGGTGAACTGAGTCGCGACACCAATACCAGTGAACTGGCGGAATTTATTCTAAACAGCTGGGAAGGTGCATTACTAAAAATGAAAATTGTGAGTTCTGCAGCACCATTGAAAAATTTTAATCTGCAAATTGTGCACATTTTGAGGTGCTATTGATAGCTGCTAACAGATTAAAGCCTGAGCTATCCACTCAAAATAACTATCAAAATCAAAAGATAAAAGCATTTTTTCCGCAAATAAACGCAAGGCGCACAAATGTTTTGTTTGTGCGCCTGCGGCGCATTACACCTTAATGAAAATGATTTTGTTTTTATTTACGTGAATTGGCGTTCATTTGCGGAAAAAATGCTTTTTACTTTTAGATAATATTCGTGGGGATAGCTCAAGGTCAAAGCCCAATTGGCAGCATACAAACCTTGATAATTACTCCTGCCCATTTTTATATACCTGGGTAAGATACCGCACATCCTGTGCATACCATTAAAAATTGCTCCTGCATTTTTAAGATACCGCACATCCTGTGCATACCATTAAAAATTGCTCCTGCATTTTTAAGATACCGCACATCCTGTGCATAAAAAAGCTCCCACTGATTCAGTGGGGCTTTTTTCATTCACCGCAAGCAGGGCGCCCCGCCAGGCAAATTAGTTATTTTCAATCACTATATTCGGGAACTTACTACTATAGTCTTTTGCCTGTGAAGCCAGTTTAGCCGCGGTGCGACGTGCGATTTCACGATAAATAGTCGCCACCGTGCTATTTTCATCTGCTGCAACAGAAGGCTGGCCTTCATCACCGCTGGTACGAATCGCCATATCCAATGGCAGTGCGCCAAGAAAATCTACATCGTAATCTTCTGACATGCGTTCTCCACCACCCTGGCCAAAGATAGGCTCAGCGTGACCACATTCTGAACAAATGTGAACGCTCATGTTTTCGATAATACCCAACACGGGCACTTCTACTTTCTCGAACATTTTTAGACCTTTACGTGCATCTAACAAAGCAATGTCCTGTGGAGTCGTGACAATAACCGCACCACTAACCGGTACTTTTTGAGCCAGTGTTAGTTGCACATCACCGGTGCCCGGTGGTAAATCAATGACCAGGTAATCTAAATCTTTCCACTGGGTATCAACCAGTAACTGTTCCAGCGCCTGGGTAACCATTGGACCACGCCAGATCATAGGGGTTTCATCATCGATCATAAAACCAATCGACATCGCCTGTAAATCATGACCCTCCATCGGATCCAGTGTTTTACCATCCTGTGATTCTGGCTTGTCAGTAATGCCTAACATACGAGGAATACTTGGGCCGTAGATATCCGCATCAAGAATACCCACGTTTGCACCCTCTTTGCTCAGCGCCAGCGCCAGGTTAACTGCGGTTGTAGATTTACCTACACCGCCTTTACCAGAGGCCACCGCTATAATATTCTTAATGCCCTCTAAAGGTTTCAGGCTTGATTGAACTGAGTGGGATACGATGTCCTGGCTTACATCAACCTTAACCGTGTCGACACCTTCCAGAGCGCTTACCAGCTTGGTTAACTCATCGGTGAGTTTCGCATAATGACCTTTAGCCGGGAAACCCAGCACAACTTTAATGGCAACTTCTGCGCCAGTAATATCAATACCTTTAATTGCATTTGCTGCTTTTAGATCCTTTTCTAAGTAAGGATCTACATATTTTGCTATTGCTTCTTCAACCTGCTGCTGTGAAACGCTCATGGCATTTACTCCAAAAACTGAAAGTGTCGCGCTCCAGGGTTCACTCCCTGGCGCTGAAATATTGTGACGCGAATTCTACACCAGCTGGAACGGGAATTAACCCTACCCTTTGTTGGTATAGTGATGAAATCACGGTGTGCAGGGCTACCTTGGGGCAAAATCTATAATTTCAAGTCTGAATGACCCGTTGCTTACCTGTGGCCCCGTATAAACTATTATTTTTTCAAATTTCCAGCTCTGGGGGTACCAGACACGCGCTTTTTAAGAATTTCTATGTGCTGGGGTAAACTCACCGCTTCACCCCTGGCGGTGGCAAACAGGGCCTGTTTTATTTGCTCGAAGCTACTCTGGGGCAACTTGTTTTTAAGCGTAATAACTTTTCGCTTATTACCCTTAGGGTTATTAAAATGCTGCAATTGAAATGCACCTGCGGAATCTTCAAAAACAATTCCTGTGAAGGTATCAGGCACGTCTTTTATAGTGAATTCGAGCTTAAATGTAAGCTTATGAACCATATTATCAGGTAGATTAAGCAGATCGTCGGGCAGAGCTTCAATATTATTTAAAACAAACATAATTTAAACTTTTGGTTTATATCGTTATGGGGCACCGCAAACCAGACACCGCACCCCGGCTAAACATTAAGTTTAACAAATGTCATGAACACAATAACCCAATTAATGTACAATGTTTTAAAACAAGCAAAATAACACTGCTAAATTTTGATTTTTCGTTGTTTTATAATTCTAGAGAATCCTTGATTCTTACCTGTATAATAAAAACATCAACCAAAACTTGAAACCCGATTACCATGAGCTCAGATTCAGATACACCTGATACACCTGATACACCTAAAACTCCCGTTGATATAAACGACACCGAAAAAGTATCTAAAGCCATTAAGAGCTTTATTAATGGTGAAAGTGATGACAGCGCTAGTGCATCCACAGCACAAAGCGGTGCTGGCAAGCAATTCCATGATCGTCGTGATGTAATTAAAGCCCTAACCAACTTACAAACCAGCTACAAACCAAAATTTGCACCCAATGAAACCAGCATAAGAACCGATAGCTTTAAGCATGCACTTCTTAATAGCATGGCAAAAATGGGCAATACAAGCATGTCTAAAAGCCTCAATGCAATTGATGGACGCACTATCGATTTTGTTGAAATGCTTTTCGGCGCCTTTCTGCGTGATGACAATATTTCTGTTGCGATTAAATCACTTATTCTTGAATTACAAATTCCATTGATAAAAGTGGCCATGCTCGACCCACAGTTTTTTACTAACAACAAACACGCGGCCCGTAGAATGCTCGATAATGTTGCTCATCTTGGCATTGGTATAGAAAACGAAGATAACACGCTGTATAAAACCATACATTTAATAATTGAACAATTACAGTCAACCTTTGAACAGAACCTTACCAGCTTTAACACTGCCCTTACTGCATTAAACCGCTTAATGGCCATTGAAAAAGATAAAACAGGCACACAGGAAGAAGTAACCCAGAAAGCAATATTTAAAGAACATGCCCGGCAGGTTGTTTTAAATGAGCTGCAAAAAAACACTTATAAAAAAATAATTCAGAAAGACCTTAAGCCATTAATTTTAAAACAATGGGCCGCTTTAATGTTTCAGCGTTTTATTAAATTTGGTAAAGAGAGCAGCCAGTGGAATGAGATAGTCACCCTGCTAAGGCACCTTGTATACAGTGTTCAGCCTATTAAAACATCTGAGCAATGGGTGCTACTAAATAATGACTCTGATGTTTTAATTAATGATATTGAAGCCCAACTTAAAACAACCAAATTAAGCCCAGGCGGCATTGATGCTTCAATTTCCGCATTAAGAGAAATACATTCAAATTTAATTGAATCATCTGAGTTTTTCCTCGATCAACCAGACTATAGCCTGTCAGATAGAAGCATTGATGAAATAATAGAAGATTCAATCGAGGAAATGCCCGAAGAGCAGGGCGAACCTCCACATATACAGATATCACGCCTGCCAAACGATGTTAAACAGGGTGTGTGGTTTGAAATTTACAATGGCAGCGATCACCCTCTACGCAGGGTAAAACTATCGGTTATTTTATTTGATGAAGCAAAATTAGTGTTCGTTGACAGACACGGCAACAAGGTAATTGAAAAGTTTGCTAATGAGTTTGTTGATGAATTAAATAGTAATAAATCAAAAATCATAGCTGACCATTCAATATTCAATCACGCTTTAGGGCAAATAATTAATTCAATTATTCGCTAAGCCTATAAAGTGACTATGTCCTGTCTGGTGGATAAATATCCCACTCGACCAGAAAATCCGGATTGTTTATCATCGTATCAGTCTCAGCCAGTTTATAATCTCCTGGCCTGGCAGGCTGATAGTGATCAAGATCGGGTGGAATACTAAACTCCTCACCCGTATCACCTCGCTTCACCACCAGCCCATCTTCATTATTAATTCTTAGAATCGGCCCAAAAAACTGCTCAAACGCCTCAAGGTCACCAAAATCATTCATGCAGGTCAGACTTACCAAAACAGTTTTGCCAATCATCATTTCAGCTTGTTTCGGGTCGAAAATACAACCCTCAAATATTTTTTCTTTCATAACAATATCAAATTAGTAAGTAACCAGGAAAACGACGATCATCCTAGAAAGGCCAGTTGAAAGTGCGTTTAGGGTGTAATCTCTTGATGTGCATAGTGAAGCAAAAAAATGCGACGTCACCTTATTGGTGATAAGCAGATTTTTGAATTTGCCAGGCGCGTCAAGAGGTTGCACAATAAATGTGCGATCAACTGATTTTTCCAGGATTATACCCTATGCAGAATAATTAGGTGAATATGTACTTAATTTTGAAATAACAACGTCTTCAAGAACTCATAAATGTGGCTGTAATATCTGTAGAGCTGATTGCTTAGCAATAACAGCTGACTTTTTTTCACCTATGCTAACCGCCATTACTATGGCGCCTTCAATTATCATATGTATCTGTTTTGCAATATAATCAGCATTTTCCAGATTTAGCTCAACCAGCAGCTCCAGCAAAATTTGTATCATTAATTTTTTATGCGCCGCAGCAGCAACATGAATCGGATCATCCTCTCGTTTAAATTCAATACTGGCATTTATAAAATTACAGCCATAGAAGTTATCACTATTAATCCACTCATCTAAAGCATCAAATAGAGCCATGAGTTTATATATACGTACATCTCCCTGCTGTTGTTTAGAATGACGTTTAATCGCATCACGCATCCACAGAATAAAGTCAGCATCACGCTTATTAAGAGCCGCAATAATTAACTCGTCTTTTGATTTAAAATGATTATACAGTGTCATTTTTGCTACAGCCGATTCTGCAAGAATGGTATCTATACCGGTCGCACGATAGCCGTTTTTACTGAACAAACCCAGTGCAACGGTAACCAGGTGGTCGCGTTTTGCCGAAGCCATAATAATCTCTAAAGTTAATTCTACCTACCCGAAATATACCATTCCGTCTATATAAAGTGAAATTCAGGGCATTTCAATACTTAAATCAGCCATCTGAATAGATTTTATCTAACTGTTTTTAAAGGACTTTATTTTTATTTCCAATGATAATCAAAAAATAACTTTTAAATATACAGATCTGTCTGTATATTTATCTGGAGCGGAAGTTAATACTAAAACTTTTTTGTAACAGTCACTCAAAACACCAAGTCAACAGGAGAAACCCATGATTAAATTATATGACTTTCCATTATCAGGCCATGCACATCGTGTGCGTTTAATGTTGTCACTGCTAAAGATTAAATTTGAATTAAAACACGTAAAACTGGATGCGGCAGAACATTTAGGCACTGAATTCACATCATTAAATCCCTTTCAGCAAGTTCCTATTATTAATGATAATGGTTTCATCGTGCGCGACTCGGTAGCCATCCTCACTTACCTGGCGACAAAATATGCACCTGAATGGTATCCACAGGATGCCGAATCAGTAGCAAAAATTCAGGAATGGCTTGTCATTGCCACAAAAGAAATTTCCACTGGGCCTGCCGCCGCAAGATTGGTGAATGTATTTAAGGCCGACCTGGACCACAATAACGCTATAGAGCAAAGCCATAAATTATTAAAAATTATAGATACTCATTTACAAGACCGTGACTGGCTGGCCTTAAACCAGGTAAGCATTGCAGACATCGCTGCTTATTCATATATTGCACATGCGCCTGAAGGTGATGTATCTCTTGAAAGTTATTCTAATATTCTTAACTGGTTAGAGCGTGTTGAGTCACTTGAAAATTTTATACCTATGGATAAAACTCAAGTTGGTTTAGCTAGTTAATATAAACCTAGAAAGATCAGTTGATAGCGCGTTTAGAATGTAAGCGCTTGATGTGTATAGTGAATTCAAAAAATGCGCAGTTATCACCATGGATGGTGGGTATGTAGAAAATACAGGCGCAATTTTTTACCACCTTATTGGTGATAAGTAGATTTTTGAATTTACCAGGTGCGTCAAGAGATTGCGCTATAAATGTGCGGTCAACTGATTTTTTTAGGATAAACAAAACGTCTAAATATAATGTAGCGAAGGAAGCCGCTGAAACTCACAAAGAATAAATTATTTGATGCGCGTTTCAGCCTACTCCCTTAATTAAATTTGAGAGAATCATATGAGTGAGCATCCAGTTTTTCATTCTGGCGAACTGCACTTACAAAAATTATCTAGTGTAAATGTAGTGGCCGATAAATTATCTAAGATGATGATTACGGATTATTTAACCGAACAACATCAGCTTTTTTTTAATTCATTAAATACACTTTTTATTGCCTCTATCGATGAATATGAAAAACCCTGGGCTTCACTATTAGTGGGGCACACTGGGTTTATGTATACCCCCAATAAAACCCATCTAAATATCCAGGCAAAGCCCTTTTCAGGAGACAAGCTAACAGAGAATTTTATTCACAATAGACACCTGGGTTTGTTAGGGCTCGAACATCATACACGACGTAGAAACAGGGCCGCAGGAGAATTAACAGATTTCGATGAATCAGGTATATCGATAAAAATAAATCAGGCTTTTGGAAATTGCCCCAAATATATTCAAGCCAGAAACGTTCACATTATCGACAGTATAAATAAACCAACAAGGGCTGATACAGAAGAACTTAATCAGATGAATGATGCCTGCAAACAAACTATAGAACAAGCTGATACTTTTTATATTGCCAGTTACCAGCCAGGCAAAGATAAACAGGGTGCCGATATTTCTCATCGTGGCGGCAAACCTGGTTTTGTGAAAATAATTAACGAAGACACATTAGTTTTTGATGATTATTCCGGTAACAATTTATTCATGACACTGGGTAATATTGTTAGTTATCCCTATGCAGGCTTACTTTTTATTGATTATAAAAAAAACACCTTCTGGCAATTACAATGTCAGGCAGAAATCATAGAAACGCCAGATAAAAAACACGCCCGACAAGTCAGGTTAATAGTCAATCAGATTCGAAGGTTATCACCAGGATTAAATATTAACTGGGAACTCATTGACTACTCAAAATTTCTACCATAACTCGTAATTACCGTAGGACAGATCAAGCGAAGCGGATCCACCATGATATGCATAAGTGTAATTCACACTCAACTATGTTTTTATAAAACAAGCCAGACCAGGTTCAATTAACTGAATCTAAAACCTTTATTGCACTCTCCAGTGCCCGCTTTAATTCTTTTGCCTGTTGAATAGTCATTGCATAATAACGACTTACTTCAGCATTTTCAGCGCTTTGTCCTGGTGATGAAATAAAATGCGGCCTAAAAACCACCAACCTGTGCTCTTCTATAGGGCCCATATCCCAGTTTGCAACCGGGTATATTTTCTCATTATCTTCATCTGACATCACTAGATACCTCAATTTTATACCCTTCGTATTTTACATACTTATACAAGCTTAGCCTATGTTAATATCCACATATCAATTCAAGGGCAGACAACTCAATAATGAAATACACCGGCAATATAAAAAAAATGCAAACACAATTAAACGAAACGGTTCAATACCACCTGCCTATTGGAGATGACCTGGTTGATATGAATGCTTTAATTGGATCTGAAATTCACTTTAGCCACCAGGGTGAAATTAACTGTGTTAGCTGTGGACGTAAAACCAAAAAAAGTTTCAACCAGGGTTTCTGTTATCCCTGTTTTCAGTCCCTTGCTCAATGCGATAGCTGTATTATTAAACCTGAAAAATGTCATTATTCTGCAGGCACCTGTCGTGAACCGCAATGGGGAGAAGAGTTCTGTCTGAAAGACCATTATGTGTATCTGGCTAACTCATCCGGTCTTAAAGTTGGCATTACCCGTGGCACACAAATACCCACACGCTGGATGGATCAGGGTGCTACACAGGCCATCCCCATTTTTAAAGTTAAAAATCGCTTAACATCTGGTTTAGTCGAAGTTATTTTTAAAGACCATGTTGCGGATAAAACCAGCTGGCAAAAAATGCTAAAAGGTGAAGCGAATAAGCTGGATATGCAAGCCAGACGCGATGAACTTTATGCTTTAAGTAAAAGCGCACTAAATGAACTTTCAGTTACTCTGGATAAGGATGCGATTAAGTTTTTAGATACAGAACCGGTAGTTGATATCAATTTTCCAGTAAACGAATACCCACAAAAAGTTAAGTCATTTAATTTTGATAAAACCTCTGACATTAGTGGCGTGCTAAATGGCATAAAAGGACAGTATTTAATTCTTGATGGAGGTGTATTGAATATGCGTAAATTTGGAGGATACAAACTAACACTGGAAATTTAACTTACTGAATTAAGCATTCACTTAATGCCTTCCTATAATCCAGCTTAATATCTAATATCTATTTTAAAGCTCACTTTAAAATAGATAAAAAAACTAGTTCGCAGCCAGATGCACTTCAGCCGACTCACGCTCACCCATTTCAAACCCATGATGATACGCCTTATGCCATTCCATTACCTGCTCACCTTTATAAACATCAGTCGTATCCAGGTCCAGGTGATCCAGCTTTTGTGCAAATCCCTGCGCCTGAAAATACGCAGCAACGCCGTTCGCATATCCCCGATTGTACCATAATTGGGCATCCGACGGATTATCTCTATAGTCAGCAGTTTCATCATAAAGCCGCTCTACCAGCCCAGCCAGTTTGTCAATCACATTCATATTTAAACTCCGTAACTCATAATAAAAGAACAGGCATCATCCAGTTAATAATTAGACCTGTTCGTTATCAGCAGGCATTATATTAGAATGATTGCCATTCATATACGGGTATTCACTGAGGATATAACATAATCCTGGAAAAACCAGTTGACCGCACATTTATAGCATAAGCTCTTGACGCACTTTCAACTGACCTTTCCAGGATAATACTACTTTTCAATACAAAGGCTGATGAAAAAAGTTGTCAAAAATGCTATTTTACGCAACTGAGATTTAATCCAACAACGAGCATCCATGACCACACAACGCAAAATTCTTATTACCAGCGCACTTCCCTATGCCAATGGCCCGATTCATATTGGCCATATGGTTGAATATATCCAGACTGATATCTGGGCTCGTTTTCAAAAGATGCGTGGCCATGAGTGCTATTACGTCTGTGCAGATGATGCACATGGCACCCCTATTATGCTGCGTGCTCGCCAGGATGGAATTACACCTGAACAGCTAATAGAAGAAGTAAGCCTTCATCATCAGGCAGATTTTGCTGATTTTTTAATTGGTTTTGATAATTTCCACAGCACCCATTCTGATGAAAACAAGGAGCTCTCCCAGGGCATCTATCGGACATTACGAGATGATGGGCACATAAGCACACGTACGATTTCCCAGGCCTATGACCCGGAAGCAGAGATGTTTCTTCCGGATCGTTTTATTAAAGGCACCTGCCCGAAATGTCGGGCTGAAGATCAATATGGTGATAACTGTGAAGTGTGTGGCGCCACCTATGACACTACAGATTTAAAAGACCCGTATTCAGTTGTTTCCGGTGCAAAACCTGTTAAGAAAGACACCGAGCATTATTTCTTTAAACTGGGTGATTTTAAAAACATGCTTAAAGAATGGACAACTGCAGGTCATGTACAATCTGAAATTGCTAATAAATTAAAAGAATGGTTTGAGTCAGGCCTGAAAGACTGGGACATTAGTCGCGATGCACCTTACTGGGGTTTTGAAATTCCGGACACCGAAGATAAATTTTTCTATGTCTGGCTAGACGCACCCATTGGCTATATGGCCAGCTTTAAAAACCTCTGTAGTAAAACAAAGCTGGACTTTGATGAGTTCTGGCGATCAGAAGATAAAACAGAGCTCTACCACTTTATCGGTAAAGACATAGCGTACTTCCATACCCTGTTCTGGCCTGCTGTTTTAAAAGGCTCTGGTTATCGCACACCGACTAAAGTTTTCTGTCACGGCTTTTTAACTGTTGATGGTGCAAAGATGTCCAAGTCTCGCGGCACCTTCATTAAGGCCCGCACCTATCTGGATAATTTAAAACCCGAGTATTTACGCTACTACTATGCCGCAAAATTATCTTCCGGTGTTGATGACATAGATTTAAATTTGGAAGACTTCCAACAACGTGTTAACACCGATTTAGTTGGCAAGTTTGTAAACATTGCTTCACGTGTCGCTGGCTTTATTAAAAAAAATAATGATGGCATGTTAGCCAGCTCTTTACCTGCGCCTGAATTACATCAGCAAATGATTGATGCCGGTGATTCTATTGCACAACATTTTGAAGATAGAAAATACAGCCAGGCCACGCGTGAAATAATGGCCCTGGCGGACAAAGCAAATGAATACATTGCCGATCAGGAACCCTGGGCAAAAAACAAACTTGAAGGTAAAGAACAGGAAGTGCATGACATATGTACACAGGGCATTAATATGTTTCGTATTCTATGCATTTACCTGAAACCAATGTTACCGGAAGTCATTGCACAGGCTGAAGCATTTTTAAATTGTACCGAGTTAAGCTGGAGCGACCTGGACAAGCCCTTACTTGAGCACAGCATCAATAAATTTAAACCGTTAATGCAGCGTGTTGAAAAAGAAGCACTGGATAAAATCATTGCAGCCTCAAAAGAAGACATAAAGGTCACACAGCATAAAGCACCCGCGAAACAATCAGCAAGAGAACCTGTTGCAGAAGAAATTGAGTTTGATGATTTTGCTAAAGTCGATTTGCGTATAGCACGAATAGTAAAAGCGGAGCACGTAGAAAAAGCAGATAAACTTCTACAACTCACTCTGGATATTGGTGATGAAATGCGCAATGTATTTGCAGGTATAAAATCAGCTTACGCACCCGAAGACCTGGAAGGCAAACTGACCGTAATGGTGGCGAATTTAAAACCGCGTAAAATGCGTTTTGGCATGTCTGAAGGCATGGTGCTGGCAGCGGGCCCTGGGGGTAAAGATTTATGGATTCTTAACCCCGATGATGGTGCGCAGCCGGGTATGAAGGTTAAGTAACTATGAAGTCTAAAATATTTGCCACAGAGACGCAGAGAACACAGAGAAAATAAATGTTATGTAGCGTGGAACAAGCAACACGTTTCCACCAGCTGCCGCAATAACAGCAGATCCGTGACCCTTGGACCCAGCCTGTGTTTATAAAGCATTTCTCTGCGTCTCAGTGGCAAGTCTGCTGCTTTAATTAATCAGGAAGAAGGCTTCTAATCTTTAATGTAAGACTGCTAAGAATTATTCCAGGTTTCCCAGATCAGCTAGATCTTGATGCCGCCCCACTGCTTTTTTATTTTTTTAAAATTTTCCAAATCTATAAAATCAATTTATGTACTTTTGATTTATAACCTTCTTCAAATTCAAGACTGGTAACACTTGTAAGTAAATCAATTCGCCCAGGTGGCTGGCCTAGTTGAACCGGCCTAGTTGAACCACATAGCCCTGCGTTAAAAAGTCATCTTCTTTAAAATCAAGTGGTGAAAAACCAAAAGCCTGTAATGTTTTCTGCATTTTTTTATCAACCCACACCCAGAAATCTATATCTTTAGTAAACCTGGGATATCCGTGAAATGCTAAGGCATATCCACCTACAATAAAGTACTTTACATTATTTTTGTTTAATCACTCGATAAACTCTTTGAAATCTTTGTTGATCATGAAATTTCCAGTTATTATATTCTTCTCCAAGTGACTCTAATGCATCAAGCCTTGCCTCAACCGATTGATTTACCCAATAACTATAATCACTTTTTTCTTCTTCTAATTTAACTTTTTTAACAAGTGATCTATTAACAATTGACATGCTTCACCTTATAGTCTATTTAAACGCATATTTCTTTATCACGGGTTACAGAAAATAGCCTTTGTAAGCACTCAATACAAGAAACAAACACTACAGAAGTGGAACTGTGAAAAAGAATTTCTACTGGCTTGGTCAAGTAACGCGATTCCTCCAGAATCCGCAATAATGATGCACCCGTTTCACTTGACCCACCTTATATTTATTGACTACCGTGCAAGTTTTTCACTTAACAAGCACCCGTTTTATAACTCACTACATTAATATCGGAACATGCCCTACAGCCAGACGAATAGGTTTTCATTCCAGTATCTTTAAGTGTTGCACAAACGGGCACATATTCCATTGTACATATTTCGGGTCGCGGTTCAGCACAGACTGTTATTTCTGTATTTTTTGTGGCTGCTGGTTTTGACGCCTTACGAAACCATTTTAATTCATTTAGAAACCAGTTCTGTGTTCTAATTGTTTTTTCCCCAGGGCAGGTCACCATATAAAATTTTCCACTCATGGTGCTTTTGGTGGCTGCATATTTAATAAAGTCTTCGGTGCTCTTTATATCATCTCTGAAATAATCATACTTACTCTCAATGTGCTTCACACCTTTTTCACCAACATGATCTGTGCCATTTCTGTTGATAATGCATTTACTATTTTTAACAAAATCTAACAGGTGATTCACTTCATTCACCTGGTTAGCAGGTACATCCGCAAACAATCCGGTTGAAAATATCATACTTATTACAAATAACGTTTTTTTCATTATTAACCCCATCGCAGTCCCGTACTTAAAATCAGTATTAACTGTGTAATTTTTCTCTTATTTATTTTTTTGATTGTAACTTAACGGGAGAACAATAAACTAATTTATAATTGAGACATAATTAGCAAGATAGTGAATGCATTCTCTATAAATCGATGCCAGAAGACACTGGGTCCCGGCCCAAAAGCATACCGGGATGACACATGTGAATTTTGAGGGAATGATACCGTACTGCCGGCCCCGCATCCATGCGGGGCGTTAACCGAGCTGCGAATGTGCATTTAGCACATTCGGTCTCGTGTTCTTATTTGGGGATCGGTTAAAAACTTTTCTTCGTCAGGTTTTTTGTTACG